>Ga0116227_10001485_pt1 | contig 52300 bp, 42 predicted proteins | sample S1TSphgellanicum_FD_89693 | JGI IMG/M metagenome (GOLD analysis project Ga0116227, IMG submission 89693) | Host-associated microbial communities from peat moss isolated from Minnesota, USA - S1T2_Fb - Sphagnum magellanicum MG | ecosystem: Host-associated > Plants > Peat moss > Unclassified... | reverse complement strand
GGGTTTTGTAGAAGGGATGTGGTGGGGGTGTTAGAGGGTTGTGGGGGTGGGGGGAGGGGGAGGGGGGGGTTTTTTGTTGGGTTGTGGGAAGTTTTTTTTTTTTTTTTTTTTGGGTTGCATTTTCATGGTTCGACTAGAGAGTTGGCAGCTTGTGAATTTTGTCTGCACATGAAGAAATTTCCTAAAGTTTTTAAATTTCTTTCTTCTTTTGGTGGAAGATGGATTTCGTTGTCTTGAGATACGAAGGAATCCCTTGGCTGGTTGGCTGGCTGGAGTTTCTTTTTTCTTCTGTTTTTTTCTTGGTTGCGTTTGCATGGTTCGAGTAGAGAAAATTTGGCAGATCGTGGATTTGGTCTGTGGAGATGTATTTTGACAGCTTCTTTTCTTTCTTTTTTGGTGTAAAAAGATGGATTTCGTTTGTATTGAGGATCTTGGCTTTGGTGCGTGTGACACAAGGATACCTGCTGAAGAAGCCGATGTTTGACAAACATGCAACTCACAAAATAAGAAAACAAAACCATTGTCAAAAGTGTGCAAAATATGTTTAATGCTCAAGGGTTGAATTTAAGTCTATGGAAAGAGACTACCCAAACAACAATTCATATATTGAATCAAATTGGTTCAAGAACGCATGATACTATAACAACTTATGAGCCATGGGAAGCTAAGGGGTAGGGGTTTAGGGTATGAGCCATGGGAAGTTAAGGGGTAGCAAATGAATCCTCTAGTTCAAGATGTTGAATGCAAAGATGAAAGTTCAGCACACCAAGTTCAAGGTCCTCACAAGTTTGAAAAATATTACGTTAATGAGTTCCATCTTTTATGAATTTCATTGAAATTGTGGACTTGCCTTAAGAGTTTGACACCTACTCATTGAAGTGTTGAACAATGCCCACATTGTAAGGAGTGCAAGGTAGCAATGCAAGAGGAGTACAAATCTTTGATGCAAAACTACACATGAACTTTGACAAATTTGCCTATGAGGAGAAAACATGTCTAATGCACATGGGTCTTTCAAATAAAGACCATTGTTCAAGGAGAATTCACAAGATACAAGGCCAGAGTTGTAGCCAAAGGTTACTCCCAAACATATGGTGTCAATCATGATGAAATTTTAAAATTAATAATGAAATATGATTTTATATTCAAATTGTTTTAACAATCGAAATTATGGAGGATTTTAACATCATCACTCAAGTTGATATAAAGACACATGTGTTTCTTTATGATGATTTGGATGAAGAGATCTATTGTGTCAGCTTGAAAGATTCATTGTTCCAAGAATGGAAATTAGAAAGATATGTTCACTACACAAGAATGTATGTGAACTCAATCACTTATCATCTTTAATTAAGTACTCCTAATTTGTGTTTATGCAAGTAAAACACCTCCTCGAATGATTGTTATTATGTTTATAGATGATGGACTTACTTATAATGACAATAGCACTCAACAAAAAATGATACGATTGATCACATGAGACAAAGTTCAACACTACCATCATTAATGTAGACATTTATGTTTGACTTTGCATTCACATAGATCATATTTAGCAAAAGTATGGGATGATCAAGTTTTATACATTAATTTATATTGAAACAATTTGGTTTTGACCATGCTAACCCAATGTACACTTCATGATGAACACTTTGATAAATCCAAATATTCATCTCAAACATTAATCAATTGATGAAGTTCTTGAAGAGTATTTCTCATATATGTAGGTTGTTGGCTATCTCATGTATGCTCAAATTTGTAATGTACTTTGGGTGGGCTTTACAACTTAAAATTTCCCTCCCAACCCACAAGAAGGAAATTATGACTTTGATTGGGTTATTACAAATTTGACCATGAATAACAAAATTGCATAATTTCCTTTCCTCTCCATCAATTTCTTTTTTTTTTTTTTTGCAAATTTTTCCTTTTGTTACCCTTTCCTTGCCTTCAATAAGAACAACTTTACAGCCATTGTCATTTTTTAAAGGTTGAGTAAAAGGATTTAAGCTATCCTTTCTTAACCCAACCTAAACTCTATATCTTTTAGCTGCACACACATGATTTCTTTTGCATTTTCCCTTTGATCTTTACACTATGTAAAGCCCTCAGAACAAGATTGCATAGAAATACCCCTAAACCCACCCTCAACTCTCACCTTAAGGTCTGGATCCCTTATTTCTGCACGACCTTGCTCCTCAAGTTTTACCCTATATTGTACTTTGCTTGGTGCTTGTTACTTGAACATAATTCCCTTCAACTTATTCACTTCATTTTGCTTGGTGCCTATGCTCATGATTTGAACATGACATATCAATTCACCTTTTTCCCATCACCTTCAAGTGGAGTGTACATGAATTGTCATTGTAGATTTTCTTTTCTCAGAGTTCTTGTATTTCTTTCCATGTCAATATCTTGCTAGGGTTACACAAGTAATTGTGATGCATTCTTTGTTTGCTTTTGGTTCCTTATACATCCAGTTTTAATAGACAATTCTTTTTCCTTTTCCCTTGTCTAGTTCACAGACTCTTTGAGAGAATTTTCAATGTCAATGACAAATCGATAGCGCACATCATTGTTTTGAAGCCGCTTGTATGCTTCATTCACATAATCAATTGGAATAGTCTCAATTATGGGTGTCACACCCATTTCACCACAAAAATCAAGCATCTCTTGCACCTCCTTCATCCCGCCAATCACACTTCCGATAATTGTCTTCAATCCTACAGATCCAACTATCAAATGGGTAAGAAGACATCCATGTTTGCTTATACCTCTTTAGTTAGTTCCAGTGTTTTAAGGGTTGCGTACCAAAGGCTCCAACAAATTTGATATGTCAACATTTTGAAAGTGATAATCTCTGACATGGAAATCATGGATTTGTGGGTATGTTGACCTCTTCACCTACCCATGAACAATAGTTCGGGTGTGAACTTCATCTCGGGGGGTGCAGCAACAGCTGCAATTATGCCCTCATACTTCAAAAGTGATAAGTATGGATCAAGTGGATGAATCCCAGATGCTGTATCCACAATAAAATCTAGGCTCCCTGCAGCAGCCTTCAACATTCCAAACCATTCCTTAAGTCAATTCCAGAAGTCCACTCATAATGAGAACTGATCATATAACAGATCCAACCTTTCATAGAGTTTATTGAAAGATTCCACCACTATTCCCAACGATGCACAACATTTTGTTCAGTCTGCAATTGTAGATGTGTTTGTTCTTTGACTGATGAAAACAAAGCCAAAGCCGTAAGATCAAAATTAGACTATCAGTTTGATAGCAGCTAGATGAAACCAAGAACTCATTACCCAATTTTGAACTCTGCATCCTAAATCGAACCTAACCTTGAACCCACAAATACAATTATACATCTTACTTTAAGCACAACAAATTTGAGAGCAGTAGAAAGTTCAAAAACCTTCATGGCGGCTTCATCTTTGCTAACTATGAAGGCATCAGCTCCAAGAACGGTAAGAGCCTCTTCCTGCTTAGCTGGTGATGTGCTGAGAACAGTGACATGGAGACCAAATGCTTTGCCAAACTTAACTGCCAGGTGGCCGAGCCCACCTAACCCGATTACACCCAAGCTCTTACCCGATTGATTCATATTGTAGCGCATCAATGGGCTGTACACTGTGATTCCCGCACACAAAAGTGGAGCTACAAATTCTGATGCCAAGGCATCTGGAATTTTTACCAAATACCTGAACAGAAATCATTTCCACAAGGATGGAATTTTTGTGATTAAATCCAGCAGAAGTGCAAGTTCCAGGTTTAGTCCTATCCAAATGACAATCTATTTAGGCACATGCACTGAAGCTGCTTTCCAAAATAATTTCAGATGGAAAATTTCAAGAGAATAACAAGTGCAACAGGAGCAAATTAGAGAGGACACAGAATCCCTCTCACCTTTGATGAGTGACCATGGCATTAGAGTAGCCTCCTTTGGTGATGGAACCATCAAAGTCAATGTCATTATATGTGAGAATCAGGTGCTTGACACAATAGTTTTCCATGTTCTTGTTGCAGTATTCACAGTCTTGGCAAGAGTAGCATATAGGCCCAACGCCTACACGATCACCTACTTCAAAGTTCTTGACATTGTCACCGACTGCTGTGACAACGCCTACAACTTCATGCCTAAAATTGCAACACAGATTTGACATGAGTATCTTGGTTTAATGTCCATAAGCTGGTCATCATCATCACACCCAGGATAATATATGCCAACAACCTGATACCAACAATCATCAATCACAGGATCACTTTTGCAGTCTCAGAAAAACTCAGGCAGCATGGATGCACATGGGAGGAACATGCAGCAAGATGAGCAAAACTTGAGATGGATAAATTCCAAAAACCAAACAATTGCAAAATTTAGTGGAAGGGAATGGAGAGTTTGGAACATACATACCCAGGGACAATAGGGTACTTGGCTGTGCCCCTTTCGTTGAACACATGGTGGAGATCTGAATGGCACACCCCACAGTGGGTAATCCGGAAAGTCACATCATCTGGCCCTGGAATCCTGTTGCAACAGACAGAAGAGACTTGAGTCTTCAGTCATGATGAGAGCCTCTTCACAGAGATGGAAAATCTTTGACACAGCAGCCTAGCTGAACCAAACAAGAAGAAGCATCAAGAGAGAGAGAGAGAGAGCCCAAAAACTTCCCAACCTGCGCTTGAATTTGATGGGCACCAACAGCCCTTTCTCATCATGTGCTCCATATCCTATGCAATCCATTAGGTACTCTGCAGATAATTTCCCCCACATCCAAAGCGTGTTACCGAGTTCAGCTTCTTCTCTCTACAATTTTAAACATGTTTGTCACAAATATGGACCTGAGCTGAAAATTTTGCATTTTTCAAATTTAAGGCAATCCAAGGAAGGAAAATAGAGATGGAAACACCCAAAAGAGATCTATCTATATATCTATTTACCAGCTCTTGTGTTTTTCTTCTGTTCTGAATGTTGTACCAATCCATTGAAAGCAATTTTCTGACATGTTTCTGCACTACTAAACCTCAAGATTCTTCTTCATGCTCTCTCTCGGACTCAAACCCAATTGATTTCAAGCAGCCAGTTGGGTTGACACAGCACACAACAGACGGAATAATTCCGAAACTTGGAAATTATCTCTGCAACCAATGCCACAGCTTCTGAGTCCCCAAAAATCATTTAAAAAAAAAAAAAAAAACCTACCTCCAATTTTATGTTTGCCGAGCACAACAGAAGGCCGTCGAGAGAGAGAGAGAGAGGGACCCAGATAGAGAGAGAGCTTAGAAAGAGATTATGAATCCGCAACTCCTGCCAGCTCTAGATTGCCTTGCTATTGCCAAAGTCCTTGAGATCACAAATCTCAGAAACACACACGCACACACACATGCATTATATACTTGCCCGCAAGTACTAGTTGAGGTGCAATGCGATTTGGAAAGTTCATGGTCTCTTTCATATTTTTGAAAGGAAGAGAAAATGCGGGAATCTTGTACAACATTTGTTTTTTGTTACGCTGGATCCAATGAACAGAAGATGCTGCTGGCGCACATATGAGACAGCAGGTCGAAGAACGAAAGACCCCAAGAAGAAGAAGAGGAATTCAAAGAAGCGTGTACCGTTTCCTCTGCACTTTCTCGATTCACTTTCTGAAATCTGTTTGGTGTTTTTGTTTCACGAAGCTTCTCAAGCAAGGAAACGATAGAATTTTACCCTCTTTTTTTTATTTTTTCTTTTTTCTGGGGGTGACAAACAACATATCATACCCACTACTACTAATGTTTGGCACTTCTTTGCCAAATATTAATTTATTTTAGTTAGTAATCGAGAGACCAGGTTCAGAAAAGCGTCCCAAAAGAGCCCCAAACCCACCTTTTGGGGTTCTAAAAACATGAGTTCGTTAAGGGAAGAAGGAGAAGATGTTGTTGTTAAAGCTACAATCACGAAGCCTCGTAAGAAGCAGCAGGCCCTCGCCGGTAAGGAATTCATGCACATTCATGCATACGCGATGTATATAGGCCAGTCCGGAGAAAACTTGATGACCGACGGTTCTCGTGGTGCATTCCATGCAAAATTCAAGCATGTGTGACGTACCAACTACCAGGGCTGGACGGTTATCAAAACCGGAAATTGATTACCAAATCTGGTTATAAACGGGTTTAGGGTTTAAACCTGGGCCATGAACCCTAAACCCTAAACCAGAAATTGATAACCAAATCTGGTTATAAACAAAATTATAGAAAAAAGAGAATTTATGCATTCTTCTACATTTCTGGCCACCCACTGGAAGGAACTTCATGTAGAATGTGGCCATTTTTCTAGCAACCAGAAACCCCCCCAAAAAAAAAAAAAAAAAAAAACATTTTTTTCATCAGTCTGGGGGAAAAAGGGCAAAAAACAAGCCAATTGATGAAAATTCACCCCTCAAAAAAATTAATGAATTTAGGACTTTATGATAACTGGTTGCATTTTGGGAACCCTAAAACCCTAAACCCTACAGTCCATGTACATCAGAAGGATAGAACTAGCATCTAGACCTGTGAGGCACAGGTAAAGTATCCCCATTCTTTTTTCAATTCTTTTGTTGGCCTTGCCTACGAAGACAAGGATATTGTGTTTAGATTCATTAGAGAGTATAGTAGTAGCTTAAGAGATTTTGGCCCCTAGGTGGTAATAAATAATAGGTCTATTTTTATATGAGGATTTTTGAAAGATGATATCTTTGGCTTGTGTTGAAACTTGATATTAGATATAGAGTTATAATAATATCTTGAAAGGATTTTGGTTTCTTTTATAGGATTAGAGTTATAATAAATCTCAGAAGATTTATGTTTTTGCATGGTGAAATATTTGAGTTTTCATAAATTCTTCTATGGTATGTTGTTGCAACATTATCACATTTTGCTGTAGTTGGCATTCAAAGGTAAACATCTCTTTGTATTGTCGTTTTATTGGATCAAGTTTTTTTTTCATTATGTATGTGCAAGTGCAAAGCTTCATGGCATTTCATTGCTCCTTTGCCATGTTTCACCATAGTTGGCACTAAGAGGTAAGTATCTCCTTTCATTAATTTTTCCTTTCATTCTTCTACTAGAACTTTGCATCAAGTCTTTTATTTTATTTTTCATTTTGGGTTCCAAAATCACACGAGGAGGCATTGTTCAAGTGTATCCTTCCTAAAATGCTTACACAAATGTAGTATGGAATCGAAAGTGCAAGGGGAGATGCATCCCTCAATGGCTAGTAAATAAAAAACAACAAATGAAAACTTATCTATTGGGGATTTACTTGATAGTTAGTCCTCGATGATAGAATAATGGACAACTAATTTGCTAGTAATTGGGTGTTTATGGAAAAGATTGTGTTGAGAGGTCATTTCCATTTTATTCTAAAAGGTATGCAAAAAAAAGAAGGTGTTGTTTATTGAATTTTATTTTTAAATTTTTATTTCAATGTAAATATGGTGCTTATAATTCATTATAAAATATTTATAATATAATTAATTTATTATAAAATATATTTCATTATTACATAACAAATTTAAAAACATCGTTTTATTTCAAGTGATTCCTAAAATATACAAGTCGTGTCCCTAGTGGAAATTGGGATAAGGATTTATAATGTAGGTTTCTCTTTGTCCTTCTATGTGAGTATGTGGGTTGTTTTGCAAGATTTTAGGAGGAAAGAAGAAAAAATTGTACCTTTGAAAGGTCTCAATACATAGGATGGATTTCTAAATGCAAGGAGCGTCGTATGTCGACTTTATTTATGGATGTTTATCTGGTGTTTTAATACTTTTCTTTTTGTAATTAGTTTAGTTTAATTTAATTGATGTAATATATTGTGGTTTTCAATGTTCTTTTAGTTATTTTTTATTGTTTAATTAAAACATCAAACCCACTAGAAAATAACTATAATAGAACCAAGGAGGGCAATTGTGTGGAAGATGTTGACACAACTTCAAAAAAATCATTAATTAATCCTTTGGATTAGTTCAATATAAAGGTACCAAGGGCAACCTTCTTGCGTTCACAATGACTTCCTACAAATTCTAGTTTGCTTATGTTTTCATTCATTTTTGTTTTTTCCTTTTGAAGGCAACCTTGCGGTCCTCTAAAATTGTGTTTCTCTTGTGTTTTTTTATTTTTTGTTACTCAGCAACCTTCACTAAGAATATTCTAGGGTTGTTGCATCCATGGTATTACATTGGGCAACCATGCTTCAGATCATATACCCAAAAACTTTGGTTGGGAACGGTTGTGTTGGATTTAAATATTGAGATTTGAAGTTTTAATTTAGGCAATGATTAAAATCATATTTTCCAATGTTGACAATAATGGTTTATGTCTTTGGAAAATCTATATTGTGGAAGGCTGTGAGGTGTTGAAAGCGGAAGGTTTGAATCTTGAAGATTCGAGATTTGGAGTGGGAAAATGTAATGGTAAAACTATCCATAAGAGATAGGAAGAGGCCCTACTATTCTAGATCCAACTTGAGACTTTAAGGATGAAACTTAACTTAAAATTTCACATCCTTACCACACAATAGGGCAAAAAAGGGGTGGTAGACATTGTTCATTAGTGGGGAAATTTTTTTTTGTCAACATTGACCCTTGCAACATGGCCATGAGTTATATAATGACAAAACGATAAAAAAAACAATTAGATCAAATCTTGGAAGAAGAATTGGGGGATGGAAATGTAGGTTATTTTGATGAGATAATATAAAGCATGCAACCCACATGTTAAGGTTGGGTTTAGGTTAGGAAACAATGAGTAACAATATAAATTCAGAGTATGAGCAAAAGCAAATCGCAAGGATACTTGGAAAACTGAGATGATCATCTAGGGTGAGGAGTTTTGAAATGAAAGATTTGTTTCCCACGAAACCAATGGATGTTGGTACTTTGCGTTTGGTTTAATTTTTAGACTTTCTTGACTTGGTGGCTAACCTTACATTTCCATTCGTATGGTTTTCTAACCTTTATTAGAAAGTGCAACTGCAAATTCAATTGGTGGGTGGTATGATTAAACCTCATCATCCCTAATTTAATAATACAAAGTTATCATATTAGGGTTATGCAAATGGGGTTTGAATTGCGGATTCCGATTATCCCAAAAGAATTTAAAATTATTAGTTGGTGTGAATTTTTCTTTTATTTCAAACTAGCTTTAAAATCTTCGCACAATAATCAATCCTTATTATTAAGTAACCAACCACATAATGATGCATTATCTCTCTTAAGTTCTACCATATTAATGTCCCCACTTACGATCCATTTCAGATCTCTAGCTAGTTATACAAGAATGGCTTCCCATATCTTGCATCTCTCCTGATAGTCATTTGGTGCATAGAGATTTAAAAATTCTCACATTGCCATATGGGGTTCCTTAAATAATCAAATCCATTGGACCATGTTGCCTCCAAAAATGTTGATTTGATAATTGTATTGACAACTTGACTACTCTACTATGGTGCATATGCCTCCATGTCTAACCTCACCTATTTGGTTAGTGGAGTTGTAGCTTACAACTCAATTAACCCTGGCTTGAAGCCCCATTAGACCTGACAAGTCTTGGAATTTATAACCTCTGAGCTTATGTTCTTGGAGCATAATAATGTATGCTTTTGATTTAAGACCTTAATATGTTTAGAGTGTCTCAACTATTTGGGATTCATTGAGACCTTTAATGTGGTATGTTAGTAGGTTTAAATTCATGATCCACAATTAAATAGATCAAAGGCTTGATGTTTTGAGTCCTTCCTTCATGATCTTCCATTTCAACTATTGGGAAAACCTCACAACATGAAGTCTATTCCAATGTTAGGCTTGTTGGCCTCACTTGCATAATGAGTGGACAACAATATTGAAACCCCATTTGTTAGCTTCTTTACTTGGGATCGGAAACAATTTATCTAAACTAACCCTAACCCTCCCTCACCTATCAAACTAACTATTGCTCTGAAATTCCCCCAATAGAAGTTTTTGTGAGAGCAACATTTAAAGCTACATACTAAGCTTAGAGCAATAATTGATTAGCAAACACATCTAAAAAAACATTATTGCATTTGCAAGCATTATAACAAATGCCACTCTGCCCAATGTTCCATCATCCCCTCATCAATTGCATTTTGATTGATTTAAGTTTTAACCCTAAAAACCCCATTGGGGCAAACCTAGGTGCAATGACAATCCTTTGTGATTTATGAAATCACAAGCTTTACCTCACACATGTGTAATGAACCAAGGGCTATTGATTTCCAAAAACCCATATTTTGTGATAGGGCAATAACTACCTTTTCAAGAATGAACTCAAGTCTCTTGAAATTGATCTCAATTTTTTTTTTAAAAACATCTTATGTGAAGGTGATGTGGTATTGTTTATTTTTTTCATTTGACATGTAGTCAAATATGAATATTAATCAATTATGAATTCTAACATTAATTAACAAAGAAAGGATAACATGACAATAGATTGGTGTAAAATTGACATCATATTTACATACAACATAATAATAGTTGTTTAGTACATGGTCCCCAGTCCTCATTGATGAAGAAGGCAGGTTTCCGTGAACAAGTACATATACCATACCATATCATATACCCGATCTTTGTGTTTTTGGTGAATTTAATTCCCCCACCTTGGGCCTTCACATTAAATTTTTTTTTTAAAATTTTGAAAATAAATTGAAATACCATAGTACCCAAATTTGGGGTTCTCGATTGTGGTTCCTTTCATAGAAAATTCAGCATTTCAAAAAATAATTTAATTATCTCCAAACCTGGACACATACTACAATAGTTCAAATGATATGCATTCAACCGTGTGGGTAATATGAAGGAGAGAACTATTTGTTAGCCTTGCCTACTGAGGCAAGGATATTGTGTTTAGATTCATTATAGAGTATAGTAGCTTAATGGATTTTTGGCCCATAGGTAAAATAGGTCTATTTTTATATGAGGATTTTTTAAAGATGATATTTTGGCTTGTGTTGAAACTTGAGATTAGTTACAGAGTTATAACATCTTGATGGATTTGGGGTTTTTTTAGAGGATTTTTTGAAGATTATATTTTTGCATGGTGAAATATTTGAGTCTCCATAATTCTTCTTTTGCCTTAAGATTTCATGTAAATGGCAAGGCCACAATGTAATTGACACACCCCTTGTTAACAATCACAATGGTGAGAGTTTCATTTCCTGAATTGTCGGTTGGGAATTACTCGAGGCTGAGTCTAACACCAGGTACCTTGATTCAGCTCGACTGATTTCTGTTCACAATTTGATGTCAGTACCGTAGGGATGGGTCAGTTTCCACATTGACAAAACAAACAATTTATTTTTTCAAAAAATTAAATATGAAATTATTGAATTGTCCATGATTTATTATGATATTGTCACATGAGTAGTGAAATTATTCAGAGTTTCAATAATTATTCTGAATAATTATTTATGATGATTTTCAACATGTCAACTTCATATTTTCACAAAAATTTGTTTCGTTATTTTGAGGATTATTTAATGAAGAAACCAACCTTAGGGTAAGGTATATGACATAACCATGATTCTATTTTATGATAGAGTTAACTACTACGCCCATCACCAAGCACAGGCCGGTGATCAATCAAGGTAAAAGTTCTGACCTAGGCCGATCAATGCACATATATGTTCATGCGGTGTTCCTCATGCTTATTCATGCTCTTCCACTCTATTACAATTTTTCTTTCAAAACAAAATGGATGTCTTTCTCATACTATTTTTTTATACAAATAAATAAAAGACTAGTTGTGAAGATTCAAATTTTCATATTTTTTAAGTAATAAGACTTGCAATAATTTTTTAAAAATTTATAAATCAAAAGAAATAAGAAAAATGATTTTAATTATGTATCACATATGATAATTCTATTAAAAAAAATCAAGAAATGCACAAAATGTTTAGAAAGAAAGATCATGAGAGCAAACATAGATGCATGAAGGTTGTGGATACAAAGAGAAGATCAATTAACTTATTCGTATATGTCACTTGCTTATTTATATCTTATCCAAATTTTTTAATTTCCAATTCAAATTTAATTGCAAATTAGTTGTTGAATCATAGATAAATATATAGTTGAAAATTAGCAATTGCAAAAGAGTTGCTCTTAATGACCTCATGGATGACATGACAATGGGTGTGCTAGTTTGAATTTTCCATGGTGGCAATGTGTAAATGTGACATGATTGTACAATTTAGGGTTGTATGCTTGTTGCACCATGGTTACATGCGACAACTTTTGTGCTATTTGCAAATAAAGTTATATATATGGTGTGTATTTTCATTATAAAGGGGTGTTGTGTGCAACTACTATGTGATTATAATAATAGAACTTTGTGAATTTCAATCATGACATTTTATTCATAAATGTATTATTGTATTTATGTGAAAATATTCCAATTTAGTTGCACATTAGTTGTAAAGGACACATAGTTGCACAACATTAAGGTTTTCATGAACATGATTTATCACAATGTAATCATTAACATCATTTCCAATTTCTATAGTTTCAACTATGGTTATTATGTTTAATGATTTTATGGTAGAAAGCTTGTGTTCTCTTTATTGTTATGATCATTGAAATTGCTTTCTCTAAAATGTAATTGTTTTTCATTTTCTTTTTGTTAGGTGGTGTTGTTAAACATCACTAGGTTTGGTCTTGATATCCATGACCTTAGGGTTAAATGATCAAATTCTTTTAATGTTAAAACTTGACTTGATGTTTTGTTTGGACAATGAATAGTCTAAAGCTTTGTCTACCCACTTAGCTATTGTAATCTGGTATGGTTTATGTAATTATTTAAAACCATTGCCTTATTTTTAAAAATTTTAACTGTTGTTTTGAGGTTTTTTGAAAATATACATATCTAGGAGCTCTAAAGCATGTGAAGTGTGTGAAGGCAATGTGATAAAATCTAAACCAAACTTTTTGTGCCTCATATATTGCTTTTACTTTGTAACATGTGAACCATGCTCATCCAGAATCAATAAAGAATGATTGGATTGAAAGATCCCACTTTGGAATAGAACTCTTTTAAAAAACAAGTACTTTTTTAATAGAAAAGGGTTCCTCCATGCTTTTTTTGCATGACCATGTACATCCTTAGTTTACAATTTTTGATGTAAACATTAGTAATCTTTCATCACGCAATCCTTCACCCCTTAAATATTTGGAAGACTAGAAAAACTCACTTGCACTTCGTTAACAACACAATTCATATTCATCCATTCCCTGAACTTGAGGATGATGTTATAAACATGAGCCCCTACAATTGCCCACTAAAGCCTTGATAATTGTCAAGTAAAAGATGAAATGTGAAATTCAAGCATGAAGACCCCAAATATAAACCAACGAAAGAAGAAAAACCAAATTAAAAATATTTGCAATCCTATTAATGTACTGTTAATTTCCTCCACAACAACAAATTAGCCCCCAAGCTCACTAAGAAAGAATTTCTTTTTAAAAAACAAGCAAAGAAACACAAAATGCAAAAGGTTTTTGGGGTACTTGCAATCCCTGGATTACCACAATGAATTCTCTTTGATTGTCTTAAGGTGGCAAAGTGCCCCTTTTATCTCTCCTCTCTTTGGTCTCTTAAAGATCCACCATTACACACACAAATACCAATCACACACACAATTGTGTCTCTCAGGATTTTCCACACCAAACACACATCTCCTCCTTGTTAAATCAGAGTCTCCCAAGTACACGCCATCACACACACATATGAATAGTGTTCGCTGCATGTTGAAAAAGCCAAACACAATAGGGTCCACATTGAATTCTGGTTGCTGCAAGTGTCACTAAGTACCTCCCTTTCACACTGTTGAGGGATTCAATCACCGACAACTCTTTGGTGATGGGCATGCTTACATTAGTTGAGGCTTTTGATCATAATTGCCAAGGTGATTCAAGTGTTTGTGTGCTTGAGCATTGAGTTGCAGGAGCCTGCTATGGACCTCTTTACGCTAGATTTGAAGGCCCGTGACCAAGATATTCAGAGAAAGCCCTTGAGCCTCATTCAAAAGACATCCCATGAAAATTCAACAATCTAGTGTAAAGAGGTCCTACAACCTCTTTTGTGCACTGCAGTTGTCAAGTGTAGAATGAGAGCAGGTCTACCCACATTGTCGCCTCTACCTTTGATGATCACATCCAACATAGAATGAATAGTATAAACAAGAGACCATTTAAATGCCACCACATGGGCAAATCATTATGGCTGATCAATTGCAAGCAATCATTAAACACAAACTTGGCTTTTATGGAGATCACTATATCTTGTGGAACATTAAAGGTCCAAAGCTCAAATCCATTGTCATGCTCGTTGAGGGCTGTACTTCATCCGAGATGTAGTGTGTGCACACTATTTTACTGCTGCTACCCTAGTGGACGCTATCAAATGTAATTTCAAGCATTACAAGAAACTGACCTAAATTTAATAAGTTAATCATACATGTAGCCCCATTTCATCACGGAGCCAATATTATTCCATTATTTTTTGCACCATGAAGAACATATAGTGACATTTGCATACATACGGGTTTTAAGTTAAGCACATTTTGTCAGCTCATGTGACCCAGCACCCAGGAATGCATCACCCGCGTTCTCCCATTTTGAGGTCATCAAGTTGGACAAACCCCAAATTTAAAACACCTGGCACACCTTGAGCTATGTGGAGGTTAGTTGGGAACACAAACCCAATAAAAAAAAGAGTGTTCTGTGCCTGCACAACATCACAACATGGTGATGGTGCGTTGTTGTTCATGGGTGCTGCTTGACTCTGACCAATTATATCTCTCGTTGCTCTTGTGATATATACAGGTAAAGGCATGTACCTGCTGATTCCACAAGTTTTCAGGCACTCTCCAATGGCAGAAGTGGTTGTCATGGCCTATTCTTTCATTTCCAACCTGCATAAATTCTACTTTACAACTTTCTTACTCTACTTTGAGGCTACCGACAGACATTAAAGCCAATTAAGAGCGAGGCCACGCCTCATAGGGAGTCACTACCTAGTGACACACCAAAATTGTATGTCAAACATCTTCTATCACGGAATCTTTTGTAACCGATGTTGTGAAAGAAAGAGAACATAGTGGAATTCCTCAATATCTAACATGATGTGAAAGAAAGAGAAGCCATTGGAACTCCTCATTATCTAACAGCGTATGCAGATGTGTGGATAGCTCTATACCTGAGGGCATTTCTACATTTTTACATGCATTCCATTCCTTCAAAAGGAGAAACATATGAAGGATTTTTCTTTCTTATCAGAAAACTAAGTTCATCACAGTCAGTCTACCTATCTAAGAAGGATTATTGTTATTTGTCCCAAGAGCAGGAAGGAAAGTACAGCACTTTGCAAGCATCCCAAGACAACCCCAAAAAATAAAATGAAAGAAAACAACAGCAACTCAGGACTCCAGAGGAGGGGCGCAGTTTTCTAAAAAAAACCCCAAATCTGTCAGGAACAGAAGCCAGCCATCAGTCTATTATCTCAATACTCTCTCCCCACACCAAACAGTTATGTGCCATAAGACAACGGCTCCAAAATAGAGTCTAGACAGTCCACCTGCCATTAAGCTTGATTTGTGTGTTGTCCTTAGAAAATAATTGAACTTACAAGTGCAGAGAAGATGGCTTGTTTATTTACTGATTGATTTCTGTGGACACACACAATAGGGGTGCACGCTGCACACTGCACAGCACTCTCTCCTGAGTCCTACCTACTGTGTTCTCTCCCTCTCACACTCAAACGGTAAGTAGCCTACTTGGGTGCTTAACTTTTACTGCTGAAAATCTATAAACAAACTTAAGACCCTAGCCCTTAAATAATCTTCAGATCTGGGCCCTGTAAAAAGCTCCTAACACATGTTGAGTCCTGTTTCTTTGCTGGGTCCAGATCCTTGAAGACCCACTAGGTCTGGTTCTAAGGCTTGGGTCTGTGTCCATGTAAAATCACTGGGTCCGGTTCTTGGTTGGTTCCATGTCCATGTAGACTTGCTGGGTCCTATTCATAGACCTGGATCTGGATCCAGACCTAGACGCAGCCGAAAACCAGAACATGCCAACAACACTGGTTGAAACTTGAAACCTCTACGAACTTTAAATGGGTTTTTACTTTTTGCTCCCACAAGAGCTTCTTCACCCCTTGATTCCCTGGTTTAATGGCAGTGTGGGTTGTCTTCTTATTATAGCTTCTGCTTGCTTGACAACAGTTAAGCCTACTTACTTTTGCACTGGCTCCACCAGGGTATTTTTCAGTGTTGGGCAGGTATCAAAAAATATGTGGGAACCGACCAGGGTTTCAAGCTGATTCTCAGTTTGAATACCTCAGGGCATCACGTTGGGTCATACCCTTTATGAAACCCAGGGTTCTTTGTAAAGTCAGAACCAGACATTTGAAACTGTGATAGAATATATATATTTATTTTGTTGAACCCCTCACAGGGTAAGTAAAAAAATTTAAGGTCAGGGTTTCAGGTTTCAGGGTTAGAGAAGTCATTAGGTTTAAGGTTCAGCAGTTAGTAGGGTTTAGTGTTTAGTCAATAGTTAGATTTAAGGTTTAGTTAGTAGTTAGAGTTAGGGTTTGGACAGTAAACAGTGTTGCTCATTGCAAAAGTATATAAAGGTAGGGTTTTCATTTTTTCCTTCAATTGTGTGTTGTGTTTTTAACTTTTCTGTTTGTTAATCACTTAGATTAGTTGCTTTTCCAGTGAGTTTTTGCATTTTTGCTTGTGCTCTCATTCTCACTATTGTTGTTGTTAGATGGAACTTTCGCTTCTTCTCCCAACGTTGATGTTGTCATTTGATGAAGCTCCCAATCCTCTCAACACTACTTGTTGGTCTACTTGATGGCATTCCTCCTTGACATTGTTACTCCTCATGCTCCTCCTCGAAGGCGCTCCTCCTTGATGTTGTTGGTTTTGTTGCTCCTCCTCGACACTACTAGTCCTACTCCTCTTCAACAACCCTCCTCCTCGATGTTGTTCCTGCTCTTGCTTTTCCTTGACACTACTTTTCCTACTCTTCCTCAATGCAACACCTTTTCATCCTTGACACAACTCCTCCTCCACGCCACCCCTCCTCTTCATATTTTAGGTACCTCTTTGCTCCCCCTTGATGTTGTTGTTGTTCATTCTCAAGATGTTGCTCCTACTCTTCCTATTTCAAATTGGTACTTTCCCCCCGCCTTTATGTTTTTGCAAGTGTGGGAGGACCAAGCTTTCCAAATTCAACTTCTTTAGGCCAAACTTGAAAATGAAATTGTTTTTTTTCAAATGTTTGTTTGTTGATGACTCATTATTTTTTTTGACTATCCATATATTTTTTGGGTAATTTTGATTGGCGAGTTTTTGTTTGTTATGTGTAAAAATTGTTTAGACATTGTACATTTAATCTTACACATTGCATTTCATTTGCACATTTGCATTTTGTATTTTTTCAACACATTGCATCTTTTTTAATTCTTCTTTTAATTGTTTGTAAATGTTTACATTGATTTCCATGCCATAAATAAACATAATCTTATTTTGGCGAAAAATACACCTATGTATTAATTTCTCTTTTAAGATATGTAATAATCTAGTAGAAAATGGGGGAGTTTAGTCAAAATAAAAATCTAATTTTGATTGAAGAAGAAAATGAAAATAATCAAAATGAAGTGAACATTGAAAAATATGTGGAAAGAGTATGAAGTGGAAATGTGCAAATAGAAAACTACAAACTTGAAGAAAATGTGGAACAAATAAGAAAAAAGATTTGCAAAAATTACACATTCAAAGGACAATTTGGAAGGGCCATAATAAAAATGTTATATGTTAGGGATTTTATAATGTGAACGATGAAAAAAAGGTTGAAGTAGCAAATCATCAAGTCATGAGATACATTATGTGTTATGCTGAAACTATAAATGTTTTTAATCGACGAACTAAAGAAAGAAAAGGTTTAATAACTTATTATAAGACTTATGGTATAACTATTTCAAAGAAAAATGTAAATGTAGATCATTCCATAATTGCAAAAGAAATTAAAGGAAAAATTAACAATGTAATAATAGAAAGTGTTGAAAGACAACCTATAAAAAAAAGGCCAAACATAACAACACATTTTGGGTTTTGTAACTAGCTTTTATAACTACATACTGGTTAGAAAGGACATATGCAACTAGTTACCAATGAATTGTTAAACAACCCATTTTGTTTCACCTATTTAGTTGCAAGGGATGTTCAATTGCAAAACCTAGTTGTTTTAATGATTAAAATTTTAAATTTTTCTTATAATAATGAAATTTCATGTCATCATTAACCTTTGTATGATATGTAAAGTGCATACTATTTCAACTTAATCATTTTATTTGACTAAATGTTACAAAACATGCATTGATGAATGGATGACATGTGTCAAAAATCTATAAACACCTTATGAGTCATTGCACATGACCAAAAGTCGACCTAATTTAGCCCATGCAACTAACATAGCCAAAAGTCAACTTAGTCAAACTTAGCTAAGCTAAGCAACCTAATTTAGTTCACTTAACCAAAATCAACCTAGTTTAATAGAATTGGATTAACTACCTATGTTAATTAACCTAACCTAGGTTAAGTGGCTTAAACTAAAAACAAGCGTTGGACTCCTAGCTCAAGAAATCTAAACTAAAGTATCTAACCCAAGCCAAGTGGCCTAGGTATCATAAGTTGTAAGAATGAGGACTTAAATCTTTCACCTTCATTTTGGAGTTCAAGTCTTCATCCATTACACTAGTAATGTTTTTATATTAATTACATTTAACACAAAGTTATAAAGCTCAAAATTTTTAACTTTGAATTAACCTTGACCACCTTAGGTTGACCTAGGTCAACATACCTACTACCTACCAACCTAGCTTAAACTTAAACCTCCTTAGGTTGACTTAAGATGAACTAATTTGTCAACTTATCCTATTTACTAACTTAGTTTAGCTTAACCTCAACATTTTTAGGTTAAACAACAAACCTAAGATAATTATGTCGCATCTAGTTGCATCATAGTTGCACAAATTTGAGGTGGTTAAAAATTTGATGAAATATCTTATAATGAGGTTACCTAAGTTGACTTGACAAAAAACCTAAAGCTAGGAACCTAACCAAGTCTATTTAAGTTAACTTATTAATAAGATAACATATTCTAGGTATATTTAAACATATTACATGTAATAAATTTCTTATGTTTAATTAAATAACTTACAAGGTAACTTATATTACAAAGTAGGTTTTGTTAAGTAGCTTACATACATAGGTAAACTCAATAGGTATGTTAACTTAAATTAATGTGTTAAATAACTCAAAAATCAAAGAGTTATGTGTCACCTTTTTCAAAATGACTATTATAAATTAATAAAATATTGTTTAATACACATGCACATGCATGTGAATTCATGACTTCAAAAACCTTATGGCACATAAAAGTTATGGCATGCCATGAAAAATATTGGTGCCTAAATTCAAGACACACAAAAACTTATCATGTCATAAAAAATCATAAATTGCCATGAAAATTTGTGACACCTTATTGCCAAACAACATGCCATGTTATTATCATATGGAAAACCAAGTTGTTATGAATCGCAAAAGATAACAATATTTTCAACTAGCTAATAAATGAGATTAATTTATCAAATCAATGACATGAATTATGATTTGAAGTTAGTGTCACAAGTCACAAAATGTTGCGACTACTAGTCAACTTTGTTGCCATGTGGCATGCCACATCAACATCACATGACCATGAGTTGTTATTATTCACCAAGAATTAATGGAATTTTGTTATTACTTAATTTTGGATGATTAAAAATACATTTTTGAAAATTTGATATTTGTGTAAAAACCATCAAATCTTGATATTGATTATAGTCACAAAAACATAATGCCACATGGCACCACAATGTCCTTTATAATTATGTAATCATTAACATGAACTTATAGTTACAATTGTAGTAAAAAAAGACAATATTCTTTTTATTCACTGGTTGTAAAACCCAAGATGTGTTGTGAAATGTTCCAAGAAATGCAATTTTTGATTTTTTTTGTTCTACAAAATCCTTTAAAAAAGGTTGATGTGCAGCAAACAAACTTTTTGCAAGACCTTGACTTTGTAATTGTGAAAAATAATTTACCATTGCAATTTGTTGAAAATGTATAGGCAATGATTTTGTTTTTTAACCCATATTCATCAAGCAATTTTGTTTAATTATTAACCAATGTTTGCCTAGTAGTTTATATTGCTTCAAACAAACCAATAGTTACATGTTTAGGTTGTTAATCAAATTCCAAAAAGTTAATAACAAGAGCAAATAAATCATGCATCCCCTTGGACATCCACAAGTCAAAGCTTGTTGTGGCAGAAATATAATTTGTTAAATTTGGCAAAACATATATTTGTTTCGTTTTTTCCACCAAGTTAGGTAATGTTTTTGAAAAAATTGCTTTCTAGAAAGGAAAATAACTTTAGGAAATAAATGTAAAATTAAAAATGAGGGCTCAAATTTAAATACTATGACAATTGTTTTGAAATTTGTTATGAAATGTGATGAAAGTTTTGAAATTATTTGTTTTGGCCATTTTTTCCCCAAAGAATGTCAATAGCTATTACTAACAAATTTTTTTGTAGAAATGTCAAGTTTGTTTTAATTAAGTCTACAAAGTTTGATTCGGAGAAATGTATAACTTGGCTTAAAATTTTTGGGAAGGGCATACAAGAATGGAACAAGGTTTATTCAAATTCTAATGTTCCCTTAAGAAAATTAAATACTTAGTGAAGAAAGGTGATTATTATATCTATTATAATTTTTTAAAATAATTATTGTCTTATTTGTTTATAATTGATTTGTTATAATTAAACATTTTAACATCGCATTTTAAAATTTGTTTGCAGATTTTTTAGCAAGAAGTCATTATGTTTCAAGAAGTCTTGAAATTCAAGGATGTTATTATCCTTTGTTATAATAAGCACAATATTGTTAAAATAAGTGGAAGAGTGCTTCTTTTTCTTACTTGGGACATTTCTAAAATAATTGTGGATCCCTTATTTTTTGTTGTGATTGCTTGTGTTCTAAACCAATCTAGTAACCAGTGGTTACTTTCTAATGCATTACAATTAACCATTATTATGTGCTTAAAACTCAAGGAAGAAATTATAAACCCATATGCCCTAGCCAATTTGGTTGATGATGATTTTGGGATTATTTTTGAGTTGTCTTTCTTTGCTTCCAACATCAAAAGGGAAGTTTGTGGTGTTTTGGATTTTTTTCTTTTTTAAAAAAGAAAATGTGAAGCAAGAAAAGCTCACAAATATGTTGTCTTTGATGCTAGACCCTAGATTCAAAAACCTTCATCTAGTATTTTCTTTTGTTGGCTTAGAAGAATGTGTAAGTATTTTGGATGAATATGATAGGAAAACCTTGTATCCTATGCTTTTGAAATATTATCATCATTTGCATCTAGTGACAAAAATTGTTGGATGTGTAAATCAAACAACTCATGAAGATTGTAGTCTAGGTATTTTTCAACAAATTGCATTCACAAGCCAATCAACAAAAGAACTTGTCATTAGGAAATTATTGATTTTCAAACATTACTAAAGGGATCCCAAAGACATCAAGTGTTCTCTTCAATGGTGGGGAAAACATGAAGTCATGTTTTTTTATAGTTGGTTTTTGGGCTTGTGAAATCTTAGGCATTGTAAGGTCACAATTGAAATTGAATTTTTTTTTCTTTAACGAATATACTTACAAACCTAATGATATGTCATTTACAATCAGACAACTTATAAAAATTTATTTTTATGAGTAAAAATTGGCCAAGTGATCCTAGAGTTGGATATAAATCACCTTCCAATTTAGTAGAGTTAATTCAAATAAATTTAGATTTTGAAGACGAGTTAGAAAAATTTGAAGGTTCATTTGAACAAGATGAAAGAATTGACATACAAAATGTTGAAAGAAATTTAAGAAATTTTTTTGGTGCAATTTTTATTTTAAAAATAAAATTTAATGTTGGAAATAATAATTTTTATAATACCTAGTATGTGAAAACTGCCTTTGAAAATCGATTGGTATAAGATGTGTGAGAATTGGTGCTTTAACAACTGGGTGAAATTATGTTTTACAAAATTTTGAAACCCTGCCCAGGTCTTTAAAAGATGAAAATAAAAAAGAAAAAAAGAACCAAGTTGAGTCTCTAGATACATTCTAATACCCAGACCTGGCGGTTCTCTGAAAAACTAGAGAACCACCTAACATTGGTATTTTTGCAACCAATGTGTTCACTGTTGGTGCTACATGGTTTAGCTATATAAAACTACATAAACTCATTTTTTTAAAAAAAATTCAAGAAGAATTTTCATCTGCATAAAGCATTTCTTGGGGATCTTAGAATCTCTACACGTTGTTAATCATGTAGCCAAATTTGGAATATCATTATGGCAAAAAGTCTTCTGATGTTGCAGTTTTCACCAATGTTGTTGCTCTAATAATAGTTCAGCAAAATACAAATTTCATAAACTCACTAAAAACAACAGTTAAGTGGAATTTCACCAATGTTTGCTGCTTTGTAGTTTAGCTGTGTAAAAAAAACATGTAAACTCATTAAAAAATAAATTAAAGAACAATTTCACCAATGTTTGCTGCTTTGTAGTTTACCTGTATTAAAAACACACACTTAATTAACTCATTTGTTTTAGAAAATAATTCAAGGAAAAATTTCCCATCTGCAAAAAAAAAGGCATTTCTTGGGGTGGGGATCAGGCGGCTTTAGAATCTCTATAGAGACGTGAATCAAGTAGTCCAAATTTGCAATATCATAATTGCAAAGAGTCTTCTAGCGTTTCCAGTGTCTAGTACTTACTTCCTACTAGTCTCCAAAGCCTGACACAGATTTTGGGGAAGCGGGTTTCAGCCTGCAGACTGCACCGATGAGTGTGAGTGAGTTTCACAGGATTTTATTTATTTATTTATTTATTTATTTTTGGGGGGGAGGGGGAGGTTGTTTTCCTCATAATAATTTTAAGGCCACCTGGTGAAAATCTAGACTTCAAGCATGTAGTCTATGGCCTATGTTGCTGGCCCAAGTGTGAACAGGATTATGTAAAAGTTCCAAGTGTGAATAAGACTCTCATGATAGAGCCCAATTGTGAAAAAAAAAAAACTATTTTTAATATTCAAAATTAATTTCAAAGGCCAGCTGATGAAAATCTAGACTTGAAAAAATATCCCCATTTCCAAATTCCCATGAATGAAAATGAATTCTCCCCTTTTGCTTCAAACTAGGCTACTACTACCTAGTTGTTGATTTTCTCAAACTTAACTTTATTACTAACTTATTATTATGCCCACAAAGAAATACCCATTGCAAAAAATTGTTCACAACTTTTGGACATTTTGACCATTTTTTTCTCTTCAAGAGCTGTTGTGGAAGTTCCGTTGAAACCTATTTATTTTCTTCTCTGTTGTTGTTGTTGTTGTTGTTAGCTATCCTTCAATGAATTACCAACGGTTTCCTTGTGTGGGAACTTAGGGAAGAAGAGAGAGAGAGAGAGAGAGAAAAAGAGTGTAGCCCAGGGAGCGAAAAATATTTTTTTGGGAAGTTAAGAGCTGAGAAACGTGGGGGAACGCAACGGTCTAATCATCAGACTACTGCAGTTCCTTGGCTTTAGTGCTTTGGGGAAAATGGAGATTTAATGACTAGCCATACTTGCAGAGCTTTGACAACAAACTAGTACAAAGTGTGTGATTGGTTGAAGAAGAAAAAGAAAGAAGGAGAAAACAGAGGAAGGAGAGCCAGCAGAGTCGCGTAAATTGAAGTTGACACTATCGTTGATGTGTGGGTCCCTTTCATCTTCTCCTTCCCAGAAATCATTAAATTCCTCACACATACCCAAACACAATCAGAGCAGTGAACCAACACTAGTTTCATGAACTGATTTGACGTTCATAGAAATTTAGTGTAATTCAGTGTAAGTGGGTATTGCATTGGTAGAGAGAGAGTCACACACACACACACACACAGCATTGTTGATTCCAGTTGGTTGCAACCCCCACCCATCTTCTGCAAAGCTTGGCAGCAGAAGTCCTGCAAGCTCTCTCCTCGTTGCAGCAGAAGTCTAAAAAGTAGTGCAGCACTTCTTTTATTTATCGTGGAAGGTTGTCATCACCAGCTGCACTTGGTCAGTTGAGAACTTCTGCTGGTTGGTTTGTTTCCTTATGAACTTGCTGTTTTCCTCATAGTTTCATCATATTTGCAAGTGATTTCAAACTACAAGTAACTGGTAGACTCGCTGCTGGAGCTAGACTATCTATCTCTGTGTCTCTACCAGATTTCAGCAGCTGCAGCAGTAGAGCTTTGCGACCAGGAAGAGGGACAAGTGATTCGAATCTAATTGGTTTTTTCAGCAACATTTTGTTCTTTTGTGCAATCTGCCGTAGAAACTCAGCTGAATAGAGAGTAAGGAGCATTTTCTTCTCCAGGGTAGCAGTTTCTTTGTTTTGCCTCTCGATGATGCTCTGTGGAGGTTTTGGAGTGATGATGTGACCACCCTGAATAGTCGACCGAAGCTCTTGACAATATTGGCTGCAATTCTTGCCATTACGCCATGAATGTGGCGTCATGGGTTGTGTTATGCCAGTACATTGTAGGTGCAATCCTCTGTCGTGTGGTGGTGGTGGACAGCTGCAGCATGTTATGCTGTTCTGCAGCTTCACATTTTTCTTTCTTAAGCATCTACTAACATTATTTCCTGTTTGATGCAGCTAGCTATGGACATGGCAGGTTACCGCAACACTGCATCATGGAGATTAGCTTTCAAACTCCCTATTATCCTTTGCGTGATCAGTTATTTTCTTCTTCACGACGTGGCTGCTGCCAGGTGCGTTGTTGAAGCTTCTTCAGCTTCTTCAATTACAACTTTTTTTTCTCGGGGAGCTGCACATGTTGTCATTGCTAATTTCTGAGTCATTATTGAGGTTTTGCAGTGAGCAATCCAGTCTGCTGATTCCTTTTCGTTGTCTGCTGATTCCTGTTACGTTGCAGTGTTGAAGGGAGATTCTTCTACTCGAAAAGATATGCTGTTGCACCCGCATTTGCACCCACGCTGATCTACGGACCGAAAGCATCTCCCATTCCCACAGCACCAGCTCCCAAGTCGTCATCAGGATCCTCTGCTCCATTTTATCCACCCAAGTCCATCTCTTCCCCGCCTGCTTATGCGCCTGTATACCCACCGCCGTCTGTGACAGCTCCAGCTCCTTCAAACACTCCAGTTGTCGTAGCCGGTGGACCTACAAGAGCACCTGCAGGATCTCCTCTAGCGGCACCATCTCCTCTGTCCCCAGCTCCCATCGTTGTAGCTCCGGCCAAAGCTCCAGTAACCACGGCACCCATCTCTTCGACTCCAGCTGCTGCTCCCACTCCTACAATCTATGCGCATGCGCCTGTCGGATCCCCCTTTGTTGCGCCCTCGTCCACTCCAGTTGTTCCGCCTGTACAAGCTCCCGTCGGTGCACCAACCGTCCCATCGTCAGCTCCTGCTTATGCTCCTGTACAAACTCCCGTCGGTGCACCAACCGTCCCAACCTCGACTCCTGCTTATGCTCCGGTGTTCGCTCCCCTCGCAAGAACTCCAGCATTCTCACCAGGTAAAAATCAAAGTTCCCAGCAATTCGTCTAAATCCTCTAGTGGCTCGCACTTCGAGACTGCACTTGGGCTTGGCATTCTCTTCGCGATCTCAAGGTGTGCATTTTTCATTGTTTCAGTGTTCCCACCAACAGTTCCAGCTCCTGCTCCGAAATTTGCTCCTACACCAACACCGAGTTTTGCACCAACTCCTGTTCCAACGCTAGCACCTTCACCAGTACCTGCATCATCATCATCTCCTGGACCTGCACCATCATCAGTGTTACCTGCTGGCAGCTCACCCCCAAGTCTACCATCTGCAGGTCCTGCAAATGGGCCAGCTGCAACCACAGCTGCCAAATCGGTAAGAAGTTCATGCCAATTTTGCACAACAGCAATTCTTCTTGATGAGTGAAGAAGCTCTTCCGGCTCTTCAACCCTTACTTGATTGATGTAGCTCTAAAAGCTTCAAGGTTACTTGATGTAGTAGTAGCTCTTCAAACTCCAAGCTGCAAGCTCTTCAAGGTTACATGATGTAGGTCCTCAAGCTTAAAGCTTTTCAAGCTTACTTGTTGCTATGGTAGCTCATCAAACTTCAAGCTTCAAACTCTTCAACCTTACTTGATGTAGCTCTTCAAGGATGCAAGTTCTTCAAGCTTATTTGATGTAGCTCTTCAAGCATCCAAGCTTAGTTGATGTAGCTCTTCGAAATCAAACCTTCATACTCTCCAAGCTTACTTGATGTTGCTCATCAATCATCAAGCTCCTCAAGCTTACACACTTGCACCTTACTTCATGTAGAGGCTTGCTTGATCCTGTATCTTGAAATTTGCCAATTGCAATGGGTTGTTAGTTAGCAAGTCAGGAACAAGATACAAAATGTTAGAATTTAGTTTGATCTTCATGGACATGTTTTTGCTTACATGTGATCATCTGATTCATGAGCTAAACATTGTTTCCTTGATGTTGTGATACAGAGTGCACAATCTATAGCCAAGCAAGCATGGAGTACAGTGGTTGGCCTTCTGGCATCAGCTCTGGTAACAGCATTCATTTTCTGAGAGAGGAAGCCAACCCATTTGACACACAATTGTTTTATAGTATAATCATGATACCCTAAACCCTAAATCCTGAGTTTCTTGAGATTTCTTTTACACTAGAAATTATTTCAGTTAATTCCAACTATTGCAATTTGTTCATTTGCCATTCTTTTTACATTCACCAAATCTGTTGCTGCAAGCTGAGAGAAAAATTGGGGGTCCATTATATTTACGTCTCATCAATTATTGTTTTTTCGCTTCTATTTTGAAGGCTTTTGGTTTTTCCATATAAATTCAAGCTTTTGAGTGTTTTAAGGTGATAACAAAATGATGTACTATTTGAATCACGCATGAAGATCAAATCTAATGTCTCCTTTGCATCTACAAGAAGAGCAGAGGATGATTATGGTTTTTTCAAATGTAGTTAGTTGGAAATTTGCCTGTTTTGGAGATTGGCTTCAAATAAAGAGCATTGGTTTTCTTCGGTCCCTTGCAAGACCTTCTTATGTTTGGTTTGGCCTTATAGTAGCAGGTGATAGCTAGTGTTGAATTGTGTGGATACTAAATATTTGCCTAAATTTCATATGGGATTGCAAAAAAAATTTGTGTATTTTCAAACAAAAAATACTCAGTGTAGCTTAAAATGTATGTATAATAAACCCTCCATGTGTACAGAGACATGGTGTTTTTTTGGAAAAAAATTCCCTTTTGATTCATCAGAACTGGAAAAATGACACATGAAATAAACCATATGAAGTTGTTCTTGAGGTCATTGATGAATAATATATTGACCCATGAATTAGGTTATCTTTCAAATCTTAATCCCAAACATCTTCATTCGATTATGCCATGGGTAGATAACACCTTTAAGATGATGAGAATTAAAAAAATTTCGTAAAAGGAAATTAAATCATTTCTTGTCAATTGCAGAATTTCAAGAAATGTTAATTTTCATGCAATTTGCTAGGCATTCTGCATCACCTTCCATTCCTATGTTTTGACGTAGTGACATCCAAAAAACAAATAACAAATAAGGATCTCATCTCATCAGGTGAAAGTTGAAATAAAAAATTTCACTAGGAATTAAAAACTTCTCATCTAGATGTACATTGCATGCACTTCTATGGAACATGTCCATCCATCCATCATATGCACACATAGTATGCCCCATGTCACTGATACATTGAGTCAAGTTCCAGCCAAAATTTTCTGCCCAAAATCTTGGGCCATACCTACCGTACCCTAGGGTCAGTTTCCACTTTGACAAAAACAAATGTTTTTCATTTTTTTCAAAAAATGAATTCGTTTTTTATTTTTGAAATTATAAAATTTTCCATTATCTACTGATATTGTCGTATGAGTAATGCTTCTTTTTTTCTCTTTTTCAAATTTGTGGTTTTGAAAGTTTGGTGATTTTGTTTTTCATTAAATTCTTATTTTTCGAATTTACACTCAAAAAACGAAATTTCCCAAATTTTCTGAATTTCTTTGTCGCCACAGTGCGAAAATTCGCCACACAAAAAAAACGCTGGTTCCAGCAGGTTGCCAAAATACAGCAGGATTCTTAAAATTTTCTACTTTCTTTTCTGACCGGTTGTCAAATTAGGCTAATTCCTCTTTTGGATGATGGCCAGTGTGGCTATCACCAAATTGAAAAAGAGAAGCCTAGTTGGGGTTGCCAATTTTCAACAACATTATTAAGTGAGAAATATTAAATGAGTTAATTCAATGAGAAATGTTTATTTTATTTTAACCGTCCATGAAATTTAACACATAGAAGCATTCATCCGTTCAAATTATGTAGCTCTGCTAAATTAACGATGAACGTCCAATTTTCATCCGTCTCCGTCCTTCATCCTTCATCCTCCTCCTCTTCCTTCGTTGCAGCAGAAAGGCACCCTATCTGCTTTGCCGATGCACAAGGTTGCCATTGCTCCGAGCAGCACCAAGCGCACGCGAACAAAACCACGGGAGAGGGAAAGGGACACTACGAGCGAGAGCAAAAGGAAGGAAAGAAGGAAGGAAGGAGTCTTCAGCATGGCGTCTGCGCTTTGTCCCGTTGCGTCTGTAGTCAGTGTAGCGCCCCGTTGTTCTGTTGAGAGTAGTAGTAGTAGTAGCAGTGGTGGTGTTTGTGGTAGTAATTCCATTACCAGTAGCAGCTTCGGGTCGAGCAGTGTAAAGCTGCCACTGGTAGCGCAACAGCAAGCGTTTCCAGGTAGTAGTACGCCGATCTCGCTGGAGATGACGGTCGCGGATCCCTCCCTACAATATGCCAACCTGATGTGGTTCCGAGGCTCCTACAATGCGCAGGTGTTCGTGGGAGAGGACGAACCCGCGGATTCCGTTGTGCGCCGCTTCCGCAAGGCCGTCATGATGGCTGGCGTCATCCCCGAGTGCCGCCGCCGTCGTTTCTTCGAAACGCCGCAGGACATCGTGAAGCGCAAACAGCAGAATGCGCGCCGCAAGAAACCCAGGTTTTCATCTATTATCAGGACCTCCTTACTGTTATCGTGTTCGTGTCCGGGATTGGCATATACGGTTGTGGAGAGTTCGTTCTGTTGTGGACGATTGCTCGAACGTTGTCATGACGCAAGTTCAGTCGTAGAATTAAGCTCTTGTAATGTTGAATCTAGTCACAAACTTCTTGAAAGAAAACAGAGAGAAAGAAAGAAGCCTTTCTCTGTGGAAGCGGTTTGTTCGTGTTTATTTCGAGGCAAAGTTCCTCGGCCTTTGGCCAATATCATCAACCTCATCTTCGTGTGGACTTTTGCGGTATGTGGCTTTTCTGAATAGAGATTTGGAAAATCTGCCTTGTTATTCAATTTTAGTTCACAGAACTCAATTGTTGGCGGAATTTTTTTTGTGCAGGGATGAGTCATGGAAAGCATCTCAAAGTCTTTGTGATTTGAGCAGTTTACTTTTGTACTCTGTGGCAGCAGTGCTTCACATTAGCTGCAATTGTGGCTTCTTTCTCCAGACAATCTGCAATCTGTTGTGTTTCTTTTTCCAGACAAGTCACAAGACAGATAGATTATATTTCTCTTTCATTGTCCTTTTCCTCATAAGGGTTGGTTATTGTGGGATCAAATGGTACCCAATCTTGCATCTGGTCACTTCATGAGTGTCAAGCATGCAAGCTCGCTTGTTTGTCACCCAAGATTGGATGCATAGTACAAGTATTTGAAGGGTAATGGAGTTTTGTTCCTCCCACTTTTTGTGGCTACAGTCTCCATTGTTGCTGACATGGGGCTGAAAAAGTGTTCCAATTACCCCTATGCAGAGAAAGGCTGGTGATGTGGGAGCTAGACTCTATTGCTGCTCTTGGACTGACTTAACTGTATTGGGTTTTGCAGACGGTTCACTGGGCCACGTCCAGAGGGTTTTGGTGGTTTTGGAGACAAGAAGGAGGGTGGCTCTAATGCAAATAATGATGATGATGACTTCTGGGGATATGCAGAAGAAGGAGCTGATGCCAACTTGTAGGGTTAATGGCCCTCATGGAGGAGCTTTGGTGACTTTCTTAGAGGTGCAAGTTTAGTTATCCCAGGGTCACATCATCTTGGTCACATTTTGTTCACCACTATCTTTGTCAAGATATCTTCAAGAGCTAGTAAATTGATTGTTCACAAACTTTTGGTTGTTTTAAGCCACTACAAACATATCTTGGCTTCATGGCTGTGATGTACAGTGAGGATTTCAAAGTACAGGGTCGAGGGTGCTGATTTGTTTTCGGTCTTACATTGTGTATGGTACAACACCTGAGCTAGCCAAGGTGATAGATAAGATATGATATTTGTAAAGTTGAGAAGGGTGATAGCTCTGGTATTCTTCTCACATTATGAACTCAAGACAACAAAATTAAGTTTTGGGGGGAATGCTTTGTGGAGGGTGTTTGGCATCAAGGCTATGGGAAGTTCCATGTCATACCATTGTGTTCAAAGCAGACAGAAGATCATGGGCCTGTTTTAATGCCCCCTAAGAGTCATCAGGTGTTCTGAGTGTTGAAACTATACCCCAATTGTCCCTTGGTGCACAGGGAGAAAGTTTCCAGTGTCTTCTCACTGACTCATGACTTTTAATGAACCCTTTGAATGAACTCTCGGAGGAGCTCCTTCGGGTTTTGTGGGTGCTGGTGGGTCTTAATGCTCAAATCAACATTTTGGCTGAAGGAGGTAAATTCCTATTATAAGCCTTCTTGCAGTTATCCATTATGTTACAAGTACAGCAACAAAATTCATACAACCCAGTAACAAACAAAGTGAACTGCTCAATCGTTTTGAAGACACGGTTGAGATACTGCAGTGGTGCATGAAGGAAATGCCACCAAAGTGCGAAAAGTAATTACCTAAATCTATTGCTGTTCCATTGTAAGATGACAGTGATTGAAAGCATCACTAAACCCTGCAAGAACCCCATGTTCAAAACTAATTTAAGCAATTGACATTTTTCGTTAACGATCACCCTGCAAGAACAAACGTACCAAAATCCCTTAATCTTTGATTAGTATCCTTTTGCACCTCTATTCATAATTACTAATAAACCCTAAACCCTAAAATCAACTGAGATATACAAAAGGCTACTAACCTCGATCCCGTACCTAATCCCTTAAACCCTAAACTCAATTGAGATTAGGGCTGCTTCCTATTCGTCTTCGTCGTCTTCCTCCTCTGCGTCGCGGATGGTTTTCTAGGTTTCCTTGCACAGCAATTCTGTTCTGGCTTGTTGGGTCGCTTGTCTGGTTCGGTGGATTGGGATCGGATCGTATTCCGTCTCTGGTTTTCTCTCCTTCTTTTGTAGCTCCGTCTATTGCTCTCTTCTTCTAGAGCTTCTAGAGACGGTTTTGTTTTTGGGGATTTTGTTTTTTGGTTTACTGGAGAGAGGTTTGTGGCCATGTCGATGGTCTTTGCTCCCTGCTTGACGGAGACTGCTGCTCCTACAACCCACGCCCAGCCTGCCTGGAGTCCTTATGACAACAACGGCGGGTAAGTACTTTTTCCATGTAGTTTGTAGGCACTCGCCTCTGCAGCTCACGGAAATCCTCTTCTCTCTGGACTGGGTGGTGGATGTGCGGCACAAACCCGCTTTTGCAGCACACGGCAAGCCTCTTCTCTGTTGACTGGGGGGATGTGCATGCTTTGTGTTGAATCTTTGGAATTTTACTAGATCAAATGTGGGCAAGAGTCTTTGTGTGTGCTGGAGGGTGACAGTTGTTAGGTATTTGTTGTATGGGAAGGTTTTCGGGGGTCTTAGGGTTTGCCTTGAGTCTTGAGCATCGAAATCATGGTGTGGGATCCTTTTACCTTTGCAAACTTTGTAGCCTGCTGATGGGGAAGAAGAAGGGGGGTTATGTTCATGTTGGGGCTGTGGATCCAGGACATGTGTGGCCATCGCTGGAGAGGACTACTGTGTAATAGCTGCAGACACAAGAATGTCGACAGGATTCAGCATCCTCACCCGCAACTATTCCAAAATTCACCAGATGTAACCATTCCTTCTCTCTACTTTTCTGTGTGGCAGCATTTTCTTCTATGGACTTAGGCAAGAATGTAGGGTTCATGCAAGCTGCTGCAACTCTGCTTCTTGCAATATCACAAAGGTCTACAGGCTACAGTGAAGCTCTAGAATTTTTTGAAGCATGATTAAACAAAAGGTGGTGACCAATTTCCATAACTGAAGTGTTCATGAGCTGATGTTGTTTTGCTGCAAACAGCTAGCTGTTTTTCCATCCTCTGATTTGGCTTGTATTTGCAAGAGATTAGGTCAAGCAAGATTGAGATATTGATTCTGAACTGGTCATGCAGAACGGAGAAATCTGTTTTGGCTTCATCTGGTTTCCAAGCTGACATTCGAGCTCTTCAGAAGAATCTAGATGCCCGGCATCAGGTATGCAGATCTCCTATAATATTTTTCTCAGAATTCTCATGCTTTAGTTGTGTTTGAATTAGAGAGGAAAAGAATGGCAGTGTTTTCAATTCGCCTTTCAACTCTTGGCCTTGAATCTGATGCTTCATTTGGCTCACTGTGTCTTTATTAAGAAGAGTGAAGTCATGTGGAAGTCGAGAACAGGATGTTGTTGTTTTCAGGTTGAAGGGTGCCAAATGAAAGGGGGTTGGGGTGAGAGGTCATATTCTTGACCGAGGGGTTGTTGCAAACCATGCAGATATACCAACATCAGCATAACAAGCAAATGAGTTGCCCAGCAATGGCACAACTGCTTTCTAACACGCTATACTACAAGCGATTCTTTCCATATTATGCATTCAATGTGCTTGGTGGCTTGGACAATGAAGGTCCAAATGCTCGTCCTCTTCCTCTTTTCCTGCTCATTTCAACAGTGTATAGCAACTGCAGCAAGAATATGTGGAATGTTGTCTTAGAAAGTGTATAGTTGCATATGGATCTCCAGCAGTGTTTAACTTTTCAAATACATCTCTAGTCTGAGATCATGAAGGTTGTGTTATGAAGGAAGAGATGAAACCCAATTAGACTCTGTCCTCAAGCCATGTCACAGGTACTTTGAATTTGGAAAATATGTCTACCCAAATTTTTGACTTGATCTTGATTCAATAGAGGAATCAGCCATTATCTCAGGTCAAAAAGAACTATTAGTCAAAGTGGGAGAGGTGAATTGACAGATGATTATTTTGCAAAATGACCATTGATATCAAATTCCTTGTCTTTGATGAAGAGAATTCTCCAGGACTTCTAACATGACAGATTACTTGGGCAAGCAGGGAGGGGTTGTGTGTACAGCTATGATGCAGTGGGTTCATATGAGCGTTCTGGGTACAGCTCTCAGGGCACTGGGATGCAGCTGATTATGCCCGTGCTTGATAATCAGCTCAAGTCTGCCAGTCCCCTTGTCCTGCCACTTCAGGTGAGCTGTGAAGCTAGCACAATTCACGCCTGATTTGGCTTCTAGGATACTTCTGGAGATTCCAATCACAACTGCTGTGTTGAATCATTATCCCCATGTAAGTTGCTCTTTTGCTGATCTCCACTTCTACTTTGTTATCTGGTTGCAGAAATCAACCACTCCATTGTCAGAGTTTGAAGCAGTTGACCTGGTCAAGGACACCTTTGCCTCAGCAGCAGAGCGTGACATCTACACAGTAATAATGCAAATCCACTTATAGCTCTTATGAACTAGTTATTTTGAGAAATTGATTGGCATTTTCTGACCTTCAGATCCACAAATTTGCTATGATGTTACAATACAGGCCCTGGTTACCAGGTGTTTATGATTATTCTTTCTCAGTTCTGTAACTTTGAACAACCTACACATTCTAAAACATCTGGGGCATGTGCAACACACAGGGGGATGCTGTGGAGATTGTAATCATTAACCGGGAGGGTGTTCGGCGTGAACTTATGGACCTCAAGCGTGACTGAACTGGGAAACCCAATTGGCTGAATAGTGGGCAAGCTATTGATGCAGGACTGAATGTTGCTTGCTTTTGGTTATCATTTGATCTTGGATGTGCACTTCAGGTTCGCAGTGTGCTTGTCTGAGATGCTTATCAGGCTCATTGTGCATAGATTGGTAAATACAGGTGCTTCATGATTTGGACTTTGTATTGTGCAACATTTTTCTTCATCAGTATGTCATTGAAGTCCATCTCATCTACAAAAGTCTACTTGGGCCTCACTATTTCTTGTGTCAATTGGCGATTCTTGTGACGTCTGAACCTCACTTATGGGGTGTGTCTGAAGTACTGGAGTCACTCAATGAAACATTTTTGCTTTTGTGACTAAAATTCTCACGCACTTAATTGGAAGTGGATGTGTGGGATTGCAAATGAGGGTGAAGGCAGTGGATAGCATCAAAAACATTGAAAGTGACTAATGATTTTAAGTGATAAGATTTGGACCATCCACTGACTCATTCCAGGATGTTGACCACGAACTACAACCTTTAAGTCTTACTTCAAGCAGTAATAGTAAACTAGAAACACTTTAAAAAAAAGAAAAAAGAAAAAAGGAAATGGGAATAAAAATAACAAGAACTATTATAAATAACATTGTTGCAAATTACATCTTTTACTCTACAAGTAAATGCATTTTTGTACACACTTGATAAACTATAGAAATGTTCCAAAACCATAATTAAAACCTTCAGAGGAGGTCTCAATGTTTTGCCACTCAATTCTTTTTTTATTGCACTTAAGTCAAGTTTTCAATAGGTGCATTTTCCATTGACCATTGGGATCACAAAATAGAAGGACGATTGGTGAACAACAATTGTTAACCATAGATTGCACTGCAATATTCTTAGCCGGCAACATCATTGTTACGTCAATGTTGTAAATATGAAACAAAAGCATGTATTGTGCAAAGAACTCAAGAAAGAATGCCAAAGCTTGAATATCCTCAACATCAAAACTGTTAGTAACAAGCAAAATGAGAAAAGTTGAAGATTTAGTGTACATCCCAATCACCAACATCACAATGCTGCTTAAATCTTCAAAGCCCTCTCTTTGAGTAAATTCAGAAATGTTATGTGTTGCCCAAAAGAGGAAAAGATTGGGAGAGGATCGATATCCTTAATGGATTGTCACTGCAACCAGTCTCAACACAAACATCCAATTTTGTTTAAAAAACAGTAACACTATGGACTTTTAAACGCTCTTAAAATCACATCCAAATCTTAATCACTTCTGCAAACTTATCATTTCATTACTCTTTATACAACAGAAGGAAATCTAAATTATCTTGTTTTTCTTTGTTTTTAAACCTTAAGTGACTCAAATGTAATGTCTAGAGGATGATGCTAGTCTGGTGTTATTAGTGTTAGAATTTGGTGAAATGAACTACTCGTGTCCCAAAATGAGCCATTGTTAAGTTGGAAATACCCTTCTTCACAGATGCAAAAGCTCAAAAAGATTTAGTGTCATTACTGTGAACATAAGAGATTCACAAATCCAATCACAAACAACATACAAACTAACTAATTGATGCTTGTATTAATGAAGCTTGCACATGTTCATAGCAATGACATTTCTAAGCATTTATACACATTGTAACCGAAAACATAAGACAGAAAAAAATTGAACATTAGAATGAAAGGCAAAATCTTATAATATGCAGAAGTTTAAATCCTTTTCTTACACATCCAGAGCCAAGAAAGATTACCATGATTACCATGAACATAAGACATGCACAAATTGAACCTCAAACATGGCAAGAATTCTATATACATACAATTTTTCATGGACTACACTTGGACTAATAATGCTCACAAACCTTCTTTACATTGTGAAAATACAATCGTAAATAATGAAACTGTTGTTTCTATATCCTGAGGAAACAATAGTTTCATTATTTGCAGATTAACAAAGCACAAAAGCACAAAGAAATGCAATCTGGTATGTAAGACAAACCTACAACCTAAAATGAAAATGTCAACAAGGCACCAGGGTTTTCTTTTGTGGTGAAATTTTGCCACTTGGCAACAAATAAAAAGGGGCTATGACTTGTACATATTTTGAGGAAAAAGTGTTCATATTTCAAGGGGGGGGGAAAAAAGTTGAAATCGCCATATTTATACCATAAGTTCTTGCATGTCACCAATATAGGGTATTAAAAAATGTAGGGTTTCAAAAATAGTTAATTTTTCCGTCTGACCTGTAGCCAAATTTGGCTAAGTCCTCTTGTTGTTGTTCCCCAGTCCACCTGCCTCACAAAATTGAAAAAAAAAAAAAACTCTGCAAGGCACATCTCAATTAGACATGCACTTTTGTGGTACTTATATATGGTTTTGGAATTCAAAATTCCCGGACCTACACATACCAAAACCAAATTGTAGCATGGGAAAATGTTATTTCCCAATTGCACGAAGGAATAAAAAAACTAATCAAACAATACCTTCTCAAACACCTCCTTTTTCAATGAGGCCAATCTCAAACATGTATACATTCAAATGCATGATAGGTATTCTCTATCATCACCCAATCATGGAACAAAATTCTGCAACTCTCGTTCTCTCTCACACAATCTCTTTACTCTCTCTCTCATGCACCAAATTTGCATGATTGACTCACTCTCTCTCTCTCTCTCTCTCTCTCTCATAAGTACAAAAGTGTCTTTCTTTGCCATACAAGAAATCAACAATAATGGGGCTCAAGAACTGACTCTCTCTAACCTAAATGACTTGGTCACAAGTTTTAAAAAGTCCCAATTGGTAAAAGTAGAAACACTTATAGTATTCCAAGGGGAGGGATGGGGTGGGGTGGGGTGGGTTGGGGAAGAGGTTGGGGGGGAGTAAGTTCTAGTCTAGTTTAGTTTAGTGAAGACCATTGATTGGTGTGGTAACTATTTGAAGGGTTCTATTGGAGGGAGAAGAGGAAAGGGAGTTGGTTAAATGGGTGAAGTTGGGGGGTAAGTGCGGAATTTTTAATGATTTTATCCCTTGTGCTTACTACGACTTTTTACCCCCCTATAGAGATTCCATCTCGTAGGGGAGGGATGTCTCTACAGACCAGATTCTAGGTGGCCTATTTATAGGCAGGCTGAAAAATGCGTAGGCCGCCTAGAGGCGGTTGCAGCGCGGCGTGGCGTTGCGTGCGAGGAAGAAGGCGCTCTCTCGCACCTTGGGTCCGCAAAATTGCGGACTCGCGAAAGAGATTTGATAATGGAGACCAACATCAGCTTTCCCATTTAGTTTGGTGAAAAATTCGCTAGCTTTTAGCGCTCAATTTCGTCAACAAATAGTTCGGTGAGATAGAGAAGTTTGTTTTTTATTGCGAATTCTACTAGTGCAGGAAGAAGCTGGAACCGTGAAGAGCTCTGGCGAAGAACAAGAAGCTCTCTCTCTGTGTCTCTGCCATGGGTGGGTATGTGGTGGTGAAATTGGTTTCAGGGTAGGGTGTGGATGTAGGGGAGGATAGAATGAGGCCCGTGATTGCCGGGCCAATTTCACTTGATCAGCCGCATTTCGGTTTGCGAGGAGCAAGAAGACTTCTAGGAGCTCAGAACCTTGGCAGCACGGGACGACTACAGGGCAGACAAGGAAAACAAGGCAATAGCAGGAGGAATGATATTGCTGTCCATGGGGCAGGGGAAGTCATACAAGGAGTCGCTCAAGTCATTGGAGGCTGACATTCAGCATGCCAATACCTTGTTTGTTCTTTTTCCTCACTCGTTCAATCATTTTCGGCCCCGCCCCCACATGAATCACTCTCTCTCTCTCTCTCTCTCTCTCTCTCAGAGTATCTGAATTGTTTGCTCCCTACATAATGCAAAAGTATGTCAAGAGGAATCACATTTTCTGGAAGGCATTCGAGAGGCACCATGTCAGTTTTCTTCTTCGTTTTCTTTGCACTCAGGAATCTCAGTAGCTTCATTTAGAAGAAGAATCCATCGTTGCTAGTTTCTGCGAAGCAATTCGTATCAAGCATTTTGCACCTGGTATCATACACGGAGGCTTTTTCTATGAGTTTTGAAGTGTTAAGACGGATGTGAGATTGTCAAAGACAGTAAAGTTTGTGATTTGATGGCTTCAGAGCATCCGAGTTTCCAAGGGAGTATGATGGGGCATGCTTACAAATGAGAGTGGCATACAGTCCCGCAGCCCATTTCCTTCTGTTTTTGGTGCGCTGGACAGATTGCAGCCTGGCTGGAGCTTTGGGATTTCTGCGCATCCTTATCTACAAGGTAGACTCTCTTGTATGCCATTGACATCCTTCTCATTTCCTCCATCCTCAAGAGACCTTCATTAGGGTGTAAGCAATTGGGTAGGCATCTCGCAGCCTACCAGATTCACTGGCAGCTTGTTTGTGTCAAGTACGTGATGAGTTTTGTCGAGTTTGACATGCAATGTGCTTCTGCAACAAGTTTATTGAATCATCAAATTTGGTTAGTTTCTGATGTTAGTGTGCAGGTAGTTTGTTGCCATGTGGAGAGACTTTAGCAAAAGTGGAAGAGTCTCACGGTTCATGTGCTTGGTGGTGGAGGTCAATTGCAGCTGTAAGATATAGACTAACCAATCATAGGATTGCCTTTGAGGGCCAGGAACAATGACCATTTTTTCACCACAATTCAATCACCAAAAAAAAAGCTTAATTCCTTTTGTCCAGGTTTACATGGATGGGACCACTACCATGTCAACACACGAGAGAAAAGCCAGTCTCCGGGAGTTTTATGGTAATCTCCTTGCTGTTCTGACAATCAGTGCTCATCAGAGCTTTCCTTTGTCTTCTCTGAAAGCTTCTTACCAGCAGAGACAAAAGTTGCTGATCTCGATTGATTCCTGATAGCATACAAATTTCTCAGTCAAGAAAAATTTGTGCAATGTGTTTAGTTGCTCCATCACTTCAAACTTTTCCAACTTCACAACTTCAATGGGCAGGATCTGGAAGGAAAGATTTACTGGTCAAAAGGCATCATTACATTTGAGAGCTCTATATTGAAGCTTTTTTTTGCATGATCTTTCAAACTTTTGATCTATCGTTAGTGCAAACTGTTTTCTGACACAGGCCCAGAAGAGTCTGATTGAGAGTTATGTTTAGGGCTTGCAGCATGCATATACCCATCATTACTGCAGTTGCAAGGGGGGATTTCGGAGCTGGAAGATGCAAAACAAAAGGCGGTGTGTGAGGAGCATTATAAGAAAAAGGTTGATCAAGAGCAAGGTCACATGACGGAAGTTGACCTGGAGCGGGAGCAGGAGTGTGGAATTTGCATGGAGCCCAATTCAAAAATTGCCCTCCCCGGTTGTAACCATGTCATGTGTCTCAAGTGTTATCGTGAATGGTGTGTTCCTCCTCATCCTGGTAGAGTGCAAGTAATAACCAAGTCTTCTTTAACCTGTTGCATGCTTCTGATGACTCCCAGCTGTAGTCGTATATTGGTTACTTAGCAATGCTGGTGAACTCAGGTCTCATTGAAAAAACATGTAGCTGATGATATACTCTTTAAGTTGGTTGCATTTGCAGGCATGCAAGGTCACAATCATGTCCATTTTGCCGTGACAGTTTGAAGCGGGTGAACTCACGGGATTTGTGGATATTCACAGACTCCAGTGATGTCCAAGATATGGTATCACTTGCCCGGGACAACTTGCAGAGACTGTTCATGTACATTGATAAGTTGCCGCTCTTGGTATATGAGAACATTTTCACAATTTATGATGCTCATATCAAGTAATATCTAGTGCATCCTCCTTCCTTCCTTCCTCCTGCCAAATGCATACAGGATGGATACATCCATCTGCCCATTTCAGATCAATGCAGCCAGAAATTGAAACTCTAACCAGGTTTCTTTTATGGTTTTGGTTCTGGATTGTGCATTTTTTTACTGTCTTTTAACAATTTTGATGGTTGAATAATTGAGTTGGAAAGCAATTTTCGGCAAACATAGGGGGTTTTTTTTCACCCCCCTCTGGACAAGGCTTCAGTTCTTGCTTGGAAAATGGGTGGGCCTGCTATTTTAAATAAATGGGTGTAGAAAATGCTGTTCAAAGGAAAACTGCTGAATTGATTCAAGGAAGATTATCCAGCATAAAGATCAAGGTAGCCCCTGTACAGAGGTGCCTTGTCATGTTATCATGCACCTCTGTTTTGATGTTCTTCATTTAACAATAGCAATGGGGGTGTCCTTGTGCACTGCTTGGTGGAAGGAGTCTATCGGTGTAAAAATCTGGCAATTGTTTCTTAGGATTGTTGGAGGGCACATTACATGACAGAATACTTCTCATGACATATAATTGTACGATTTACTGCCCTAGGGCCTTCTGTTTTATGTTCTACAGTCCGAAGGCATTTTAATGTCTGGCATTCATAGAAATGAAGGCACTGGTTTCCATGCTGGATATTTTGTTCATGCAAGGTGCCATAAAAAATGTTGACCTCAATTTTGATGCATGGTAAGGCCCTCACAGTGTTGCATTTCCAAAAATTTGGGCCGCTCAACTCTCACCTCACAAGAGGCCCTTATTTGGGTAATGCCCCACTTCTAGGGCCTCAACCTAACAATATTTCCATAAAGTCCTCATCTGAAGCTTCTGCTGCAACCTCATGAACTTTCCAATTGAGCAAACAGGAATTGCAGGAATATGCTGAGGGGACACTGACTGACATTTTCATTTAATGCATTCTGTTTGAATCTTGCACTGATGTTTACTCAACTGCCAGCAAGGGAGCACCAAAGCCAATATGCTTGCTCACATGCACGGCTTCTAGGTTGACAACTTCAAAGAAAACCTTCTTTTTCAAGATGCAAGAAGAAAACAGTTGAAGCTCCTGAAGAGAATGAGTAATACTTCGATTCTTCCCACTTATGAACCACAACTGGTATTGGCTTCGTACTAGCAACAACTGATACTTTGATGTTGTGGAAGTACCATCCCCAAAAATCAATCCATTAATGCTCATCAGAATTGTGTTCCTCCATAAAGTTCTCTTGGTACTTCTGCTGAAGATTCTAGAGCTCACAGAATAAGGATTAGGATCCCCCAGGTTTGGAAATTCACAAACTGGCTTTTATTGATAATTGAACTGTGCTAAAGGATAGTGGCTGCCTAATATGCATGCTCTTTTGAAAATTTTCTTGCAATGGGAACCTACCATGTGGTGATGCTGATCCTCTTGGTAACTTTTGTGTGGAGATTTTGCCTGAGGATCCATTGAGGCAATTGATGGAATGAGTACAACCAAGTTTATCAGGCATGTCTGATGTCTTCATCATCCACCAAATTTGTCCGTGCAACTCAACCTGGTGTATGAAGACTGTGTATGCAATCTATATTTTTTTCTACTAAATTTGTCTCCACAATGCAACCCTGCAAGATATGCATATCTGCAGTATTTGTTTGTCTGCCAATTTTATTTGCACAATGCATCCCACTAAAGCTGGCATGCAAATCTTTAGATTGTATAGGAATGGGTGTAATATGAAGAATGCAACTTTGAAATCAGAGTAACAATTGCGAACCAGGGGAATCAGAAAATCAGATAATACGTTCCAAAGTGTTATAAACTCTTTGTGCCCAGCTACATTTCAACATGAGGTACACAACCACAGGTGGGTTATTGCAACAAAAGACACAATTTTCTAAGAGTCTGTACTATGCAGAGCTGACTGACCATACACACTTATACTTCACTAATTGAGTAGTGAGAATCTAGCCTTGTACTATCAGCCAATATCTTGAGACATTTACTGTGGTACTTTCTCCAGTGCAGTATTCTGATCTGCTTGTGACATGTATATGAAAATTGCATCCATTTCCTTTCAAAATCCTCTAGGGATTTGTTCAAAATTTGATGTATGAGCCTGAGTGCTACTGACCCTCCTTCATGACATCCTGATTTGGCCTTTGTTCTTTCTTGATATCTGATACATCTGCACCAGCTTGCTCTTCAATTGCCTCAAAGAAAGAGGTGAAATTGTCTGCAGCAAAAAATTAAGCATTAGAGAATCAGGAAATGAGCACACTAATGGCAAGAAAACTCAAGATATGCCCCAACCAATACAGGAGCATGAGGTTGATATAATGGTTGCCTGGATCTGCAGAGCCATTAGTCACAATCTGTTTGTCTTGAACTGCATCCCAAAACCTAGTGCTGCCAGTTGCCAGTGGCACATTATCCTAGTTGCTTGTGCTAGCTCCTGCAAGATGATTTATTCCCCCTCCTGGAACAAATAATATAGTCTCAAACCTCAAATTCACTGGGATTGATGCCAAATTGCAAAAAGTCCATCTGACCACTCTGAAGCACCTGTAATCAGCACAATGACAACCACTCAATGTCTTAACTGCCCTAACTATTGGCAGCCCAATCTGAACACATAGGAAAACATAAGAGTTACATGCACCCAGAAGCTAGAAAAGTGGTTAACTGGTGACAATGTATCACAAAAGAAAGTAGCAGCAAACTTGAGTGAAGGAATCATGCTGTTGGTGAAACTGTGAACTTTGCATCAACACATCAATGGCTTGTTTGGATTGAACTCCCTGCACCATTTCCACATTTAATTTCACAAACCCATTTAACTAAAGGTGCCATGCATTTGAGGTACTCAACCCTGAGTTCCAAAACAGCTAACAATGCTTGTGGATTCAATGACAGCAGGGCTTCAAACCTACATGTGCGTGTTTGGTTAGGAGGTCTACAGTTGGGAACTTCTATACCCTGTAGGTAATTCAGGAGACAAAATGAAAAAGAGGAAATGAAAAAATAATTAACAAATGTACCTCTGGCAAGTAAGTAACGAGACATTCTTTGAGCTGAAGGTTTTCAAGTAGTGGCACAACAATTTCTGGTTTCAAAAGCTCTGAAAAGGGTGGACCTGCAAAGAGCATGTTCCTGATCTTTATGCACATACCTTGACTTAGATTCACCAATGTGTGGTTTCACACAATGCTGAAATGTACAAAGTCCAAAGGCAATCTCTGGTAGAGCTTTGAATCGTATCAGTTAGATATTCAAATTCCATATTGCTGTGGAGCAGATAGGAATAATGTAAGCAAATACTGTATGAGCTGTTTATCTTCCATGCTGTCTATATCCTGCAAAAGCCAACAACAAGCATTGCATGTTCAGATGTCTTTCAACAGTTCCCAGGAACATATCTGTCTCCTACCATGCCTAAATATCCTACAGTGATACCACAACTCTATGTGAATGGCTCAAAATAAACACACACAAATCAACCACAGGTATTTCTTGCTACAGGTGAGAAGTCAGTTTTCCTGCATCAAGGCAAAAGTTAATTAGTCAATTCTTTTATTGATCTCCTGCTAATTTTGGAGACCTCAAAAGCAGGATCTTGTGGCTTTCAAAGGAGTAGGATCAAAAGCAAGTAGGAATGCGGTCTCTATTTGAACAGAAATATGTGAACAAAAGCTGCCAATAGAAATTCATGCCACATGGCATAACTGCACTGTGGTCTGATATTCTTCAAGCAAGATGGAGTGACAAGGAAAGATCTCAGTGATGAGAGGAACAATACCTGGAGTCCACCAAGCCCACTTAGTATGCACTGAAGCCCAGCCACTTGAACAATGCTTGAATTGGTACCATGTGGAACATCACCTGACAAAGCTGTAGTGGCTAGCTCTATCATTTAAGTGTCTGAGCTAGCAACGGACCTCTTCTGAACATCAGCCTGGATGCAAAGAAATGTCTACTGTTTCCAGAAATGTTGGAAGCTGAATATAAATTTTATCAAGACCGCATTGTTATGATGACCCACATAAGTAAGTTTGCTTGAGATGACACCAGGATTGCAAGCGAAGTGAAGTGCAAAATTCCTCCGATACAACAATGGAGATGAATCCTGTACCTTCCTATGTTGCTCAACAGATGATCATCGGCACATTGTGCTGTTGGGTGGGTGATGAAGAATATATTTTGTGAATTCTAGAGGAACTTGCCCAGTCCCCCAAGCCTCAACATCAATTGTAATCAATGTTACAAGTCAAATAGAGAAAATCAGATGGCATTAACCCCTAAACCTCAGAATGGACCAATTTGGTCTGCTTTAGGTGTATTTTTGTCTTTCTCTGATGTTTAGGGGTTAAACTTCCTTCATGTCATGCCTAAAAGGAGTAGCACAGAGAGGAAAAAAAAACCCCTAGTCCTAGGTGATCAGACACCAACTCAGAATGCATAAAACAACTGCTGCATCTATGTCTCACCCTTTTGTGTCCTGTATGTCACTGAAGAAGCAGTGCTAACCTCAAATACTGCTGTGGCACATGTACTCCTTGTCATGGAGACACCTCAGCATTTTTACAGTTACCTTTGACATCACAAATACAGAAATGCAGAGACATTTGGCTTGTCTTCTCTGTGTGAGAGACCTTGTTGACATGATGGAAAATTGCCTTGAATGCCTTAAACTTTCTCTTTTGGGATGCTAATTGTTATAAACAAACAATTTTCTGATGTTGCATCTTTACATAGAAGGTCTCCTTGGCATACCGCACTTCCTGGGTTGGGAGGACTGATCACTTCCTCGACCTGATATTGGATAAAACTGTCCCTGACTCTCTTCATCAGGTGCGGAGATGCTGAGAACCCACCCACCATCATTATGAGCTTAATGTCACTCATTATGGGCTGTGATTAGCTCTCTAGGATGCGCTCAACCAAAAAATTACCTTCATATCTGCGCATAAAAGCTCGAGCTCATCATATCCATCCAGGCCACACGAGGAAACATCTTTCGAATTCAACTGATTCTGTTGCCTGTCAGGCTCCTGCCAAGCTAAGACTAGCTTGCCGGTGAGGGACAATTCTGCAGTCGAAGATTAGCTGCGATCAATACTTGCTTTTGTTCCCTCCCACCAGCCCAAGAGATTTTTCATGGTGCCAGGGTTTTGCACGAGGAAACTTTGCAAACACCCGATCGTGCTGTAGATGAAGGAGACAGAACTGCGGTCCACGTGCGTGCCGCCGCACAACCCACCGGAGCTCCGAGACACTTCCCTAACCTTCATGGTGGAGTTGGAGTCATCAACCTTGGCTTGAACCACGACATCAGTGGTCCCTCCTCCGATGTCCTACACCACGAACTTATCACTGGCTAGCAGATTCACATGCTCGCATTGTTGCTGTCAGTAAATGGAAGCTGCTTCCGGCTCAAGAGCAATGATAGGTGACAGGGAGGAGCCGTCAACACCCGAACCGCTCTGTAGGAGACCTGCCCTATGCATGCAAGCTTTCACTTGCTGCTTCGCTGTATCGCCCAATATAGATGGAACGGCCACACACCACTGCACCACTTCCTTGCTCCAATGTTTGCCATACTTCCCTCGCAGATGTTCCACAATGAACTCGCCGATCTCACGCAAGAAATCGGTAACGACTCCAGTCAAGTTAAGAGAAGAGGAAGGCCCGAGGCTGGAGAAGGCCCTACCGCACCTTGATCAGTGGTCGTTGCAAGATGGAGCTTGAACCTGGTGACAAAATTACCCACATTCACAACACTGGGGACCGAATCCAGCGACTCGGACCCCTTCATCCCTCTCTTGTCTGGAAGGCAGGAAAGGTCAGCTGAGAACCAAATGCGAGCAGGCCATCCCCCATGCTTCCAAGGGAGGCGGCTCGAAGCTCGTCGACAGCAAATTCTCGATACTTGTGGCTCACGACGACGATTTGTAGTAGAGAGCAGCGATTGTTTTGCAGCAAGGCCGCCCTCCTCCCTTGACTTGGATGTGCCAATCGTAGAAAGTGTAGATATGGTCAGGATTCGACATGTGAGCGAAGGCGAAACCCGAAAAGGTGGTGCCGAAGTCTAGTCCCGCCACCATTCTCGCAGCATCGCGCACACTGGATTCGGTCGACATTGAACAGTGTGTTTTTTTCTTGTGAACAAAGTTTGTTATTTTTTGGGCAAAAAGTTGTGAAAATTTGACGAATTTTGCTATTTTGAAGTATGCCAAAAAAACCCATTTATCAAAAAAATTGAATAAAATACCTCTGGTACCCATTCATTCCTCCCCAATATAGCGTTGTCTTTTTTGTTTTGGTTGCCAAATTGAGGAAATTGGACCAAAAGGAAATTTTTTTGACAAATTACCTCTTTTGAAAACAAATGAACATATTCTGGAGGAAAAGACAACACAGTTTTCAAATTGGGGACAGTTTTTTTGGCTAGTTTTTTTCTGTTTCCCACAATTTTCTACCAACTTACGAACTTGGCATGTGTTGAAAACAAACAACAAAGGAATAAGTTTCCAAAACTTGGAAGCATTTAAATAATAGAGTTGTTAGGGATAGTTCATTCAAACATATGTGGTCATATTCAAACTCCTATTCATTATAGTTGTAGTGATTTTATAACATTCATTAATGATCTATGTATCTTATCAAACGCAAGTTAGAAGCCTTAGATAAATTTGTTCAATAAAAGTCATTAGTTGAAAATAAAATTAGCAAAAGGATCAAAATTTTACAATTAGATAATGGTGGAGAGTATAAGTCAAATGCTTTCAATTTATATTGTCAAGAACATGGTATTCATAGGTAACTCACTATGGCAGACACCCCATAGTAAAATGGTGTTTCTAAAAAATAACCAATCATACATTGATCAATGCCCATTTGCCTAAATGTTTTTGTTACTACTAATTATTTGCAAAATAGAAATCCCACAAAATCACTCTTACATAACAAACCTATATAGAAATGCAATCTAAAATTAAACCCAATTTGTCATATTTATGTGTGTTTGGATGTTGTGTTTACACCCATACTCATAAAAATAAAAAATGTAAATTAAATTAGCATACATAAGAATATATATTTTTAGGATACTTTAAAGAATTCAAAGCTTAATTTCCTATGCAAAATTCTACAAAAAGAATACTTATAATTAGAGATGTTTTTGAATAAAATTATGTGAAGTTGACATCAAGTAAAACATTCTTCAAAGAAAGTAAACAAAATAATAAATTGTTACCATATCTTAGATTTTCCGATTGCAAAAATATATAGATGACATTCTAGTTCTTCAAAAGAGTGTTTCAATGTTTACCTCCTATAAATGTTGTTACACCCATTCATCACCTTGCACCAAATTCCCAACTACAAAATCAACAAGTGAATTCACCACTAGTTGAGTCTACTTCCAACATTCAAATTTTGGGTATTTTTATCCCATTAACACCTAATAATGAAAAGATCTCAAATGTATTCACTACACTATCTTTAGTTGATGATATTACTCATGAGAAGTCACCTTTGCACTTGAATTTTCTTCCAAACTCAAAGGCCAATCAATGACTCCTACATTTGCATCACAAATGCAACCAAAAAAAAAAATTGTGCATCCATCTCACCTAATTAAAACAATCGAGGGCAAGAAAACATCCACACCTAATAAACATTACCATCGTGCACACAAAGCTTTAATTGCACAAGATATTATGGTTGATCCTATTACCATGGCAAAACTTAAAAGCTTTATCCAAGCTTTATGCACATATTTGGCATGTAGCTGGTGAAGTTAAATTTACAAGTCTTAACAAAAACAAAACATGTAGAGCTTCTTTAGAGTTGTCCTTTGTTTTAATGATCATTCTTTCATTTTTACCAAATTTGTGTGTCCATGAATTAGAGTAAATGTCTAATGCGTAATTCCATCAAAGATGGCATAACTCATTTGTGAGAAAAAAAATGATAAAATAAAATTTGTTAACACCAACTTTGGGAAGATGGTGTGTGAAAAATCTTGCACTTGGTTCAAAATTTCTTAAGGAAATTCAAATTCATTTTGATTCAAAGAAAAAGGAGGATGCAAAAATGACATTTAAAAAGTTGCGATTCCTAGCAATTTTCTTGGTTGAATTTACTCAAAAAGTTTAGTCATTGAAATGGTGGAATTCAAAGGAATTGGTTAGGGAGAACTTGAAATTACCTAACAACAATGTCTCAAAAGAAGAGTTCACAAAGTGTTTACACAAGGCCACCTTGTGAGGATAGGTATCACAAACCAATGATCTTTTATTGTAAAATTTGAAATGTTAAATGCCATTTTATCATTTTCATATTGACATTAGTTGTGTTTGGTATGTAATAATTAAAGGCTGAAGCAAAAGAAGATTTTTGTTTTGTACTTGAAATGGCCATGGACTCAACATTTAACCCTTGATGCCTAGAATGAGCATTCATCCCCTAGTTGATCATGTCAAACATTAGAGGGTTGAAGTGTGGGAGACATGTTTTTTCAAGGAATTCAATGGTTTCACAAACTAATAAGTTTGTAGAAAAATCTTGAGTGGGAAAAGTGTTCAAGAATTTACAAAGTTCCAAAACAAGTTATGCATAAATAATTATTTCACTTGGATGAATTGATAATGTTCAACATGTACATCTAGAATTTATTGATTCATGTGGGTGTGAGATTGTTGGTTGTTTGAATCAATTTTTAAGGTTTGTTGTGACTATTACTTGATTTCAAAATGCATGCAATTTATAGTTGTCTCTACCTTTCTTTTTTAATGTTTTTGCTAAATATTTTAATTTCATATTGTTATATTTTGGTGTAATCATGGGCATGCCAACATCATGCACAAATACAATTGATCCAAAGTCATCATCAACCATGTACAATGAGCATATGGCGATTGACTTAGGTCTTGATTATTTGAAGCAATGTGGATGGTATCTTAATTATCCTAAAGAATATAATGCCTCCAATTGAGCAAGTACTATGGGAATGTTTTGAACCAAGCTTCTCCAAGTTTGTTGTAATTGATGTGCAATCAAGAAAAATGAAGCCAAGTTTTAACCAATCCACTATTGCCTCCAAGTCATACCAAATCAAATAGAAGGGTAGCTATAAGCTATAGTGTCTCACTTTTTGTGCCTTTTTAGACTTTATGCAAAGTGTACTCTATTCAAATGTCATAAATGCATTATAAAATCATCAATTTGACAAATATATTTATGGATTAAGATTGTCAACTTGAATAAGAATATTTATTAAGGGGTGATATTCAATAAACATACACCAATCATATAGTAATGGACTTTTAAAGTGAACATATGGATTGTATTATGGGTTCTACATTAACATAAAATGTAGTTTTTATTATGATTTCATTTCAATATTTTTTATAAGGATTCGATATATGATACATGATGGAAAAAAAAATGCAAATTGAAAAAAAATTTAACAAAAATTTTAACCAACAAATAACTATGGACTTTTGAATGACCAAATTTTAACCTTACTTTCAAAAGTTCCTATCTTGGTCATTTTTTGTTGAATTGATATTTTTTCCCCCTAACATGTATGTCAAGAGTTGTCTAAATGGGTTGCCTTTCCTATGGACTTTATTAGTTGGTTTATCACCACATAAAGCCCACTCAACATTGATTTTTAGTTTTTTTTTTTCATTCTAATGTTAAAATATGAACTTTTGGGATTGGGACTCTTGTGACTTTTGAACCACCCTAACTTACATCCATCTAGAAGGCAATTGTCTTAGAGGATGATAATCATGAAAATTTTGAGGAGTCTAACATTACAATTGGACAATCTAATATCAAATGTTGAAATTGATAATTAATGTTTCTTTCACAAGCATGGTTAATAAAAAGAAAAAAACATGAGTGTGGCCACAATCCTTGTTGGATTTGAAGGCTTTCATAAAATAGGTGACCAATTATTTTTGACATTACTTTTCAATTGTTTGAATCTTTGTTAAAACCAATGGTTGAAGACCACCCTCAAAATCGATATTCATCATCTTGCCCAATTTCATGTTGAGGTTGAAGATGAATATGACCTTGATGATGATGATGAACAAATTGATGTCCTAACTCTAGGGTGCCAAGATTTGTTTTGTAAGTGATTATGGGATTTTGTTTTTCAATTTTGTCCATATTTCAAGTTCTTGATTAATCCATGCTAGTGCTATGTGAGAATAATGTTATAACTTGCACTTCCATGCTAAGAAAATGATCATAGTCCTCATTCAATTCTTTCCAATTGTTTCTTTAGGTGTGTTTTTGTTCACAATTTATGATTCCTTGGGTGTTCAACATTGTGAGTTCTCATAGACAAAGGTGTCTACGATTTTTTGCACACAAAGATTTTTTTCATAATGTTTTTCACAATCCACGACTACTAGTCTATGTTAACCAAGTGGTTAACTTGCACATTGCCTAGTCAACTTTGACATTTGAATCACCATCAACATCACATAAATGTAATGGTGGAATGCATTGTTACATAGATGGTGATGCATCATGAATTTGTCATTGGGACAAAGTTTGAAACATCTTATTCCAAGGTTTCCAACACCTACATTTGAAAGATCTCCTAGAAATTCCAACATGATATTTCACATAGTACTCCACTTGTCGTTTTAATTATATGTTTAATCTATTTGATATTCCTCCTCCATGTTTGGTGTTCATTTTGATTGTCAATATCTCAAGAAAATACTTTGTTATCCAATGTCAATTTTCACAAATCTACATGCATATTCACAATGCACAAAAATTGATGTCCATCTTGTAAATTGAATAATCATGTGTTGTTGACATATGGAATAGGTTCTTGGTTTTTCATTACAAGTTTTGCTTCCAATGATTGTATAATTGCACACAATTTGATGCAATGATGGTGGATGAGTTTAATAAATGATGAATGTAAAGGACCTTATGTAATCCTATCCATGCTTCACTTCTTTATTATCATTCATATGACTTGAATTTGTGTGATGGTATTATTACACACTAATTATTGGTTCATATCACATTATCAACCAAAAAAAATTGGTTATTAATTTGTTTCAATAAACTTGTTTTCATTTGGAATCAAGGTCGCATGTGTTGTATTGTGATTTGGAAATTTGATTGCCCCTTTTTTGGCCATTTTTCTTTTAAATGTGTACAATTTGCTAAAAGAAAACAATGGCACAAAATTGCACATAATTCCATGGTTTTTGCAATCTCATTCATGTCATTGAGTTCATTAATATGGTGAACAAGATCTACACGTTCAATTTCATGCACATAATGTGTTAATTAATTACCATCCACATGATAATTTTTGTACATGTCATTCAATGGGTAATGTGTTGGCAATATTATCCACGTTGAATGTCAAATATGTAAATTTTATAAAAATTGACTATGACATTATGTGTTTTTGAACTAGCTTGGTGTTTTGTTGAAATATAATGTTGATATATGCTAGCCTAAGGTTAGTTTCCACATTGATAAAACAAAGAATTAGTTCCCACACCTCCAAAATAAATTTTTTTTTAAATTTGAAAAATCAATATACATACATATTTTTTAAGATCTCTAGAAATCTACTATGATATTGTGAATTTGTCATAATGAAATTATTCAGATCGGGTGGACGTTGTTTCAAAATGAATGAATATCATTCACATGAACATCCTGACATGAATGACATCTATCTTACATGGACGGGCGCCATATAAGAACAAATGCTTGGTGTGTGAATGAATGAATTTCATTCATCCACATTCATCCATGTCTCTACATTTGCAATACATACATGATTTTGTACATGCGTCCTTTTGAATGGATCATATACATCCTTTTGAATGGATGTTATAATCAACATTGTATTTTTCATTCCTTACAACATTGAGTGCTTGCATGGTAAACCCCCAACCGAACGCTTTCCCATGCACTCTATGGAAGTGCAATTATTATGGAAGTGCTAGTTTATAATTGGTGTATCATGAGTCATTTGGGTTGGCTAACACGTGGTTAGGTTTTATTTTAATGTGTAGTTGAAACGTGTTAATGCTTTTTCAAAAGCTGCTTCCTAATGGGGTAGTTTCCTATTAGTTAGTGGGTCTTGAGTTATCTAGGTTTGGTTTTAGGGTTTCTGGGCGTATGCTTGACGGATGCATGAGCATGAATTCCTACTAGCGTGCTTCCTATGGTTTCATAATTTTCTCCCCACTTTGAATTCTTGCAAATCCGTGCATATGTGACATAAGTGTATGTTATGGTGGTACTTGTTGTGTATCATATCAATTAGTTGGGGGTACCTCACAAGTCTAACTCTTTTTTTTTTTTTTTTTTTTTTTTAATGAGCCCTTTTGTTTTTCCAATCCAAAAAAAAAATTAAAACTAT
>Ga0116227_10001484_pt1 | contig 52307 bp, 35 predicted proteins | sample S1TSphgellanicum_FD_89693 | JGI IMG/M metagenome (GOLD analysis project Ga0116227, IMG submission 89693) | Host-associated microbial communities from peat moss isolated from Minnesota, USA - S1T2_Fb - Sphagnum magellanicum MG | ecosystem: Host-associated > Plants > Peat moss > Unclassified... | reverse complement strand
TATTGCTTCAAGTCATATCAATCTAGTAAGGTCCTTGTTATCAGGTTGATATGGGTATAAGGTTGGTATTGCTTCAAGTCATATCAATCTAGTAAGGTCCTTGTTATCAGGTTGATATGGGTAATAAGGTTGGTATTGCTTCAAGTCGTATCAATCTAGTAAGGTCCTTGTTATCAGGCTGATATGGGTTTAAGGTTGGTATTGCTTCAAGTCGTATCAATCTAGTAGGGTCCTTGTTATCAGGCTGATATGGGTATAAGGTTGGTATTGTTTCAAGTCATATCAATCTGGTAGGGTCCTTGCTATCAGTATTGTTACCATATTCCATTGCTGGTGTCAGATCCTCGCCCGTGTACCAGGCTGACATTCATTCTTTGTCACCCATGCAAAAGAAGTCTTGACCTTTGTAGAAGTCACGAATGTTGCACAAAAACCATGTATTTTGACCCTAAGGAGATCAATGTTCAAAGTAAACTATGATGTGTTTAATTCACAACGTCTACAATAATCATCTACCATATACCAAAATGTTGATCATTCTAGCATTCCCTTTGAACTCCTTTTTTTTGGTACACAAGAAGCCTCCACGTTGCAAGCATGGTCTACCTAACTTGCTCCAGCTTGCCTAACTTGCTTGATTCTTCTCTTCCATAATAAAATCCAAGGTTCCTAAACTGAACCCCTCTTGTGATGGGGTCACAAGCAGTGTCATGCAGGTCGCAGTTTGTGATTTTCAACAGAATTTTCAAGTTCAGTACAGTTCTAGACTCTATCTATGTAGAATCAACAAGAACTTATGTATTTAATTAATTTTAGATTGAACTGTTGATTTTGGACTTTTCGAGCTCGGTGGTTAAAATCAAATTTTTTTATTGAATTTGAGACAAAACATTGAAAATATTCAATTGTTAAATCATATAGTGAGACAAAATATTATATATATTTATCATTGCATCATATGGTGCTCCTCAAATCAAAGTTTTTTTCCTTCAAACTTTCAATTAATAAATGATCATTTGCTAATTTTAGACTTTTAAAAAATCTAAAATTAACTAAATACATTGGGTTTTGAACAGAATCCACTGGCTAGTTTAATAAAACAAATTATAGAACCTCGGGTGGAGCCAAGATTGGTCAGAAGGTTGTAGGTGATTGGAATTGTTTGAAACTTAGAAGGATTGAGGAAGGGTGGGTGGGGCAGCTTTGGGCCCAGTCTCACAAGTGCAAGCCAAAGAAAAAGGTCTCTTTTGACCCCAACAGAAAAATGCAAGCAAGTTTTTTTTATTTTTTTTATTTTTTATTTTTTATTTTTTATTTTTTAATTTAAAATTAAAATTTAAAATTTTTAATTGGCTCAAATGCAATGTAGGAACTCCCTCTAAGAGAGTGTAGGGTGTGGAAAATGGAGGTAGGCTGAATGAATAAACTTTTGAATTAATTATGTGAACTTGAACTTGTCAACTAAAGAACGGGTAAATTGGGGCATGAGTTTAAAATATGTATTTAGTTAATTTTAGATTAAACTATTATTTTTGAACTTTTTAAACTTGATGGTTAAAATAAATTTTTTTATATTGAATTTGAGACAAAACATTAAAAACATCCATTTTTTGAATCATCTAGTAAGACAAAATATAATAAATATTTATTGTTACATCGTATGGTGGTCTCCAAATCAATTTTTACTTTCTTTTCAAGCTTTTGATCATCAAATAGTCAGTTGTTAATTTTGAACTTTTCAAAAGTTTAAAATTAACTAAATACAAATTTAATCTATTAAAGTGTTAGATTGAATTCTCTTTAAAAAAATTCTTCTTTTAAAATTATTATGGTGCTTTTTTTTGTGTTACAATTAAAATATAGCCTATTGTTGCACAACCACTTGATCTTTTTCTTTTTCCTTGCTTACTTCTGGTTAATTTTTTGTCATAACAAAGTTTCTTTAGGTCTACAACATTTTTGCAACAAAATTTTTCATCCTCTATTGTTACATAATTGTTATAGGATAGTGGCTCTTGCACCTAGGTAATGAAACAAATACTTTGGCCTTCATTGTCAATGAGATTGTTGGAATTGGAGCCTTGAATTGGTTTAAAGAGTTGTCTTGAGTAAACTAGGACTTAAAAAAATGTTGTGATAAGCTTTCATAGGTTTTTGGTAAAAGTGAAGAAAAAAACAATGTTGCTGGGTAGTTGGTTTGGAGAGTTAGAATTGATGGTTTTGGTTTTTGGTCAGTGAAAATTGAATTGTAAATGGTTTTGATTTTTGGAACCAGGAACATTCAAAACTAGAACTAAGTTTCCAGTTTAAAAAAAAAAAAAAACTAGAATTGAACTAGATCCAGGTTCTTGGCTTTTTTAGGAACTAGATACATGATTTTAATTTTGAAAGAAAAAAAGTATTTCTGAAAATAAAATCAAAACCAATGCTAATTGGTAATTAACTGCTAGATATGGTGCAGGTTACCCAAAACTGGGCTCGATTCTTAAAACTGGGACAAAACCAAAACTGGAATTTTTTGAAGAAGCAAACCCGAAACGGGATTCCAAATTCCATTTTTTTTTGAGGTGGAACTAGAACTAGAGGTTCTTCATTAAAGTCAAGAACCACCCAACACTGGAAGAATCCAAACTTGTTGGTCTGTTATATAATCTTTCAATGGGTATGGATTAAGGTATGCACCATGGTATATAAACCCAAAACCATTTGATATCAGTTTTCTAAAAACCTAAGAGATACCCTTGTTACCTATTTGCCTCCACCAATGTTAATTACTATTGCACTTGTCCATATCTAGAGTTGCCCTATCTAAAGTTTTTGTATTCATATATTATGTGTGAAAGTAAAAGCATGCTTCTAGGTATGTATATGTCTTTAGTACAACTTCACAATTTAGGTCTTGCTTCTTTGAGATCAAGATTGTCTCAACCAAATAAGGGCAAGCTACCAATGGAATGAAGAGTGCATAGTTTTAAGATTTAAGTTGTTTTTGTATGATTAAGTCAACTAAACATGGTTGTCATATGTCCTTTTTGGAACATGGTAAATTACTTTCTCACTTTAGATAGAATCTCAATGTGAATATTGAATACCAAGATGCATAATATCTATATTAGTTGGTACAACCCTAAACCCAAGAAACCTTCAAACCATGTAAGTTGTTATCTAGACCCAACTCATATGTCCATTTTAAAAGGTCAATGCCACTTATGGTGAACCAAAATCAACCCTTGCAAAAATCCCTTAAAAGTTCATATTGCAAATTTTTTGTACTGCATTACAATGTGACACAAGCATAAAGGTACTAGTCTTAAGGTTTATTCCATGGAAAATTAGTATATCTAAAAGTCATAGAGTAAGGCATGTGTAGAAAATCTCAACATGAATCATTTTTTTGTTAGTATGCTATGAACTTTTGAACAACAATTGATTTTTATATCAAACGAAAATCCATAACTCAATAATTTCATATCATTTGATATAAAAAATTTTAATTATGTTTTTTTCATTATATTGCTCAATTAAAATGAAATTCCTAACAATTTAAAGATCTAACCATTTACTTTAATTTAAGTCCAATAAGTTAAATTCTATAGTGCGCATCTTGTACTTTCAACCTCAAAAGTTCACAACTTTTTTTCTTTTAGTCATTTTGCATAACAATCAATTGACTCATGTACATATTCAATTTAATATTATAAATTCTTGTTAGCAAATCCGAACACAAATTCAATAACAAGTAACAATTACAATGTACATCGTAAAAATAAAAATAAATTACGACAACTATGATTCCAAAAATGATCCACCTTTACCATGCATGTGCCCCAAGAACATTTGAATACTCATGTTGGTATCCATTTGTCAAATTTAAGAAACCTTAACACCAGTACCAAACCAAAATGTGTAAATGCACATACCTGCCTGACACTCTGAGAAGAATTTAAATCTCAATGGGTCAAATCAGATTGTCCAAATAGAACAACATCACAAGTTGAGTCGTATATACTAGCACTTCAAATGTTGTAAAGGGCATTCATAACATTATGGGTGAAGAAAAAACCTTTGGAGCCAATGATATTGTCCAAATTGGCAACATCTGATGAAACCCCGGTGAACTTTATTAAAACAAAACAACATCTGTTGCAGCAAACAGGCACTGAACATGTCGTTATATGCTTTCATTGATTTCTGCATACGAGAAGCTAAAAATTCTCATGATCAAATGGGATTGTTCAAATTGGCAAAACTCTGTTTGAGAAACAACTGGTACTTCAAATGTTGTAATAGGCTTCCATGGATCGGCAATTTCTGCCTGGCTAGGTGAAGAAAAAAACCCTCATGAGATTATTGTCAGAATAATCGGCATCTTCTCTTTTCTTGTGACTTGAAAAGAAAGAAGATATGGGAGAGAAGATGTCGTACACAAGGGAGTACACATAACTTACACAATTTTGGTACGTGTTTGGAGGAGTCGAAGAGGAAGGTGCAGATGAAAGATCTCAAATTTCTTGCAAGACAAGACTGCATGGGATTGCATCATGTGCTGTGCTTCAACCCTTCATGGAATGGTTTTGTACAAGCTTTTTTGGACATATGGGTCCTCCTCCTTGGCTGGAGTGAGGAACCCAATGAAGAGCAAACGGTTAAGAAGGGAGCTGGGCCCAGTGAACCCAATGGAGAGCATACTGGAGAAGGGGGCTGGTCTGCAACCACCAACCCAAGCTGCTTTTCAGGGTTTTGTGATGTAGTCAAAGTGACGACCAACCATAAAATAATTTAGCCAAATTTGGTTGCTTTGGTTGCATACTAGATATGAAAATTGGGAAAAACAAAAGAATACTTGGCTACCTACCTCAAAGTTATCATAAACATCTGACAATTTGAAATTTTTTAAAATAAAAAATTGACAAATTTGGGCAATTTTTCTCATGAAATTTTCATCCTTTGTATAGGTTGAAATCATATTTTTCAGGTCAAAATTTGGTGAAAATTTTGCCAGTAAAAGAAGCGCTGCCACAAAAGCACCATCTAAGTTTTCCTGTTTTAAGGCCATCTAGTTGGATGAAACCCAATTTTAGAATCCCTGGGTCTCTAAGTCAAGAAGGAGTAGGTGACAATTTTACCAGCCGCCATGAACTAGCACCCACCAGCACATCATCCACTGGATGCCTGTTATTATTCAGTTGTGGATGAACCTCAACTGAGTTAATATTTGGTTTCACCTCGGTAACCAATTCTGTTAGAAATAGGTCTCCTATATAGGTAGATAGGTAGGAAAATAGGTATCTAACTACTAGGTAAGTAGATGGTTTATGCATAGGTAAGGGCTGGTTTTACTATCTACCTAATAACAACCTGCTTGTTGGTTGTTAGCAACTATTTAAAAGAAAAAATAGCAACTGAGCTAACCACCATGGTTAGCTAATGAACTGGAACCCAACAGAAAACTGCTTCCTGACCACTTACCATTCATCCTTCATGGGGGGCACTGGTGAGTGCTGGTTCACTTTGGGCTTTCTTTACCCTAGCCTTCCTTTTTGCCTCTACCAACTCCAACATTTCATGTTTCCTGTAAAGAATTCAAGTCAAGAATTCAAAGTAGGGTTTCAAGTGTGCACAAGCCAGACCTAAAATGCCATGATGGAAGGTGTGTGGAATGATTCTATTTCTTATTTGATTTCTATTTGAAAAGTTAAGAAACATAATGAATGATTATCAGTTGTAATTTGGGAGTCGATTCATTATAATAAAAGGTGTTCTTATACGTCACGTGATTTCATTGGATTTAAAGTGAATTCACTGATCTTAATGAGTGGGAGCTAACAAGGGTCATTGATTTCAATGGTCTAGTGAACAGGACTAATGAGCTATACCCACATTTTGTATTGTATTAGCGAGGGTTTTCCATCTTTTATGAACCAAATCATGAGTCATTGAAGATCAATGGTTATGGTTTTAAAAGAAAAAATTCACACTAGAAACAGACTAATAAATGAAAAAAAAAGTGTCCTGTCCAAGCACCATCCATCCATCCATCCATGGTGGTGCATTTGTGGGTGTTGGCTTAGGTCGTCCTGGGTCCACAAATTTTGGTGTGTGATGGATTCTGTGCAAACAGGGAAGTGGGGGTAGGGTGCAGGCAGCAGGGAGAAGATGGATCTCATGACACAGTCCTGACATGGTGATCGGTGCCCAGTGCGCTGCAAGCTGCAGATTAAGACAAGCAAGATGATGACAAAATTGCAGGGATTTTTGAAAGTTTCTTGGAAACACAGAAAATTGATTTAATTCGTTTTTAAATCCCTCTCTCGAATTAGTTTGAAGCTGTAGATCTGCATCAAGTCCAAGGATCCCATCATGACTGCAAGGAGATGATCAGCTGCTTCTGCTGCTGCAATCTAATTTCTAGTACTTACCTGCAGCTGAGCTCCATGACTAGTACCCCATGTCTCTAGTGCAAAGTTTCCAACTTTGTTGATTGCAACAAGCTGATCGGTTTTCATCTTCCTTGTCCAAATAGCTAGTACCCCAAGACCAGTATAAGAACCTAGCAGAAGAAGAAAGAAGGAGATGATGATGCTGATCATGAAAATTTGCATTGTCTCATCAGTTGCAGAACTGCAGCTGAATTTAGATCTTGCACAGTCATGTTTCAGTGTTTGATAGGTTTATGTTTCTGCTGGATCATCTGCATCACTGCAATATGTGTGCAGAAAACCATAATATTTTGTAGGAGGAATTGATACAACTTTGTGTAAGCTCCTCACTTGGAGAATTTTTGTTTGCTTATGTAAGTTGTTGTAGAATCTAGATCAAAGACTTAGGTTGCAGGTCGAGGGAGTGACAAGTGCTCATCCTGCAGCAGGATCAGCAGTCATGACTTTTTTTCTGAACCCGCTTGCAGGTAGTAGTACTGGATCGAGAACATGGAACCAGCTGCAGCGGCAGCCCGGCAATAGTATTAGTATAGCATCAACATCAGGCCGAACGTCTGAGTCTGGGATGCAGCCGAGAATAAACTGGTTCAGGCAACTGGCTGCTGGTGACCGAGTCGACCCTGATCAGGAATATCAGATTTCAGGAGCAGCAGCAGCACATCATGAGATGATAGAGCTGCAATCGGACGTAGCAAGAAAAGAACTCGATCGATACCTGCAGCAAGGAGCTGCTCGTGACATTACTGCTGCAGGTGATGTTCTTTTGTACAACTATCATGATGATCCATTTGCACTAGCGATGTCAACACTTGCAAGAGGATATAACTACGCAAGAAGCACAGCAGCAGCAGCAGCAGCAGCTGGAAGTCTTGTACAAACAACAAGCACAGGCGCTTCAGTACTACCCGGGCAGTGCGATGTCGACCAGCTCCCATCGACGGAGTTCCATGACCAGCTTGAGGATGGTGAAGATTTCATGATGACGTTGAACCCGGTGGACTTATTACTTGGGATTCTAACTCCTCCGCGTACTCTGGATCATACCAATTCCTTCGAGAGGCTCACTGCAGCAAACTTGCATGAGGAATCGACTCGGATGAGTGAGGAATCGGGATCACGTAGTACTGTAATTGCCGGCGATCATACGACTTCTGCAAGCTTATTCAGTACTGCAGGTCATGAAGGCAGCGGTATTGCAAAAGGATTCCAGTTGTCGTCGATGGAGATCGACTGTAGTTATAGTTGTGCAGATGATGGTGGTGATGATGACGATGAAAGGCCCATAGCGATTGTGCAGCAGGATCCCGCGGAGACTAGAAGCCCCCATGGTATTCTTCCTGCTGCTCATGATGCAGTAAAGAAGAGTAGTACCGGCAGCTTGCAACACGCAAAATTCAAGCCCATGACGGTGCTTGCGAAGAGGCTGAAATTGTCGTTAGGAGATAAGTTGGGGGACACATTGTTGGAGAAGATCAAGGATGCTGCAGCCAAGGCATCGGTCGCGGGGTATAATCGGAAGTCAGCAGCAGCAGTCCGTCATGGCAATTTAGAGCAGCAGCAGCAGCAGGAGTCATCGGGGTGCATGAGTCACGGGGAGCTGCAGCAGCCGGGATCAAGAGCTGATGATCTCATAGGCAGCGTTCCAGACTCGACCCATGATCAGGGGCTTCACGAGGAGCGGTATGACGGACCTACAACTGCCGGGCAAGGCAGTGGGATCATATCCGAAGCTCATGAAGTCGCGGAGGATGCTCGAGACGCGCGGCAGTCTCGGTCTCGACTGCATCAAAACCCAATCACTCTTAAACAATCGTCCGACCTGCAGAGCTTGCATAGCACCAGCAAGTCTCCCTTCCGCATCCGCAAGGTAGCCTTCCCTGAAATCGTAGCGATGGGAACCCCGCCAAGTCAAGCGCTGCCACGGCCGCGCGCCGGAGGAGCTAGAGGAGCTCCTTCTCCCAAAAGAGCTCATCATCAGTCCAAAGCAGCTCCTGAGCAATCGCCAGCTGCAGCGCCACAGCTCCAATCTCCGCATGTCCGACACACGACCAGCTTCCGCGATGCTCAATCTCCGTCCGCATCCCATCAGTTTCCCCAAGCAGCAGCAGCAGCAGCTTTCGTTGGGAGCCGATCCACGGTCTCCAGCTGCAAGCCGCTTGATGTCGAAGCTGCTCAGGCAGAAAAAAATGAAACACGCACACGATCTGAAGCAATCAGGTCTTACTTGGAAAGAAATCAACTGAAAACCCAGCAGCAGCTCATGAACATGACGGAGCCGCGGCAGTTGATCAAACCTCGTTCGGAACAACAAGCTGCCGCTGCAGCAGCAGTAAGTCTTGTCAAGCCCATCAAAGCTTCACCTCGTATACCGCCATTGCACATGACGGAAGACGCTCTCCTGGCAGCGGTTTCCAGGAGCGCAGTTGCCGCCAAAAGATCCAATACTGATGAATACCCATGGTCCAAAAAGCAACGAGCTGCTGTTTTCACCACAGAACCAGCTAGAGATCATCAGCAGCATGTCAAGCTGCTGCCGGAATGCCACTCCAATCTACCACCAGCTGCAAGGGATACGACAATTTCTCAGCTACTATCTAGGAGTGTGGAAGCTGCCGCGACCCATGTCTTGGAAGAAGATGACAAGGTCAGAGACAATATGGGATCAGTTGGGCATTGGGAAGATCTTCTGGTTGCTCCCAGGGAGCTTGATCAAGGTTCTACTCAGCATGATGAAGATGCTTTTGAACTCTGGTGAGGAGGAGGAATCATGATGCAAGGCTGAGTCCAGACTCACTAGAGTCTCAACTTTTGGATTTCACAGCTCAAATGCAGCAGGCAAATAATATTCTGTTTCACTATTAAGGCATGTAATCATTGAGGTCAATCCTGAAACTCCTAGTGCAAGATCCACAAGCTGCAAAGCTCCTGCACATTGTGGAATGAATCAGGTTCTAGGGTTTAGGGTTCATGTATGTAATCTGGGATCCTGAATCTCCTCATGCAGGATCTGCAAGCAAAGCTACATGGACAAATCATGTGGAATTCAGCTGTAGATGCAATGATTCTGGGATCCTGAAGCTCCTTCAAGATCCACAAGCAAAGCTGCATCCATGGACACATGTGAATTTCAGCTGTGTGGTACATGTAATCTGGAATCCTGAAGCTCCTGCAAGATCCATGACAAGCAAAGCTCAATGGACAAATGTGGAATTCAACTAGATGTAGCCAGACTCCAGGATCTGTATCAAGCTCCTGCAAGAAATTCACAATTAATAAAGCCCATGAACATTTACTTGGAATTCAATTGTAGATGACAGAATCCAGGATCCTGAAGCTGCTCATGCAACAGAATAATTCACAAGCAAGCTGATCGACAGATGCTAAATTCAGCTACATGTAATCACAGATCATGATGCTCCTGCACCAAGATTCACAATTAGCAAGCTGATGGAGCTACATGTAATCTTGATATTAGAGAATCTGTTCAACTGTACTAACGTCTTGCCATGAGTTTAACCGAGTTGAAACTTTTGTATTATCCCATCTAATTTGCAAAATGTATCAAGGAAGGCGGCTATGGACTGAATGAAAGCAAGTAGACACATCCCTAGATTGTTTGTTATAAGACCTTGAATACAAACAAATTAGAATTTGTAGTCTAAGAGTTGTAGAGATACAAATGTCAATGAATTCAAAAAGAGAAAACAGCTTACACCTACTTAATAGGTGTAAGCTGTCTCCTGCACCTGCAAGATAGGCTTAAGCTGCTTGTACTTCACTCTGGGCAAGGCCCTGCTGTCAGACATTACGCCCAGAACCTCAGGCTCCAACCTCAGCTCCCAAGATGTAATGCCCTGACAGTAGGGGCTTCCATTTCAAGCGTGTCTTCCTTTGTTTCTTGTCTCTCTGGTTAAGTTTTTCAGATTTTGATTCTTTTCCAGGGTGCCTTGTTACTAGAACTAGAAGCTGGGGTGACCTAGTACAGCTGCTGCTACTACTAGAAGTGGTAATAATCATGTTCCTGAAACTATTGGTGGTTGAAAGATAATGGAACAACAGTCAACAATCCTATTCTTGCATGGAATACATGAGGCAACACAATAGTTAAGAGAGAAAATTCAAGCTTGAAGAGTTTGCAAGTATCTGCCACATCCACAACAGAAGATAAGAGAAAAATTTGAGTTAGGGTTTGGAGATTGACACGAGCATTTGGACTAATGATCTCATAAAATGCATCCAGACCATCTAAACTTTTCTCCTTTGGCATGGACAGCTGAATACAAGGTAAAATTAACTTGTATCATTCACTAATCCCCTCTCTGTGAACAGCACAGGGATTTGTTTACTCAACAAAATTTAATCAGACCAAGAGAGCATTAAATGGAACAACAATATACCTCCTATGGCTCAGAGTAAACAGAAGCCCTTGCTATAGAGGCAAGCCTTGGTCATTATGTCACGTTACCACCCTGCTGCCAGAGCATTACCAACACCTACACTCCTCAAGCCTCCAGAGACTTCTGAAGCAGGAGAGAAGACACCACATCTGGACTCTGGAAGATAAAAAGTTCATTCAACCATGAACATTCTTGATCTCACTTTCCAAGCCAAGAGAGATTTCAGGCCAAGAGAGATGACTGTCAATCTCACCACAAACAAATCATTTACTTTACATAACATACATATCAGTTTTCAGTATCCTACTGATCCATACACCCATGCTCATACTCAGGTGGAGAAACAAAAGCAGCCCCTGCAGGCTGTCTAAGTGTGCACTATATGACATTTGATGTACAACTGGTTTACAAAGGAAATTGGTACATCGCAGATCTGGAGGAGCCACGTGCCATTTGAGCTCTGACACCAAGAGTTTTCAGTCTGCTTCACTTTAGATGTGCCAAAACCTGTATGTGGATCAGAAAGGCAGACGGTAAATAGAATGTCAAGCACTACAATGCATACACAGATTTGTCACAACGCACAGACAGATCTCTGTCCTTGTGTTCTGATGGCTGGCTTGTATCTGGTCCCTGTTTTGGAGGGATCTGCAACCGGCAACCAAGCAATACTGTTTCAACATGTGCTCCTTGTTCCAGGGTTGTTCTAAGTTATCAACCTTGCTCTGGTTCTGTACTTCCTTGTGCCATCGTTGTCCCCTGACTTGCTCTTTTGAACCATATATTGAAGGCAGTCACTAGGTGTGGACAGTCCTCAACATTGCGAGTGGCAAAGCTCAGACACTGCTGCAGTAGTTTTTGTGCATCAGCCATTGGCAGTGTGAGAATAATGCGAAGAAAAACATCCTCAAGCTCCAGGTGAAGCTGCTTGTTTTGATTTGCCGAGCTTGCACTCTCACGAGAAACTACAAGGACTGGTAGCCAATCCTTAACCAACTTCAATCGCACCTGGATACTCAAACATAGTAAACAATGTGAGAACTGTATGTTTAACAGCTCAACTTGAGGAATAGAAGTTATCGAGCTCACCAAAATATTCTTTGAGCTTGATGGATGTTCCTTGCTTCCACTGAGCCCCATCAGCTTGATAACATATACCTCATAACTCTCATTTCTATACAATCTATGGTGACCCAAAGTTACAAAGAGAAGATCAGTAATCAGTTTGCAAAGTAAATATGTTGTTAGACACCATCACAGTACAGTGAAAGTCCAATTGAACACAAGTATGACATTGATGGTCAATTTTTGGACTATATAAGAATGTAAACATCCTGGCTGAAAAAGGATAACAAACTCCCCAAACACACAGCAGAAGTGAAATTTTATCAATGCTAACCTGGCGAGATGCAACAACAGAACCTGCAGCAACAGCACTTGCCAGGCCACAAGTACTACGAAGTACTATGGCAGGAAGACCTGGAGCAATATTGCTACATGTGTCATCACCAAAAGCACGCTTCAAATTTGCTGTGAAAGCTCCTTGCTGACTCCACTCCATAACTGCTAAATCTGCAACTCGCAGCTCAATCATCCTTTCTACTATCCAAAGCAAGTGCCTTCCATTGACCACAGCAGCATGCAGATTCTGACGCTGCAAGGCCTCGATCTCATCATGCCGGCCCCGCACATTGGGGCTTGCATATTCCTCAACAGAATCCTTCACAGTTTTCAAACTATTGCCAAAGGCCTTCTCCAAAACCAGTCGAACTGTGTCTCGGGAAGCATGCCCACTCAAGAGACGTGAAACAAAGGCTTTCACTTTTGCACCATTTTGATGGCTGTGAGTTGCTGTGTAGACCAGGCCATTCAACATATCCTCAACTGCATTCTCCTTCAAACAAAAGGGATAATTGTCAGCTATGCAATGATCAAGCACATGAAGTGAGAGGGCAGAGGGTACATGTGAAAATATCATTCATTACACACTACCTTTGGGGGAATCAGTCTCGAAAGCAGCTCAGATGACTCCTTAAGTTGCAAGCATGGTACAAGCTGCACAATCTGTCGCTCTTCTTCTTTTGTCCAAGGAACAGCTTCCAGAAATCGCACACAGGCAGAAATGCAGTCATCGTACAAAAGCTCTGCAGCAATTGGTAGAATACTCAAGGCAGTGCACACATTGGTAATCACACCAGCAAAATCCTTCGAATATAAGAGACGAATTGTTGTCACATATGATTCTTGCAACCGCTCCACACCCACACAGAGACTGATATGAATTGGTTTCTCTTTCTCACTTTCTTGGTCACCATTCTTTTGGCCATTCTCCAGCCAGCGCTCTGAGAGGAGAGCAGCAAAGTAGCGGCATTGTGCCAGTACTTGTGAATGAACATAAAGGGCACCAACTTCTACCGTATCAGCTGCAGGATTGGACGGATCCTCACTGTCATAACCACTATCTTGTTCAACAGCAGCAAGAGATCCTGTCTGTTGTTGCTGCAGCAAATGGATCACCACATCGGCTGTGTTTGGATCCTCAAATTCCACTCTGAACTGCATTGCAATTTCCACATTAGGGTTAACTTGACGTCCTTGAAAGTCTAAACCAAGACAATATGCATGAGCAGAGAAGAGACAGGGCTTGTTTTGCCTCACTGGCAGGCTTTGAAGGTCATTGTCTCGTTCACTGGGCAGAGGAGAGATCGTAACAGCAGAAACAAGGCTGGTACTGCTTCCCACTTTGTGCCTCTTCTTGTTGCCTTGCATCACCCCTGCTTTCAATCCCCAATCTGACTTCCGGCCTTCAACATTCTTCATCATGCAATCTGTAAAACACAGAAACCCTAAGCTCAAAATAGATGGGAAAAGGATCCACTGAAATCATTCAAGGACATGGTCATCAAAGGAGCCACTGAAGCTATTGCCCTTCCTATCACTGACTTCGGATGTCCACAGTCATTCCACTGCCAGATCCAGAATCCCCTCATGTTATTGCACTTCCCTCTCACAGACTTCAGAAAAGAATATCGTCTTCCTTCTGCTAAAATTCCAGGAGCTGGAGTAAGTCATAACAAGTTATACTGCTGCTTGACTAGGATGCCAAAATGCTTATCAGGAGACAGAATTCCCTCGGCATTTATTCTTGAGGTTGCTACTACAGATCATGACAAGTGCGCAGAAACCAACTTGCAACCTTTCTTCTCATTCCTTTCCCCAAAACACTGAAAAAACATGTCAACTCCTTGCACTCTTCTGGATCGTCATTTCCGAGACGAGGAGGCAAACTGCTTCTGAGATAAGGGCCCAAGGGGCACCCGGAAAAAAAAAAGCAGAAGAAAAAACAGAAAAAAGACAAGAGACTCGAAACGAGGCACCCAAATATGGCAAAAGAAAACCTATTACAATTCACGAAAGCATAAAACTCAAAAGGAGATACAATAGATCAAAGGCAACAACAGCATACCTCAAGAAACATGAGCACGCTGGAGACGACAAGAACAACAAAAACCCCCCAAAAAAACACTCCCGCGTTCTCCAAACCGTTGAGGCGTCCTTATAAATAACACTCTTCCACTTGAAAGTGCAGCATGTAAACACATGTAAAAAAAACATAACCACCACCGTTACTGCTTGCTACTGCTGCTACTACTACTACTACTGCTGCAGTTATTGCTGCCGCTCCATTTGGGTACTTCCCAACTCCAAACCCTAAGAGAAGAAGAAAACAATCCACAGAAACAATAAACAGAAAAACTTAACAAACTAGCAAAGGGAAAAAAAAAATTGTCTTTCAGAAAACACGATTCTTCTTGCTTGAGAATTGCTCGTCAGCAGCGCGTCATGAATTCAATTGGGATAATGGCAGCAATCGAGGATTAGCGAGTACCGAACTTGCGAAGGACGTTGTCGTCGTTGTTGTTGTGCGCCGCGACACACTGGGAAAGACGGTAGTAGAACAAGGCCTGGTGACTCGTCATCATCAACTGTGGCACTTTCCACAGCAGAAAGCGCTACCTATTCTGGGAATTCTGGGAAACCTTACGAAAGGAGAGTTGTACTTTCCGCATCAGAAAGTGCTACCTATTCTAGGAATTCTGCTAGAGTTGTACTTCCACAGCAGAAAGTGCTACCTATTCTAGGAATTCTGTGAGAGTTGTACTTTCCACGGCGGAAAACACTACCCACCTATTTTTAGGAATTTCCAGGAACACACAACCTGACCTCCTCCTGGAAGGTAGGTAGTAGTAGTAGATAAGCCCACTTTTTAAAAGACATACCTACCAACCGTCTGGTCTGTTCTAGTCTGGTTAAAAGCATACCTACCTACCGTCTGGTCTGGTCTGGTCTGGTCTGGTCGCAAATTAGGAAGACAAATCTGGAAAGATCTAGAGAGATCCAGACTCCAGACCAACATTCCATTTTACTACTAGTGTAGTTGGCCCAAGTGTGAACACATTTAGGGCTCAAATAAATTTTCCTTCCAAACCCAATTTATTTTTGCAATTTTTTTTGAATTTCCAACATCAGTTTTAACAAAAAAAATATTCTTATTGTATTTAGTTAACAAAAAAACACATCAAGAACAAAAAAAAAATTAAAAATTATTGTATTTAGTCCTTTTACATGCCAATTTTTTTTAAAATCGCCAATAGAAGCACTGAATCAGTATCTTCAAAATATATTAATACATATAATACCTGAATAATCTTATAATTAGGATATAATATATTAATATATCCTAATACTACTATTATTACTACCACCACGAGCACCATGAACATCTAAGCCTTCTCATACTAAAAAAAACAAAAAAATAAAAATAAAAAGAAAAAAAAATTTAATAAAAAAAACCAAAATCAAAAAAGAAGAAAAGATGAACATGGATTTTTTTGTTAAAAAAAAGCTCTCAAGAAGAAGAAAAAAAGAGCAAGGAAATAAGTTTTCGAGAAAAGAAAAGAAAAGAACGCACATGAAAAGTCTTTTTATTCTTTACATAGCAAAACTCCCTTGCCCTTGGGTACATCCCTTGGTACACTAGTCAAGTTTTTCAAGCTTCACCCTTGGCACCATCCCCTTGTACCATGGTATACCTTGGGTAGGGAACATACCCTAGTTCAAAAGGGAGCAAAATACACAATATAACAAAGGAGCTTTTGTTCAAAGGCATGTTGCCATGTTAGCAAGACATTCCTTGGGTCAAAACCTATGTAACTAGAAGCCAAAAGGATGATATGCAAATGAAATTTCAAATGAAATTTTCTGTAGTTTGTTCTAAAAATTATTTAAAATTTTCCCAATGCATGATTTTTTTTTTGTTAATCATTATTGAATAAATATGAAAATTTAAAAGTGTGAAAATTCCTTACAAATTCAATGTTTCATCTTGAAAAATGATCAAAGTTTTAAGTCATCACCAAAAATAAAATTTCCACATTTTTTAGTTTTATTAGATTCTAAACTATAATTTCTCTTAATACATCATGTACATTATAATCCATTTATATGTGGTAAAGGACTTTTGAAGCTTTGAAATTTTGAAGAAATTTTTAAAACATTCTTTGAATTTTTAAAGCTTTAAAATTTCACATTTTAAAAATTATGAGTGATTTTTTAGTGTGGTTAATATGTTATTATCACCTATATTCTTTTCAATGAAAATTCTTTTATTTTATGAATCCTTTTGATGATCCTTTGCAAAATTGACTCCATCTGACACAATAGGTGTACATTTTCAAACATCCTAAATAAAAACCAAAACTTATAATTGGATCAAACGAATTTTTACTCTAAGTTCTTTAACATTCATATGAAGAAAAAAACACTAACTTGCCATGATTATTATGGTTTGAAATGGTAATAAAAAAATAAATGTTTGATTTTGACTAATTACATTTAACATCCAACACCCTTTTTGGTTCCTTGTTACGTGTTTTGACCCCCTTACAATTCAATTGGGTATTGTGGTTACTTTTATACCAAGCATCCACATGTAGACTCATGTACTTAACTCATTATATTGGTGACCCATTGGAATCTTACACCACATGGCCCAAGAGGTGAGCCACATGAATGTTGGGTAGTTTCACTTTTTATGAGAATCATCTATTCAAATCTTTAACCTAGTTTTAAAGGACCAAGCACATTCTCTTTTGAAAAAATTAAGAACTTCTTCACAAAATTGGTTCAGGTTTCAAGAAATTGGAAAACAAACACATTGTCTAGTTTTCAAAAGTGGTTCCCACAACTTGGTCATAAAAAAAATTTAAATGGAGATATTTTTCTTGTAATTCACAAAAAAAAATAAAATCAAAAGTATTAACCAAAAAAAGATGGAAAATGGGAAAATTAAGTTTTTCTTACAAACTTTAACATGTCCACAATTTCCTCCATTTCAAATTCACCATCAAAATTTTCCAACCTCTTTTTTAAGTGTACATCCATTTTAATAAAATTTACTAGATTAAAAGGTGTTTTAAAACCAACTTTTGAATCACTAAACCAATTCTTGCTAACAAATGTTATTTTTTAAAAAATTAATTGTAAATGACATCTCCTAAGATTGGCAAATATACTAATTAAATAAAAGATTTTTTCAATTTCTATTTGTGACCCCACAATTATACTTAATACATTCTTGAAATTAACAAGGAACATGAATTCATGTTTTTTCCATCATTGAAAAGGGCATATTATATCCTTCACATCCACTTGATATTTTTTGAATATCAACAACTCTTTGTTGACTAGTTTGTTGGCTAGTTCACTTGTGCTAATATTCATGTCAAAAATATTTAAATTGTAATTTTCAATCATCCATTTTTCTACAAAAAGAACTTCCATTATATGCCAGTGGATGCAATTGATGATAACATTTCACAAGCATAGATATAACAATTTTGTCATATTCCTCAACAATAATAACATTTTGTTCATGATCAATGAATGAAATACCAAATAATTTTTTAAAAAATCTTGAATCTATCATTAAGAAAACATGTTGTTAGTTTTTTTTTTTTTTTTTTATTTTTTATTTAAAATGAAAGGAAAGAATCCAACACACCGCACATTTCCTTTCTAATGTTAGATGTAAACAAAGACAATTCTATAATCATCATCTATAAGATTGTCCAAGGTTGGTGAAATTTCAATTTCTTAGCTCATCTTCAAGCTTATTGATATGGCAAAATTTTAATCCAATGGCCATTGGATGGTTTAAAACACATGTGGGAAATGAGCCACATAAAAGGAGGTGGAACTTGGCCAAAAATTCAAATTCCAACCTATTTGCTATAGCAATAAACAATGGCCTTTTGAAACAAGGCTTTTTGGAACAAAATAACTTTGCTTTCAAACCTACACACAATTAACATTAAAAGTTGTTACAAACTTCAAAAAGAACTAAAAACATTCTTGAAATGAAAATTAACAAAGAAATTAACAAAATTTGTAATTTGCCATGTTTTGATTGGAGTGTTCAACTTTCTTTGGTGAATTCTAGAATCCATACAAGCTTTGATCCACTCTTACACTTTCCCAAAATATTTGGGTCCTATTACATATTTTTGCATATCTAATTGAATAGCCTCATTGACATGACATACTTGATATTTTAGTAAACTCTTTCCTATGTTGTTCCATATTGGTATATTTTGGAAAATGCATGGCTAAAGCAAAGTACCCTAAAAAATTTCATCCAAACCCAAAATATCACAACTAACCATAGACTTGAGTGCCACTATCATTACATTTAAGTTTACCCCTTCATTTTAAACATAAACAACAATTTTCTTTTTTTAATCCATATTCATCTAGCAATGCAATTGAATTTTTTGCCAAAACTCATCCTATAGTTTCACTTGCCTTAAACAAACCTATTATGATATGCTTTGGTTGCCAATCAACCCCCAAGAAATTTTTCACCAAAGCAAAAATGTCAAATACTCTTTTTGACATCTATAAGTCCAAACTTATTGTGGCAAAATAACATTTTACAAGTTTTTACAAAACATATTCTTGTTTTGTCTTCTCCACCAAATTGGGCAACACCTTTTACAAAAAGAGTTTTCTCAAAGGAAACACAATTTTTTGGACATAAACACATTGCAAGAGCTTCAACCATGTATTTTTCACAAATTGAATAAATAGTTGAGTTTTGACAACCAAAAGGCCAAGGTCTTGTAAGAATTGTTTTTGTTACACATCATCTTTTTTGAAAAGATCTTTTGCACCAAAACATTTTAATATTGCACAGCTAGACACATTAACTCTTTTGTTTGTTGGTTATTTTTCCAACACCCCCTTCACAAGACTATTTATTTCTTTTTCAATTTTTTTTGCAACCACAACATGGTTCTAACATGTTCTGTCAAGCCCATTATTCTATTAGTTTTATAATATAATATTATTCCTTTCCTCACTTGAGTTCTTGCTAAACTAAATGCATCAATTGGAATATTGTAACAAAACATGCAACACATAACTTGATGAACTTTTCAATCTACTTCTCTACTATCATTTACATAGTAAAAAGCCCATCATAAAGCAAATCTATTGTGAAATCTTTAGAAGACTCTTTGAACATGTAATTTTTCAAGATTGACTTGCATCTTTTCATGAATGGAGTTAATTCCTTTTTTGCAAATTGGGATTTTCCTTTGAAGCTATTACCAAAAGGTATTTTTTCCATAGAAAAATTTCATTAGGAAAAATCACAAAAATCATTTTCAATTTTTTTTACATATTCAATTTGATTTGACTACTCCATTTCCAAATAAAACATTTTTTATAAAAGAAACCTAATGAGGTGCCAAAATTAAATATGTTTCACAAAGAGGTTTATATTATAGTATTTCAATTTAATTCACTACCCAGAACAAAACAAAAGAGTTCAAATCATTTATAAAAAGTTCTCATTTCTATGCATCATGGAATACATGCAAATGTACAATGAATGTGGAATGCAACCTTCTTCTAGTAGCCAAAAACCTTTACACATGTATCAACTCATTGCAATCTTAATACCCAAAATAGTAAAATGGGGCAACTATTTTAAATATTTCGAATGCAACAATGTATTTTGAAGACTAGACCATGACATCTTTCAAAAGATTCGAATGTGGGTATACCAAAGATATCCAACATGGGTCATGATAAAATAAAACAAAAGTATTTCCCCAAAATGAAAAAATGGATATTTTAAGGCAAAACAGACAAAGATAATTGGATTTTTATGACTATTACACACCTTTAAAGTCAAATTATTTTTTACATAGTCAATTTGAGTTACATAACTAGCCATTAGCACATTGAGGTCTGATGAGATAAAGGCCCAATCAACCCCACAAATGGACTGAAAGAGAATGCAATAGTAAAAAAATCTATATTTTTTGTTTTGTTCCAACTTCTTTATCTTATCATGCACTTTTGATAAAAATACCATTTATTGGATTCCAAGGTTTCGAATATGATGGCAAAACCTTTAAAAAGGCTCTTGAATACATTACCTAAAGATATTTTTTTTAAACATGGAAATATGGAAATAGATCACATCAAAGTGGAATCTTGAATATTTTTATAAAACAACCTTCAACTCCTAGATAAGCATTGCGATGTTGAAAATGAATGGGGGGATGAAGAAATACACAATATAGAACAATAAGTTAATGAAGAATTAAAAAGAAAAACAACAACTATGTAAGGTGCATGTTCTCTAAAACAAGCCAATTAAACTTGTCATTTTATTTTATTTCATTATTTCAAGTTATAAATTAAATTGATGTTGAAGTTTTTGGATGAACTTGCACAACACTCTTCCTAATGTATTATGAGAACATTTGAAAAAGTTTTAAATGAATCTAATGAGTATGGAGTGCCCAAAAACATCTTTAAAAAAATGTAATGTGTGTTTTCATTATTTAATGGATTCCTTGAAGGTCATCAATTTTTTTCATGGCATATTTATGGGAATTTTCCTAATACACCTTTCCATGATAAATGTAATGTAACATCCTTTGGATCATAAGAAAATTTTAAAATTATATTAACATGTAAATCATGATTCTAAGAATTTTTTTTTTGAATGACCAATCATATTTGGTCACATCATTTTGATTAAATTACTCACTTTTTATAAGGATTTGGTCACATGGGTGATTTTGGTTTGTTTTGGAAAAAACATATTGTATAATGAAAGTAAACAAGGTGCATTATACACAATGGGCTTGCCATTAATTTAATATCAACAATTGATATTGTATGATAAATTGGTCATAACTAGGGGAATGTTTTTAAAAAAATCTATTTTAATGTACATCATCATCTTGTTGTAAAAGAAAAATTGTCATGAATTTGTTTCATTTTTTAATATCACATTAGTTATGAAGAACCCAAAAAGGATCTCATATTAAATGATGACATGTTCTAAGAACCTATCTAAATGTTTAAAAAATTAACACTAGACCAATAGAGGAATGTCACAACATGATTTTCATTTTTTTGTAAATCTAATGATTTTTTAAAAAATGATAAAATATTTTTGTTTTCATATTTATTCTTCACATTTGTGCAAACTTTCAAACAAAAATAAAAAAACTCATCATGACATGTGTATTTGAATGTTTTTAATTGCATTGTCACATTTTTAAAGACTTACATGAAGCTTTGTGTATGATGGGTGCCATAATAATTTTTGGAGAAAATAATTTCATCTTTAGTTTTGTGGGTTTAGTTACTTGGGGTTGGGTGCACATTTGAGGAGGGGGCAGAGTAAATAAAATGTCAAAAGATGAATGTGAATTTTTTTATAAACAAATTAAGATGAATCATCTCACCTAATTTCTAAGAGGCAAAATCCTTTTAAGCTACTATATTCTGTAATGATTCTCAACACAATATCCTTGCCTTATAAAGCAAAGCCAACAAAACATATACACAAAATGAAAAAACTTCAATATATATATATATATATATATATATTGAATTAAAAATGAACTTGAAGATGAAAACTTAAAGTTCCATTCCAATATCTACCCAAAAACATTAAGGAGGAAAGTACCAATCTAGCAAAAAGGTGAAAAAGGTGTGAAGCAACAACGAAAGTGAAGTAGAAAGCGAGACAAACAACACAAGTTAGAAAGGTACTTCAAACAAAGTAACAAAGCAAAAGAGCAAGGCAAAACAACAAGGTGAAATATTAAAGTGATATAACAATGTGAAATTATAAGGCATGACAATAAAGCAAAACAAGAAGGCACAACAACAAAACAAAGCAACAAGTAGATGGACCACCAAACATGAGTAACAACATGAAAAAACAATGCGAAGCAACAAGCAATTAAATTAAGCAAACCAAAAAACAAAAGGAAACAATAACATGGAAACAAAACTAACAACCAAATGACAAAAGAATAAATGGGGTTCAAACATTTGCTTGACCCTTTTTATATTCATGGAGTGTGGAGACAATGCCTCCATGCACAATGGTTATGTGGTGGTGCTGCCCCTAACCCTAATCTCATTTTCTTTATATTCTTTAACTCCAAACCTAGCTTAATAAGCCTTACCAATACCAGAAAAGAAAAGAACATTGCAATAGTGAAGGACTGCTGAGTGAATTAGTGCTTGTGCTGATGTATAGAGTTATTGACCTTGGAAGGTAGGCCACATATTGAAGGGCAACCCACTTGAATGAGCAACAAATTCCCTGTGCAGATAAGCTACTTAGTGATGCATGCAGTAAACTTGATTCTCATTAATTGCACAGGCCTGTACCGCTGTATATATTTGGTTGCTTTGTGTTGCAATTAAAATGTCAAGATGACTAATCAGTTTAGGCTGAATCTTAAAGGGCAATGGCATAATGGATTCATGTTCCTAAAAAAGGTTGAAAACACATTACTGGTCAAATTCTGTTGCTTAGGAACAGCTTTTGTCTGGTAGTACTCACTTGTTACCTCAAGTCTGCCAATCCACTGCATGCTATGTATGAATTGCTCCTTGGTCATCATTCAGTCATGGATACAAGATGAATGAATGCCATAAAGAAACACCATAAGGCTTAAACTGTGACCACCACATGCTCAGTGTTGCATTGGAAAGAACTTTCCAAAACTATGTTTAGGTTCCTTTGACATGCTGAGGAGGAAGGGGGTTCATCATCCAGTCCAACCCATGCAAGGTGCCTGTTGCAACATGTACATGCATTCAAGGTGTTTCTGATCTTTACAAAATCCAACATAACAGCCTTTCCTCCAAAGGATTGCCTTGTCAAACCTAACTCCCTAATCAACCACTGTAATTGATGTCCAGTATATTGAACTTCTCAAGATTAACAAAACTGGTCACAGAACGATTCACAAGGTCCCTGGTTCCATATTCAGAAACTCTGACATGAAGAGAACTTTGAGATGGCTCCAACACACCACAAAACCCATCAGTTGGTCCCTCACCAAAGATACAAGCTTCAGTACTAGCTTCACAGAAATTCAAACAGAGATTTACCAAAACTAGCCATGTATGCAAATTGTTGCTTGCAAACTGTGTCACACAAAATTCAATTTAGGTAGCAGTCAATGAAGAAAGACAACCTGGATGCCACTGTCAAGTGGTTGCCTCGGCTTGAGAGTACAAGATGCCTTTAAATCTCTTGACCCCACTGAAACCTTGAAGCTACCCATGTCATTGCTGTCACAAAGAAAAAAAAAGCTCAAATGCACTGGAAATTTACAACAGCTTGAAGACATGACATAAGCATTCCACCTCCATGGAAGCAGGCCAATGACATAACAGAATAACAGTGCCTTCAGAGGATTGCAATGCTAGTCAAGGCATAATATGGGACACAGAGATGAGTTGTGGCCATCTTCTTTGATATTGGCTCTGCTGTCAGTCAAAACTCTAAAAGTGGATTAAGTAAAATTACAAACCCAAACAGAAACACAGAAAGAAATCTGACTCTTTTCACCAGGGCTGTACACTTGGTTGAATGAAGTCAGAGGGGTTGAATGCAGACACCGGGTGGGTTTCCCACCGGCCAGAATTCCACTCCATGGAAGCTGCAGCAACCATTATCCGCACTTAACCCTTGTCAGTGAGTAGAACATTTGCTACTTCTCCATCATACCTTAAAACAAAGCAATCAAATGGAATACCAGGTTCCACACAACATGTAAATTTGCTCTGGTACGCAGTAGCAAAGAACACTCACTATCCAGAGAAGATGACTTTACTTGAACACCAGAACATGACACCAGTTCAATGTCTCATCCTCTACCAACACTCTGTTGCTTGGGCCAGCCAAGAGACATATCCGGTGCTGCTGTAGAAGCCCAAAATGCCTCTGCAAAAGTGGGCTGTAATGGAATACAAAATAACCACACAGTTCAGTGTTGATAGATCCATAGTCAGAATTCTATGGTCAACAACACACCAGCATCAAAGACAGGAGAACAATTGAATGCTTCTGCTTGATTGCTAGAATACTAAAAATAATCTGCAGTATGTTTGTCAGCAGAAGTTAGGCAAAAATCTGAACTATTCCTGCACACAAGTTTGAGACCTCCAAGCTGGCTGCCTACAATCAACTAAGGAAAACTACTACTTCCATCTTGTACTACCAAGATGAATCACATCCTCATCAGTTCCTGGTTTGGAGTGAAAGCTGCTATCATTTGATTCCTTACTTTTCTTGTCACTGGCATCCCCATACACATCCAACAGCTTCTTCAAGTTATTTGATGCTGTATTGACCTTTGTTGGGCTTTGAGAGCTTCGCTGCCCAGACTTACCACTTCGGCCCCCGGGACTGCGGCTCCTATGATGATCAATGCCTTCATACCTCCTTTCTCTTTCTCTCTCCCTCTCCCTTCCCCTGTCCCTCTCAACACTCCAGTCCCTCCTCTCCCTTCCCTTGTCATTCTCTCTCTCCCTTTCCTTGTCCCTTCCCCGTGCTCGTTCATTCCCACCATCCCTAAACCTAGAATCCCTGCTGCTTTCTCTTTCTCTATCATCTCTTCCCCTGCCCTCACGGTCACGATCTCTGCTCCTCTCCCTTTCCCTCTCCCGAAGCCTCTCCCACTCCCTGTCATGTTCCCTGTTGCGATCCCGGTCCCTTCCTGCACCAACAAGGTCCCGAGTCCTGACTCGGTCTCTGTCCTTGTCACCTTCCCTACTTCTCTCCCTCTCTCGTTCCCTTGAATCTTGGTCAATATCAACCCTGTCTTGAGGCCTCCTTGATCGAAGTGCATCATCTGTCCCATTACGTTGGGGCTCATGCACAGGTACACTTCGACGGATAGGTGATGAATCTCGAGTGAATGCTCGATGAGGGGCACGCTGCCCAAATGACACAGAGAGTGCAGCTTTCACAGATGGAGGCCTTCGAGCTGTGTCATCCCCACCATGGCGTCCACTGGTCCCTGTAACCCCAGCAGGCTGTGTTGAGAGCTTCATGCGCTCCAAATGTGCAGTAATTTGGCGCAAAATGGGAACAGGTATGCGAGGGAAAAGAGTGTCAAAGTAGTACTGATTCAGAAGAAGGTCCCGGACATACACGCCCATGGTTGTCATCCTCCCATTAGATCCTGGAGCAAACTCCTCATCATCTTTCACATATTGCTCAAACCAACCCCATAGGGTCTTGGGCTCACCAACATACCTGAGGTACAGAAACCCTATTGCTCTTATGTAGGGCGAATCTCCATGATCCAACAAAGCTTTCATCTGTTTCGCTGAGAACTTCATGGTGAAAAGCTTGTATAGAAGACAGAAAGCAGTCGATGGACCCCGGCAATTCCCAGTCATCCAAGGCTCCACATGATCCACCTGGTTGTAAATCTCGTCCACAACGTCGGTATACGTCTTGAGGCTGTAAAGCTCTTTGAAGTAATCCGAAGACAGTATATTCGTACACAAGACCCTCTCTAGTAACGCATCCAAAGGCTTCCCACATGTCTGCACCTCCATTTTGGGAGATCACAGAAACCCTAATTTTGCACAAAACCTCTCTCTCTTCCCACACAGAGTAGCAGCGGTAACAAACAAAAAAAACACACACCCCGAAAAACCCCAGAAGTCGAGGAAACCGAGACTAAGAAATGACTGTTTTAATATATACTTTCGAAGCACTCACTTACTATCTATCAAATTGGAAATCTCTCAAGCTTGATAGATAAGTAAGAAAAGAAAACAACAACAACAACAACAACCAAAGCAAACCCCAGCTCAACATAACCCTAGCCGTGAAAGAAATTCTTTCTTCCGCCTTTCTTCGCCTCTTCAACACAAGGGTGGATGCATAATAGGAGTTGGCGAAACAAACAGAAACGGAGAGAAATCTAGGTAAAAAGAAAAACAAACCTCGACTCGAACGGATTCCGACACCGGCAGCAAAGCATCCGCCGAGGCGACGGATACCTTACGCATGCGTGAAGAAGCGAAAGCGCAGGAAAAGCAAAGAAGAGTGGGAAGAGCGAAAGAGAAAGAAACCAACCCCTAATTAGGCAGGAATAATATTCTGTTATAAATTCTTTATTTTAAAAGAAAATTTGCCAAATTTTTGAGAAAAAAAGGCTTTTTTCTGAGAATTTTTTTGTGGAGAAAAACATTTTTTTTTAGATTTTTTTTTTCCCACAATTTGACGCAGTTTTTTTTAGTTTGGGGCAGTGTTTTTTGTCGTCACTCTTTTTTCTTTTTTTTTGGCTATTCGAAGAAAGTTGTCACCAATTAAAATTGAAGCGCCTTTTCCTTTTTTCAATTTTGTGATGTGTTGTTCACATGGCAATCGTCCATAAGTGTATTTATCCAAATTTTGGCGATATTCAAAATATGAAAGTACAAAATCTTTAAGCACCTTTTCATATTGTGTGCAATTGAAGCGATTTTTTTGGGTGATTATTGTGATTTTATTTTATTTTTGCTCAATTTTTTTTTTAATCAACAAACAGGGGAAATTTTGCAATAGAATATTCTTCTTTAAAAATATATTTTGCAAAATGGCAAAAATCGGCCCACCAAAAAATCACTACACTAAGGATTTTTTTTTCTTTTCAATTTTGTGAGGTAGCCTAGGTGGATTAGTGATCATATTGAAACAAGAGGATTTAACCAAATTCGGCTACAGGTCAAAGACAAAACTTAAAATAATATTGAAACCCGGCTATACATTAGCTACATGCAAAAACCTATGGTCAAAATATGGCGATTTCAACCTTTTTTTTCCCTCAAAATATGGCGACTTTGACTTTGGGAGATTGTTTTTTCCAAAAGAATCCTTTGTAACGTCCTCAGATTTCTTTTTTTTTGCTTTTTCCTTTTGGTTCTTTCAAAGTTTTTTTAGGATTTGATTCTCTAGAAAAATCAAGAATATTTTTTTAAAAATACCAACAAAGTCCGATTTTTATTATTATTTTTCTTTTTCCAGTGTCACATTATAATTTATAATTTATGGTAAAAAAATAATAGGACACAATCTATGCAGATTTTTCTTTTTGTGTGAAATTCCACATTGTTGCAAAATTTAGAGAAAAGATTTTGTGGCAAATTGAGTGATTTTTGAAATTTTTTTGGCACAATTAGAAAATAAAAAAGAAAAAATCCAGAATTTTTTTCAGATTTCTATGCATGTCTCAAGTAGGTAGGCCAAAAGTATATAAAGGATGTTCCAATTTTTCCTCTCATTTTTAATAGCCAAATTTGGTTAAATTAGCTTATGGATGATCACCATCTTGACTAAGAATTTTGGCGAAATTCACCTAGATTAATTTTTTTGGGTATTTTGGGTACCCTCACTAGCCCTAAGATTGCCATTAGGTGTGAAGCTCTCAAGCTAACTTCCACTTGTCAAAAGTTACCCACCAACCTACGAGGATAATTTCCAACCAATGGAAATTACTCATCAATTTGTCCATCTTTTTTTAATTAATTTTTTTATTGAAAAAAATATGATTTATTTTACATAGGGTGAGGTTTTACATATAGGGCCTTTTGGATTTTCGGCCCCTCCCCTTGACCTATTGGTCTTAGGATGAGACCTCTAATCCAAAAGGTCCTATATTCAAAACCCTCTCCTATACCAAAAACCCTAAAAGGCAACTTTGGTGCCACTTCCTAGTTCATTGTCAAGGTAATTTGAAACCTACCTCTATGTTACATGGATGAATGAATTATGGTACATTCATCAAATGCATGTATCCATTCAATTTTCAATAGTAGACAATTTGGGTAATGTACTTCTCAAAGACATTTAAAAACACATAGAGTTAATGTTTATGCTTCAAAGCACAATAAAACATACAAAGTTAAATTTTTATGAAGGTTGAATGTAAAAAAATTGCAAAATATATCCTAAACTTCTTGAACATGTAATTTGTTTAAGTTGTTGCAAGACTGAAAAGTTAAAATAATTTTTAATTCTATTTAATAATAATTACAAAAACATGTTTGATAAATAACTAAATAAGTTAATATGAAATGCAAGTAAGTTTAAATTTTATTATTTTATAATTTTCACTTTTATACATTAAATGAAAATTATATTTAAAATCATTTGCTTAAAATATTTTCAAAAATAATAATTTTGTGGTACATATGTAAATAGTAGGTAGGTAAATGGTAGTCTAGCCTAATTAAGCTAACTACCCAACCTAACTTATTTAAGCATCCATTGCACCTAGAATTAAGTTCAAGATAACTCAGTATTGCAAACGATTTGGTAAAAGCACTATTCACATCTAATATGTTAACTAACACCAAAAAAATGAGGTGGAATCTTGGTTGGCACCCAATGTTAATGCAAATTTAAATTGAATGTTTAATATCACCAAATTTTACTAAATCATAGATAATTGAACCAAGTGATGTTATAGAAGGGTTCAAAAGTGGTCCAATAAATTGATGCTACAAGCTTATTCTAGGTCTTTTCACCACCATTGTTCGACTCTATGACCATAAAGGAATGCACATTCATACAATCCTTTGTTTTATTGGAAGCGAAATTCATTGTGTATCTACATAATTTCTTATTTTATTATAAGTGCAAAACATTGCATATTTATAATTTACAATTTGATAGTTCTATTGTGTTGCAAAAGATGGATCAATTTGATGGAGTGAGTTTGGAACTTGAGGATTGTGCTGAGTTGTTGGAAGGAGGTAAAGATCTTGTTAGCTCTTCATTCTTGAATGCACGTGTTCTTGATTTCTAATATGCATCTTACTCACCCTTCATTTTTTAATTGATTACACATTCTTGATTTTTGAGTGATTTTCAAATTGCAAAACAAACTAATGCATGATCATTAAATATGCTTGTGTGCAAATTCATAGATCAATGTTGAAAAATTGACAAAAAAATAAAGCAATGAGAGGAAAAAACTTCAAAATCTTGATTCAATAAGCATTGAATTGCACTCATAGAAACCATGACAACCCAATTGGGAACATAATGATATTATGGCCTTCATTAAAGCCAAGAAGGAGGAACAAATTGCTACACTTGACAAAATAGACCCTTGAAACTAATTTGAAATAATAATTACAAAATGGAAAAAGATCATTGTTATTGTTAGAATTGTAAGTTGTTTTCAACACACAAGAATTGGATCTACACACAAGGATAAATGGGGAGCAAGGTTCAAACATGTTAATAAAAGTCAAGGTCCATTTCCTAAAATGTTTTTCAAATATTCAAAATAAATAGTCACTTAAGAAGGCGACCTTGATTCCTATTAATATGTTTAGACCTTGATTAAAGGTGTTGCAATATATTATTATGGAAATATATGTTTAAATAATCTATAAAAAAAATTATAGTGTTTAAAAACATTAGTTATAATGTTTAATGAATTTTTAAAAATATTTTACCTTCATTGGATTCATTCAAAATCATATCACATGTTTCTATCATATATTAAAAACATTGTCATGAGTGTTTTTGAATGACTTGCAACATTAATACTATTTTTGACACTAAAACATAAACTTAGTCATTATTTACAATTGTTTGGTTTTTATTAATGTGATTACACTTGACAATTATTAAGGAGTTCAAAAAAAATTAACTACATGTCAAGAACCAAGCATAAGGAGGACTACTAATTGATGAGTCCATAAAACAAGGTTAAATTGCATATGTTTCCATCTTTTACTAATATCATGTATGCTTTGATCTTAAAGTTCATGGGAGATAGGCCAATATTCAATAAATATAATGTTCACAACATGATGAATGATTCAAACATTGGTTTCAAGCCCATTAATCTCAACTCTAAGGATGTAATTTATTTTTCAATTGAGTTCATGACCTTTGACAAGAATATTAAATTTGGAATTAAAATTATGAATGACAATGAGAACTAGATGTTTCCAAACAATGCATTAGGTGTTCATGTTCCTACCACATCACTTCTTTCACATTCATAATTTCATAATAATATGATTGTGGAAGAAGTTGCAATGTTGAACCTAATGCACACCCTAGAAAATCACTCAAATTTTTTATTTTTTTATAGATCATTAGCTAGTTTTTTTTTTTGCCTAAGATAATTATAAAAGTCAATTCACATTGTTTCATCAAATCTCTATTGCCCTTGAATTAAATGTTTAATTGTTTGTTCATCACTACTTTCATTGGACACATATCTACAATGTTTTGTTCTAGTAGATGAAATTGTGTATTTTAGATAGGCTTCCTTGGCATTTAAAATGTCAACAAGAAAACCATTTTGTGAAACTCTTCCAACAATAAATAAACCATTGTATTGTGCCTTCCTTCCTATATAAACCAAGCCTATGCAAAACTTGTGAAGTATTCACAATTCTTGGAAGGCCCACAAACATGTTAATTAATGAACTTGTTACATTTAACAATTATGTTATATAACCTTTTATTTTATGAAGAATAATATTTAGTCTTTTGAAAAAAAGCCTTGAGGTTTAATAATTGAAATATGAATATTGTTGATGGCACCTCGCATGTTCAATAGACCACACCAAGGTAAAATCTCTTTCATGACAACTACCATCACAACTCATTTACACCAATTGATCAAACCCCTATGGATTTCATTCACAACAAAGATGAATTTGTGCAAAACAAGTGAAATAATTGACCTTTCATCTACAACTACAAGTTAGGGATTTAACACTATGAATCAACTTGTAAATCATGCAGCAAATTCAAACTATTCATAAAGAAACAAAAGGCAAAAGTGAGCATCCATAGTGTGTGGAGTTTCAACAATTGACAAAGTTCCAACATAAAAGAAAAGTAAAATTACAAGTTGGTCTTTTAAAGAATGCAAGAAAGATATGAAACATTTAAACAAAAGAGAAGTTTAATACAAAATTATAAATTATAAAAACAAACAACAATGATGCAAACAAAAAATAATTGCAAAAGCAAATGAAGCTACTAATAATGAAGTAGGAAAATGTGCAAAACAAAGTTGTAGGAATGCAAAAATGAAGTTGTAGACTCAAGGGAAAAAAATCATTAGAAGTTGCAAAATGGACAAGAACTTGTAGAAAATGAAACTTGTAGAAAGAAATGAAGTTATAGTGAAGAGAAGAAAATTCTTTAAAAAATGCAAATATGTCAACCTTGAGCTTTGAAGTTGTAGCAAATAAAGCAAAGTTTTCCAAAAAATGCAAATATGTGGAATTCGAGTTTGAAGCTTGAAGTCATAAATAGAGCCACATAGAGAGTTGTAAAAAACTTGTAAATAGAGCCATAGAAAAAGTTGAAAGGAAATTGGAGAGTCAAGTGCAAAATGATGATCTTTATTGAAACCCATTATTATAGTAGGAAGGAGAAACTTGGTGTGAATGCTTAAATGCCCTAAAATCAATGGCATGTGTGATTAAAAAAACACTTGTGATGTTTAAAAATTGCTTCCACATTTTTTTAAAGTTTAAATGGGCATTAAAGTTCATGACATTGGGCAATGTTGTTTGGTGGTGAATTTGGAATCATTAATGGATAGGCTTTCATTATACATGTTATATTTAAAAACCTTCACAATAAGTGTGATGAGTATTTCAGGTTAGTTCCTAAGTGTGGATCACAACTTTAACACTTTAAAATATTATTAATTATTTTATTTCATATTTTATATTGTACATTATTTATTTAGGTAAGTAGAAAAGTTAGGTAATAAGTGTTGGATATCACCTTCCTACAAAGTTACTTAAATTATTTTTACCAAGTTATAGTTATTCAAAATATTTGTGTTACATGCACATACTTTTGGGACTATGAAATATGTTAGACCTAAGTTTACTTAAATATCTTTAATAATTTAAGTTTAATGTGAAATATCTCAATACATGGCATGATGGCCTTGTGTATGTGTTTGTGCATGCACTTCAAGGGTAGGTAACATCTGCATGGGGGTGTTCACCTCCTATTCAAGAGTAGGCTAGAGTTCAAGGGTGGATCACAAGTTTGTAGCAACATTTGTGTGATCCTAAGGTTGGTTGGAGAGCTTGTTGTAAATTAATGTTTTTATCATTTTTATTCTTTCATTGATGTGTTATCAATTTCCAACATGGTATTAGAACATGGTTGCTTTTCAAGGAATGAGAGATTGAAGTTGTTTTCTACAATTCTTGAAAGTTTTGAAACATTGGGTGTGTTTTGTTTTCCTAGCATTTTGCTAAAAGTTTCAAAGTTTCAGGTGTTTTGTTTTTTGGCATTGTTCTATTCAAATTGTGGCATCCACTTTTAATGCTCAAAATATTGAGAAGTTGAATGGAAATAACTTTCATATATGGAAGATGAAGATGAAATTTCTCATGCATGAGAAAGATTTATGGGATTCCTTTTAAGAGAATTATTACCACTATAAGTTGAATTTGGAAAGATCTTGTTTCTAAAGGAGTCACTCTTGAACATTGTTTGTTCATAAAGAAGGACAAATTAGCTCATGGAACAATTATCCTAAATGTTTTTGATTTTTTGTTACATCATGTAGCACATGGAGAAATTGCAAAATATGCATTATACAATTTTTATACAACATTTGAAAAAAGTTTACATGTTGGCAAAAAAATTATAACTAGATTAAGAGCTTTATAATCTTAAGATGGAGGAAGGCACCTTGGTGCAAGTTCATATTGACAAGTTTGGGTGATTGCAAATAAATTAACAAACATTGATCATTAAATTTCTAATGAAGATTTGGCATTCACACTTTTAGGGAGTATGCCATTATCTTTCCATAGCCTTGTGGCTTCACTTAATACCCACACTAGTCAATTGTCTATGGAGTTAGTATGTGGACAATTGTTGCAAAAACAAATTGGGATATAAGTAAGAATTGTAGTTTAACCATGGTACAAGACATGAAGCACTAACTGTTAAGGGAGTTTCTGGGAAGTTTGAAATGGTTATAAATTTAAGAATGAGAAGTAGAAGAAGAAAAGAACTTGTTACAATTATGGCACCAAGGGCCATTTTGCAAAAGAATGTCACAAAAAGAAATAAGATTGGAAGAACAAATTTAATCATTTTTTACAAGTAACCATAACAAACAAAACAAAACTTTTGTGATTGTTATATCTATTTCAAAAATTTGCAAGGATGCATGGTTTTTTTATTCTAGAATTTCACAACATCTAAACTTTTACAAGGAAATATTTTCAATTTTTGAAGAGTAAACTTTGAGTCACAAAATAGATCTCAGAGATAATAGTATGCTTGATGTATGTGGGAAAGACAATATTGTCTTCAACTTGCTAAATGGGATTTCCAAGTGTATTGGAGATGTGTTATATGTTCCAAAGTTGGCAAAAAATCTATTATCAATTATTCAATTAATAGAACAAGGCTTCAAGGTGGAATTTGAAACCACCAAATGTTGGTTGAAATCTTATGATTTAAAGTTGGAATGATTGTTGAAGCTATTCAAGAAGGAAGGCTATAAAATGGTTAAAGTTGTTCAATCCTTGGTTGTAGAATGTAGCACCAAGATTAAGAGCAATGACTTGTGGCATTAGAAATTTGGACATGTTTCTATGCAACAATCTTTAACAACCATGGATAGAAATAACCTTGTTGAAGGTATGGATTTCAATGGAGGTCATGATTGGAATTTTTACAATGGATGTGTGTATGGTAAACACCATCATACCCCATTTCCTTTGAATGGGGGGGGTTCTTGTGCTAAGGAAATTCTTGGGATTGTGCACATAGACCTATGTGGTCCCATGTAATAACATTTCATTAAAGGGCAAAATATTTTTTAACCTTCATTCATGATTTATTTAAGAGAACATATCTTTATACCATGAAGATTAAATTTCATGTGCTTGACAAGCTTAAGGTTTTCAAAGCTTTGGCAAAAAAACAAATTGGAAAGAAAATCAAGGAGCTTAAATGTGATGGAGTGGGGAGTATAATTTTAAGAATTTCAATGCATTATGTGCAAGGAAAATGAAATTATGAAGTAAATAACCATTCCGTATACACTAGAATAAAATGGTATAATTGAAAGGAATAAATAAACACTTGTTGAAAGTGCGTGATGTATGCTACAACATATAAAACTAGATCATAGATTCTAAGCAAAAGTAGTGGCAACTACAACATCTATCTAAAATCAAATTTCTACCAAAACAATTTCTAGCATGACACCATAAATGGTTTGGTGTGAATCTTCCATAAGTGATTTGTGTGTTTTTGGTTGTGTTGCATTTGCTCATGTGCCAAAAGAAACAAAGACAAAATTGAATTCCAAAGGTGTCAAATGCATATTCATTGGCCATTGTGAAAAAATTAAGAAGTAAAAATTGTACAACCCTATAAGCCAATATGTTATCATCAATCATGATGTTGTTTTTGATGAATCAAAAGAAATAAACAAGGAAATAATGGTTTCAAAGTTGGATTCAAAATTAGAACAAATGGTACTAAATCAAAAATTAAGATGGAGGATGAAAAAATTCCTCAACAAGTGTAATAAAATCTAACAATTGTTGAGGAAGACTTAAATCCTTCATGTGTTTTTTTCTATTGATGTTGATGAACCCCATTCTTTTGTGGAGGCTTTAAATGGTGATGATTCATAACTTTGGAAAAAGGCTATGGATTTTGAGTTTTAGTCCTTACAAGACAATAAAACTTGGATATTTACTACTTTTCCATTTGGTTGCAAACTAATAAGTTGCCAAGGGATTTTTAAAGATAAAATATAATGTTGATAGTTTTGTGGCAAATCACAAGGTTTGTTTGGTAGCCAGGGGATTTACACAAGTTGAAGGTATTGATTTCAATGAAACCTTTCTCATGTTGCATGAATGGAATCAATTTGAATCATGCTTGTAATTGCAACCATTAAAGATTTCAGAGATTTCAAAGTGCATCAAATGAATGTTAAAACTACCTTTCTAAATGGAGATCTTTCAAAGGAGATATATATGCAATAACCAAAAGGTTTTGTGGTCAAGGGTAAGAAAAATATGGTATGTAAGCTTCAAAAATCCTTGTATGGTTTGAAGCAATTTCTCTGTGAATGGAACCATAAGATTAATGCATATTTCTTTTTCCAGGAGTTTAAAAAGGGTTTTGTTGACCACAATGTTTGTTTTACGAAAGTTCAAGAATTTTTTTATGTGATCATGACTTTGTATGTTGGTGATCTGATTTTAGTCTTTAATAATTTGACTTTGTTGAAAAAAATGAAGGATAATCTTGCGAATTATTTTGAAATGGTGGATTTAGGTGAAACTTAGTATTGTTTGAGGATACAAATAAATTGTGTTCAAGAAGATTAAATGATTTGTTTGAACCAATGAAAATACATTGGAGGTATATTGAAGCAATTTGGAACGATTAAAAATAAGCAATACAAATTTCCTTAATGACCAATTGTAAGTTTTCAAAGGATGTAGGTCTTCAAAATGATGTAGATTTGGAAGCAATGCATGCTATCCCAATTCAAAATGTTATTGAAAGTCTCATGTATGCAATGGTATGCACAAGACTTGATATTACATATGTAGTGAGGGTTGCAAACTAGTTTAAGGTTAATCTTAGGTAATTACAATAGATTGCAGTGAAACTGATTTTTTTTTATAAGAAAGGCATAATAAATTTTGGTAAATGGTTCAAAAAAAACATCAAGGATGTTATTATGGGCAAGGTGCATTCTATTTTTAAAAAAATTGTAGCCATGGCTAAGCACATTTCAAAAGGAATGTAAGCCATAGCCAAGGCTAGGCTTGTTTCAATGGAATCGTAAGTCATAGTTAGGGTTTCAAAAGGAACATGAAGGGCCAAACACATTTTGATGAAAATGTAAGCCATAGTTGAGGCTAGGTGCATTTTGAAAAAATTGTAGACCATAGCTAGGGCTAGGTGCAATTTGATGCAAATGTAAACCATAATTAAAGTTTCAAAAGGAATTTAAAAGGGGAAGTGAATGCAAAGAGATAACATGAGCCACACCCACCCTTTTGAGACTACTTTTTGGATTGTTTTATTCTTAGAATATTCCACAAAAAGTCTTAGAAAAAATCTTTAAAAATCATGATAATTTTTGTTATAATATTTTGATAAGGCTTGCATTAAAAATTTGTCAAAAATATGTCATTTAAATAAAAATTCAAGTTATTAAACATGTCGTTTTATTACTGCAAAACACTAGTTATTTTTTTTTCATATTTTTTATTCATTTGATTAATTTCAAATTTATTCACAAGTTCCCATAATATATTTTGAATGTTATTATATAAGTAAATCCTACAATTTCACCATGAAAATAAATTACATTTTCAATAACATGGAACATCAAGCATTGGTTACACTTGTTGTGGTACATGTTACCATGATTGCACCCAAGCACATTCTAGCCAAAGGAAAGTAAGCCATAGTTAAGGCTAGGTGTATTTTGACAAAAACATAAACTATAGCTAGACTGTCAAAAGGAACATGAAAAACCAATTGCATTTTAAAAATAATGCAAACCATAATTGAGGCTAGGCACATGTAAAAAAAAACATAAACCATAGCCAAGGCTATATGCATTTTGATGGAAATGCAAGGCATAGTTTTGGTTTTGAAAGGAACATGAAGTGCAAGGTGCATTTTAATGAGAATTTAAATGATAGTTTGGACTAGGCACGTTTCAAAAAAAACATAAGCCATAGTTAAGGTTACGTGCACTTTGACGAAAATGTAAGCTATAGTTAGGGTTTTAGACGGAACATGAAAGGCCTAACACATCTTGATGAAAATGTAAACCATACTAGGGCTTGGTGCATTTCAAAAGGAACATAAGCCATAGTTAGGGCTAGGTGTATTTTGATGAAAATGTAAGTCGTAGCCAAGGTTCCAAAAGGAACATCAAAGGCTAGGCACATTTTAATGAGAATGTAAACCATAATTAGGGTCAAGCGCATTCCAACAAAAATGTAAGCGATAGTTAAAGTTAGGTGTGTTTCGATTGAAACATAAATCATAATCAAAGTTCCAATAGGAACATGAGGGGTTGTTAATTGGTGCATTTCAAAAGGGATGTTTACCATCCAAGGAATTGATGAAAACAATATGGGCTAGGTACATTCCAAAAGAAATGTTTACTAAAGCTAATGTCCCAATATCGGGGACACACAAATGTGTGCCTATTGTAATGTAGATTGGGTTAAAATCCACGTAGATATGCATGATCACAAATCCACATCAAATGTTGTTTTTTTTATTAGGAAATTGTATTATTAGCTGAAATAGCAAGAAATAAACCTATGTTGCTATTCATCAACATAAGTTGAATATGTGGTAGTTCACTAGCAACAAGGCAAGTAATGTGACTTTCATCCTTTTTTGGGATCATTGATATTCCATAGATGAAACCCATTGTCATATACAATGATAATCAAAATTGTATATTTTAATAAAAAAACCTAGTTTTTCATGCTTGTAAAAAGCAAGCAAAATTCATTGTCATTTGGTGCAAGAAAAGATTAAAAAAAACTTTACAAAGTTGATGTATTGCAACATACAGAATGTGGTTGTAAGTATTTTAGCCAAAGGATTTTCTGTTAACAAACATGAATATTTCCAGTACTTGACAAGTGTGACTAAGTGTGTAGTTTGATAGTTTGTTGAGTGGGGGTGTTAGATATCAACTTCCTACCAAGTATTTCAATTACTTTTATTAAGTTATAATTACTTGAGATATTTGTGTTACATGCATATATTTTTAGAACTATGAGATATGTTAGATAAGTTTACTTAAATATTTCTAATTAAATTTAGTGTGAAGTATGTCAATGCATGAGATGATGGCCTTGTGCATGTGCTTGTGCATGCATTTTTAGAATAGGTGAGAGTTGCAAAGGCTGTACACCTTCTATTCTATTTAAGAGTAATCCAGACCTCAGGGTGGATCACAGGTTTGTAACAACACTTGTGTGATCCTAAGGTTGGGTGGGGAGCTTGTTTTAAATGAGTGTTTTTATCATCTTTATTCTCTCATTGATTCAGTGTCAATTTCCAACAAGAAGTAAGTAGATTGTAAACTCATGAAACCCCAATGGCTTGGAGAGTTTTGAAAAAATAAGTACAATTGACAATTCTATTTTTGATGCTAATATTTTCAAGAGCCAAATTCAATGGTTCTTTTGTGATTATGGAATACGGTGAGACCTAGCCTGTAGGTAGCTTCGACACTAATCTTCTGTTCTTGCTGCGCGTAAAGCTCATCCCCATGGACTCAGTTGCGGCGCTGTTCTGAGCGGATTTTGATGTTAACGGAACAGATCGCAAGAAGAGGGCAACGCTGTTTTTGCCCCCATCTGCCTCATGATTCCTGTGCATTCACTGTTCCAAGAAGGGGAATGCAAGGTGTGCTGCATTCAAGTCTGGGTGAGCTTGCTATCTACCAGCTTTAGGGGTTTAGGGTTTAAACCTCAACCCTAAGCCGTTTGAAAATCATAGGATTTAGCACCACTTCCATTTCAGCCACTTCCTCAATGAGAATTGTCTTCTCATTGTGGTGGTGCAATGGAGTTTCAAACGAGTGAAAGTCAGTTTCATCTGCATTACCCATTTGTCAGTAGTTCTAGCTTTCATTTTTCGTGTTGTCCTTGTTGATGACCTAATCTGCTGCACAAACAAAAAGCAATAGTAGGAGGATGTGCATTGTAGGACCATGCAATGCCACACATAAAACCCCTTGCGGATATATTCTTCACGAATGAAGCAGTTCATTAGCCCTGTGGCTTGAGGATTAGTTCCCGTTGTTGCTCTGTGTTGTGCTTTCAAAGCTCTCACTCAAGAGTTTTACTTGCAGACACACTTTTGGGCACCGCAGGCAGCTCACAAAATATTAACGTGCCTTCAGACTCTTCCTGTTTTCTCTGACTATGTCTACTGTCGTCAAGGGTTGCACACCTTCTCCAAACCACGTCGATGTTGTCGATATCCAGCTACTTCAGGAGATGGGATCAGGGTTTCAGATGATATTTTAAACTGCTATTGCAGCACTGAGGTTCACTTTTTGTGTACATTGCAGCAATGATAGCAGATCCTGCTATATATGGATATAGACATTACTTCGTTTAGAATCAAGATCCTAGTGGTCCTACCTTCTTGAAGAGAGGGATCTTAGTGTCAACTTGAACATGAAAAGTTCCACAGAAACTAGTTGCTTCTTTATAGAGAAAAGCTTCATAAAATTGGTGAGGCTTGCACTCTCTTCAAGGAAATTACAGATCCTAATGCAAAAAACGAACTTAACCTTGTTTGAGAAAAATAGGAAGTAGTAGCAAATTTGGGAGACGAAGTGTGTTGTTAATGGAGGGCATGCTCACTGATGAATGCATGAACCTCAGACCCTACTCCAGCAGTCTGTGACTTACAATTGTGTGGGAGTTTGCTTCTGTCTAAGGTGCACCAGGAGCACTTGTACCCTGAGCTTCCCACAGCCAAATCTGAGAATGATCTTGCTGCTGGTGATGCAAAGTTCAGAGGGTAAGGGTGTGAGGAGGAAATTGGCAGGGAGACAGCATTTCTTCTGGGCAGCCTGAAGCTTTACTCAATGTAAGTTGGGCTATCCTCACAACTAGAGAGCAGCGAGAGAACCAAACAGATATGAATTAATGTTGAGCATTTGGTTTATAGAAAAGAAACCTACCAAAGCCATTGATTGTATGGTCTCAAGTTGTAGCTCATCTCAATATTATTTAAAATGCTTGTAGAAATCTTAGGTCATGAAGGTTCAAAAACTACATACCAGTTGGTTCATTACATGCACCCAAGTAGGTTCAATAACTGCAAAGCCTTATACAATTTTTAATGCAACAACAGCAAAGAGTTTTTTCTAACTGTTTTGTGAGCCTTTTGTGAGCAATATGCTTTGGAATTGGAAATGAAAAAAGTGGTGAAGTGAAGTGAAGGTTGAAAGAAGTGAAAAGCAATATTTATTTTAGGAAAGAACAAAATGTTAATTTTTTGTTCTTTAGTTTCCTGTAGAATAATAACATATTTTGAATACTATAGTCTAGACATATATTTAAAAATATAATAAAAACATTATCATCATAAGTTATAACCACCCTATTTATATTTAAGTAATTTTAAAAAATAATAATAATTTCAATAAGTTGCACCTTATATTTTTTGGCACACAGATTCTAATAAACTCAAAATATTGCACTGGGAATCTATATAAAAATTTGCTGCAAGTTCTAACAAGGGGTGTTTCACATTGTGGCCTTGCCATTTACATGAAAAAGTATCTTAATGCAGAAGACGAAGTATGGAAACTCAAATATTTCACCATGCATGCAAAAAACAAATCTTCAAAAAAAATCCTCTAAAAGAAACCAATTTAATCCTTCAAGATATTATTATAACTCTATGATAAACTAATCTCAAGTTTCAACACAAGCCAAAATATGATGTTTCAAAAATCCTCATATAAAAAATAGAGCTATTATTTATTACCTAGTATGGGCCCAAATCCCTTAAGCTACTATAACTCTAGAATGAATCTAAACACAAGCTGAGGCAAGGCCAATAAACTTGAAATATTGCACTAAATTTGCTGCAAAGTTGTAATAAACTCTTGATAAAATATTGCAGTTCCAATTCTCTTAGCCGCATTTGCAGCTGTTGTTGTTGTTGTTGCTGTTGTTGTTGTTGGTGGAGATGGAATCATGAGAGAGTGAAGGAGATGATATTACAAGCTCAATCCGACCACCACAGTTGTGGCCTAAAAGCTCCTCGATCATCTCCGAAGCGAATTTGTCTTCCTCGGCGGCGTTCATGCAACTGATCTCCGTCGATGTAGCAGCTTCTAGTGCACAGTCCTCATGTGTTAGTGCAGGAGGACGTGGAGAAATATTGCAGCTCATGGTTTCCAACTCCACTTTTCTCTGCAACCAGTTCGCTTCAGGTAATTGCCTGCTTGTCTGTTTCTGCAAGATCCCAAGCTGGTTAGATTGTTGCTGGGCGTCAAGGCATAGGCACGTGAGAGACTGCTCCATTCTTGTGTCATTAATATGCTTGGCATCAATATCATGATGCAGCAGTTGCAGTACTTCATGCGCTTGATGTTCCTGCTGCTGAGATGCTAAGTACCAGCGATGAAGTTTTGCACTCAGAGTTGCGGAAAGCATTGACTGGGATTTGGGACTACTAGTGTTGTGTGCAGAAGCTGCATGTTTTGGAGGATCCTGCAACGGGAAATTAGTCCGTGCGTGGCTACCACATATGAGTCGCGCAGCTTCGTCGTAGGCGTGTGCTGCATCCTCTGCAGTTTCGAAGGTTCCCAGCCAAACTCTAGTCTTCCTGCAACATCCACCCACGCGGCATCATGATGAGTATTAGGAATTCGGTTTGCGAGTAGTTTGGTTTTACATCTTCAATTTGTTGGGCCGGGCATTTTTGCTTTGATCCATAAATTGGAAGACTGACAAATGCTTGCAGGGAAAGAGGATCAAAAGGAGAATGAAATTAGGCAGTAAAAAACAGACACTCAAGCTGTTATATAATTCTAGATGCTAAAATTCAGCCCAAGGATTCAAAACAACAGACTTCCTATCATTTCAAAATCTTTCGGAATGTAAGTGATAGAGATATATTCGAATTTCCACAACAGCTAGCGACAACCCAGCTCTCAGAACGCATTAGTGATTCAGAACTAGAGAATACCACAACAATGTGGAGTGACCGTAGCTGCAAAGCTGGTGCAGGAGCGAGAAGACAAGTCTGATCTGAGAGCTAGCTAGCTAGCTAGACAGACATGAGACGGGGAAATTAAAGGAAGGAAACGTCGAGAGGATGAGGGAATGTACAAGAGCGGATGACGAATCTCCGATACCCAAGAGCCCCAGTGCCGCTGTCTCACGCCCCTGTATCTCTGAGGCCGTCCCATACCCTTGAAACCCGCTAGCAGTTATCTCTCTCTCAGGAAACTGCTCTCTGTACAACAACGGAACTCTTAATATTGTCCCAAAGTTGCTGCAGCTTGGTGGTACCTATGCAATTGTGGACTCTTGGAAAGAACACATGGGCAAGAAAACACACAATGCTCACTCCTTCCTCCCAGCTGATTCTGTAATTGGGGTAAAAACAGCGCCGCCGCCACAGATCATTCCTTCTTCTAGCTAGCTTATTATTATTATACATAAGATCACGATCGAGTGAATGCTTCCTTTTCCCGTGCAATAAATCACGCTGCGAAGATCCATCCCCATCTTCACCACACTGGGCTCACTTATTCTTTTTTTTACTGACAGCAGGGTCGATTCCAGCGTTGTTGGGCGGTTCTTTGAATTTTCAAAGGACTGTCGATTTCTGTTCTTCAAGTCTGTCTAGAATCAAAGGACCACCATGAGGACCAGTTGCTTCATAAAGTTCCTCAAAGAACCGACGGTTTTCATGAAAGGGCTGACAATTCCTCAGCCGGTTCTTTGACCTCTTGGAAACACTTGGGAGCCAAGGTTATATATAATACCAAAACCAGTCATTTCGGAATTTTGAAAATTGACCAATCAACATGGATATACATATACCCAGGTTGATATCCAGCGGGTATCTGTCCCCTTCCCCTAGCTGCCCAACACTTGATGGTCAATGTGGGAACCATTACTTATGTGGGAAGGAACTAGTGTCGTGAAAGAAAATTGTAAGAGTCTTGTGGACATCCATTGTATGCTCTATGTCGTTCACTACATCCATGACACAAGAATGTTGCAACACAGCAAAATAAATAACCATTCTGTGTGTGTAACTCTGATCACAGCAGCCTAATGCAAAGAGACCCCTATCACATTTATTCCACAACAGCAGCCCAATGGAATGAGATCCTAACACATTCAGTCGGACATTTTTGGCACCAATGTACTAATAATGTTTGCTATGATTGGGTTCATAAATGCGGCATTGAAATGCCCATGGTTGAAGAAGGCAAATTGGGTAGCTGGGGTTCTCCACTGCTGAAGAAACTCTAAGCACAGTCTCTTACTGATGGGCTTCTCGGCCAGGGCTTCTTTAAAGGATTTTGTCATGCAGTCAAAGTGGGGATCATCCAGAAAATAATTTAGCCAAATTTGGTTACATAATAGAAAAAATCAGATTCTTTTTAGACTCTACAGGTAAGTCTAATACTTGAAGGATTCCTTGTTCTAAAACCTCCAAGTGTTCATCTAAGTGATTAGAATTAATGCACTTTAGATAGATGCCAATGGAATTGGTAGTAAATAGTGTAAATAGTATTGGTTTGGTTTTGGACAAATTCTTTCTTTCCAGGCTGCTTCAGAAATAACCACATCCTGTTGAGCTCTTCTTTCTCTTTTCTAGAAACAGGTAGGTACGTAAGCCCACATGACCTTGGAGCCCATAAAGGGGCTGATTTCTAACATTTCTTGGGCTTAATGCAGCCACTATGAGGCCTCAGTGAAGAAGGTGAAGGTACCAGTGTATGCCCTGGTTCACCCTGGCCATTGGGTCTGGCCCCTTGGCATACTTAAATTCCCATATTCTGCTAAGGAAAATCCTTGTTTGAACTACTGTGAGCCCTTTACCTGAAGTCTACTTAACTTAGCTTATGAGATACCCGGGAGACTTAAGGGATTACAAAATGCTTCCTTCCCTAAGGGCTTAGCTATGAATTTTTTAGGTTAAGGGATATTTATAGGTTATTTAGGAACTACCTAGAGCTAATTCATAGTGCAAGACGGGGTTACATAGCTTACCTAGAGGGCAATCAAAAGCTTACATAGGAGATTACAAAAGGCCTATTTAGAGGGTTACATAGGGATTATCTAGAAAGACACTTAAAGGATGTACCTAGGTTATGGGATACTTAAGGACTACTTAAAAAATTACATAATGCTTACCTAGGGGCATATCTAGATTATGGGATACTTAAAGATCATTTATAAAATTACATAGAACCTACCTATGAGGGCTAACTGGAGATTTCTTAGGTTAGGGGATCTACCAAGGGGTTATTCAAGAACCTACCTAGGGTTGCCTCATAGCCCCTTTAAGTAACCGTTACCTATCTCCTAACTTAGATAGGTCCTTAGCTAATTAGCATGTACCATTTTAAGTCATCCCTCTCTAACTTCTTATGTAAACTTTTGATAGCCCTTATTTTGAATAGATCTTAAGTAGGCCCTAAATAGCTTTTTAAGTAGGCTCTCAATAATCCTTAACATAGGTAATCCACTTAATAGATTCATAGGTAGACCATAGCAAACCCCTAAATAAGGCCTAACTTATTAGCCCCCTAATTAGGTAGGCCCTTAATTTATGTGGTGGTAACCTAAATCTATTGTAGCATGGTTAGAATAAAAACTATGATGATCACTTGGGGCTGTTCATTTTAGTGTTTTGAAAAGTGATCTTGACTTGTATGGACTTCATGGATAGGTTCAAAAGCAAAGATAAGTGGGTTGAGGGAGGCCCAAATTGAGATTACTTTATAAATAACTTTAAATATGTTATTAAAAAAATTAAACAATTTTCACATGAGATTTCTAAAGTGAGAATTCAAGAGCGGGAGATGAATATAACATGGCATATGCAATATTACACAAAATTCCACAAAACCTTAAGGTGGCCATGATTAATCTATCCATAGCTAGCTAGGATGTTTAGCTCTTGGATGCTTTTGACTTGTTTGTGATGCATGTGAACCAGTTTGTATGACTTAAATAGTAGCTTAATGAGAAAGCATGAATCTCTAGAGTAGATTTTGATGAGAGAGAGATATCCAACCTTCATCCACCTGGAGAAGAATCTGACCCAGACTTGATGGCCTCAATGTGTGGCTAGACAGAAGTCTAGCTTAAATCACTCGGATGATTTATTTTCCTTGTATTTGAAAGCACCTTCCTACATGCAAGATGCTTTCACCCATTGAAGGGACTTTTCGTAATTTGCACTAGGAGAGAGTGTGGCCAAGTTCCTGAAGAATTTCAATAGGTTTTTAAGAAAATTGAGATTGTCCCAATTTCATTACACAAAACATTGTAATGAATTCAATATGTCCTTTAGTGATTGGGGACCAGCTCCTATTGACCTAGTGAATTCACTGAATAAAAATCAGCAAAAGTGAATTTGCCATATTTTAAAAATATTTTAAATTAATATTATTTATTGTTGATAATTTTCTCAAACTATGGTCTTTATATGGTTAACATAAGATTTTAAAATGTTTTTTTTTAAAAAACCATATCTTGTTCAAATGAAACAAATGAAAAGTTGTTCTTGATTTTTTTTTCCAAAGGTCTACACATATATAGTAAAGAAATATAAAAAATTTCAAATCATTTAAAGGAAAAAACATTTGAATTTTGTTGTTTAACAATTCACAAAATATTTCTTCATGAAAAAATATGATTTAACAAGTTGTAACATTTTTTTATGCAAAAAAAGTTATGGCATTGAACATAAATTAATTAACAATAAAATTGGTATTAATGTTCTATATTATATTATAAAATAAGTAGTGTATTATGTTATATTTTAGTTATAATATTTTGTAATATATGCTAAATATTAAATATAATGTATGAACAATGTATGCCATGTTCTACATACATACATATAATTATTTTATACATAATCTTAATGCACTATAAATTAATCACAAATTATAAGACTTAATTTAAATTTAAAATAATTATTTGATCACTAAAAAAAATTGATTGTAGTGAATTACATTAGTGAATTGCTTCAATTATACATGGACATGAATGACTCAAGTTTCACTCAAGATGAGATGGTGCAAGGCTATAAAGGCTTAGTTCATTTTTCATTATTACAAAATGTGGGTGCAAGTCACTGGTCTTAGTGATTACTCTAGTGAATTCATTACATCCTTGCTAGGCCATGCATGTTCACTATGAACATGAATTCACTCAAAATCTAATAAATCACTTGGCATATAGGAACACCTTTTGTCACAATAATTTAAGTAAAATGGCACAATGAAATGGTGAAATGATTTAATTTGACCCAAAAAAATACCCAAATTCACTAGATTTAGAAGATTTTGTTTTCCAAATCACCTGATTTTATATAATAAGTTCCAGTAGGTAGCAAAGAATAGTGAAGATTTCGGGTTTTTTTCTACTTTCATATCTAGTATGTAGCCAAATCTGGCTAAATCATCTTCAGCTACATCACAAAATTGAAAGAAAAAAAAAAACCCCTGCTAATTGGTGGCGGCTATTGGGATTTGTGCCTCAAAAACCATTTTGATATAGTTTATGTTGCCAGGGGTAACGGTGGGTTGTGGCTGATTTGCAGTGGCCAGGTGCTGAGGAAGATCATTCTTGTTGCTGCCATGGGAGAGGATAGGGATTTGCTGTGAATAAACAAGCAAGAGAGAAGAAGCAGCAGCACACATCCTTCAACGTTCACACTGCACAGGATCTCTTGTTGTTCTTTTGGAAGCTCTTGAAGTTCAAGAGTGTTGAAATATGGTTCTTTCTTTGTTTATTGATTGAAGTTCAGTGCAGCTTCAGATCTGTTCATTATTGCTGCTTACTAATCCAGGTCAATGAATTTACATATGTAAGTACAAATTTATTGTTGTTGGGATCGTATCCCTTGCACTCAGTTGCTTCATGTTCTGCATTTGGGAGATAGGGTGAGCGAAAAATTTGCTGACAATAATATAATCTGGTTCAGAAAGATCTACTCTTTTCAGTAGCTAGCAAATAGTAAAATGTTTTATCTTTCCTCAATCACATTTCATCAAGATCTAGTTGCAGAGTCTTTTCTTTTTGGCCTCGTCTAGCTTTCAAGTATCATGTTTGAAAATTAGTGTTGAGGCACATAAAGACAAATAGCAACACAACAAAAGAAGGAATTTTAATTAGCTCACTACTATCCCAATAAACAACAACAGCTACAAGAACCAACAAACCTGTCAGGGGATGTAGTTAATAAGTCCTCCAGAGGAAACTTGGAATGTGCACTGTGTGTGTGGAGAGCACAGTCCACAACACATGGGGAATTGCTATCAACTGACCACCACACTAACATTGCATATTTTGCCACCCAAAAAAGACAGAACCCATTCTAAGTTCTTATTACACAATGGGTTCTTCTTTTTGGGTGGCGAATTTTCGAATTTTAGAGGAATTTAAAAGCCTTAATAATGTTTCATTACTTTGCGGATACCACTGAAAGAGGGGATATGGGGTGAAAGCAGGCCCAGACAAAGATAGGGTGAAGACAGGGTGACTTTATAGATAACTCTAATATGTTCAAAATATAGCTTTGGAGTAAGATGTTTCATATACAACAAACTAATATAGCCTTTGCCATTGGCCCAAGTGTGAACTGGTTACTCAACTAAATTTTTCTTGCAAAATCATTTTTTGTAATTTAGTTGAATTCTCATTGAAAAAAACCACTCAAAATTCAATATTTCAAGGACCTCAAGTCTAAAGTTTTCCAAATCACTGTCATTAGATCTTACTCATGAAGAGCTTTCCGACCATAGCCAAAATCCACTATAAATTTTTTATTCATTGAAAAAAAATGTTCAATATTTTATAACTTCTCCATCCTAGATCAAAACATTATGAAACAACTTAGTGCACCCCTACTTGTCTAGAGCTTTCCAGCTTATCAAAAGCATAGCAAAAGGTGTTATGGTTTGGGAGATCTCAATGTGACAAACAAAACAACACAAACTACTTCCTTCATAGATAGATGCTTGGTGGAATGAATATAATATTTCACCAAATCTACAGCAAACTAGGCTTTGCCGCTCCAAGCTTAATTTCACCTAAGTCCATATACCCCAAATCAATTTATTTTCAAGTCTAAACATTTTGATAAATTCCAAATGACAGTTTTCCAAGCTCACAATGTTCAATGCATATTCAATGTTTCCCTAGAGGGAAGAACATGTACAAGGTACAAAATACATTTCAAGGTTTTACAAAAAAGAAAGTTGGAACCAAAGGTTAACCATTTTACCAAAAAAGCTGCATGAACTAGACTTGAAGGTTCTACTTAGAAATTAGAATTGAACAACTAGTTTATATTGGTTTGTTTGTGTACATGATTTTTGACAAACAAATCATGTAAATGTAAGGGTAAAACCTCTCATCCACATTCATATAAGTGTAAATGCTTAAACTTGAACTTGTAACTACAAATGTACAATCATGTAAATTACCCATTTTAAGCTATGTGAAACCTTATGAGTGTAAGGGTTCAAATTATGCAAATATGTACCAAAATATAGTTATAATCATTTCTTAATATTTCATGTTTTAAAGTGCTAACTTAAGTTGGTCTTGAAATTTTGAAGTAATTTATATACTAACATTTATAAAATATTATAAAAACATATTGATAAGTTCAAAAACATGTTCTTGAATAAGCAATCATGTCTTGCCACATCAACATGATTGATTAACTCATCACTTTTTAAAAATTCACTTAAGTGTGATTGCACCCTAATTGTAATTACCTACCTTGTAAATATGTGTGCAAATCTATGTTTAAAAAATGACAAAAGAAAATGGTTCCTTTCAAGATATATACATTGTACAATTGTCAAATGATGCTTGCTTGGTTGATCGAAATTATACAATAAAGTGTGTAAATTTGAAAGGAAAAAATCTCTCATGGAAACCCCTTTTGCTAATATATTAAAAAAAAACTGAGGACATGAGAAGAACTTTTTTAAAAAATAGTTTGACATAAAAAATGTTAAGTTAATAAATTTATTAGGTTTCACCCAAACCATGTGTCTTAGATGATGTGGTTGTTGTTGAAGGTTGGGATCCAAATAGGTTTGCCTTGGTTGTCTAATATTTGATGTCTAATTCTCAATTGTGAAAAATGTGCATTTGTTCATGGTTTTTAAAAAAAAACCCAAAGAAACACAAAACATAGGATGCATCTCATAACATTTCTTTTCCAAAAACTAGTTCATTTATCCTGATTGGGCCAAAAATATGTACATGGGGCCATGTAAGTGTAAATGAATAAAAGTCACACCTTTTTTTTGTGTAAGTGTAAATTCTAAGAGGATGACAGTTACATTTACATTTTTTTTGCATGGTGGGTGCCTACCAAAAAAAAACCTTAAACCTCTGTTTAAAAGTTACCTTTTAGGGTTTTAGTTCCAATTCTAACAGGATGCTAGTTCAACAATCTGGTGCTAGTTCCGTCAAAAGGGTGTTTATTTAGGCTCAGGCCTTTAATATCTTGAACCTTTGATATTAACACTACAAATTAGGGAATCTACCAACCCTAGTTTGCAGTAGTCTTGTGTGGGTCTTTGATTTTCATGAGAACCTTAGGTTTCAGTTTCATTTTATTTTAAAAATCAAAGAACCTCTAGTTCAATTCTTTTGAAAATTTTGAAAAATCATAGAACCATGACTTTGAAAGAATTCAGCTTTGAAATTCAGGTTCAAAAGAACCTCTAGTTCAAGGTTTTTGAAAATTTTCATAAAGTAGCTAGTTTTCATGAAAATATTGGGAAAGAAAGAACAGTTTAGTTTATTCGACTTTTTCCCTCAAATTTTTGAGAACCGTGCTTACATATCAGCATCAGATATTTGATCTCCCGATGACTGTGGTTATATATCAAAACGAGTGTTTGTTTTTTGAGAATCACGGTTATCAACCTGGATGTGGTTAATTAAAAACTTCACTACAACCCACCAGGCATCAGGACAGTTCTTAGGAATGATAACCATGATTTTTCAAAAAAATCAAATACCCAGAACTGATATGCAACTATTCTCTATTTTCTTCGAAAAAAATCAAATAACCACCTACAAAACCTTTGGTTCTTCCATGAATCCTGACGGTTCTTTAAGGTTTTTGAGTAACCAGAACCGGTGGTTCTTTGACTCTGGTTTTTAATACCCACAAGGGACGGTTATTACAAAATCAAAGAATTATCTTATACAGTGTTGGTTGGTTGGTTCTTTGAATTTTTAAAAAACCACTGGTTCCGGTCCTTTAAATATTCTAGAATCAAAGAATCGATGATTCTCTGGCCAGTTCTTGAACTTTCATAATTTTTTGAGAATTGGTGTTATATATCAGTTCTGGGTATTTTAGTCTAGGGTTCACCACATGTGTGCATAAAAAAGTAGACCAAATACTTCTAAAAATTGTTTCAATACATCACGAATGAGGACCTGTTTTAAAGTTTTGTCTCATGTACCTAGAAACTCGGACCAAATTTCTTGGTGTTGTAGCATGGGAGCTTTCTTGAGGCATAATGCAGATTTTTGTTTCTTCAATTTCTGGTGACCTCTTATAGCCTACCAAAAACTATTTTCAAAATGGGTACACAGCCTCTTGCTCTTGGTTACTGAGCTTTGTTTACTTGTTTCTAAAGCAAGAAAAAGCAGAAGATTGGAGATCTGTGTACCCCATTCAGTTAGCAAAAGTTAAATGTAGTTTCTGGGCTCTGAATCCCTTGATCAGTTCATAAACTTATAAACCCTTAAACCTCAATATAAAACTTAATATTTTTATGCATTAAGGTCACCTTTTTATTATTATATGATTCAATTTGACCCCATTTTCACTCTTTGTAGCTTACTGTACATTATTTTACATGCACATTGAAATATGTGTCATCTACATATACACATTTGTGCTTACACAAAATTTAATTACATGTGAAGTTGAATGCACTCATATGAATAGTATTACATTTTACATTTTAGACTATAGCACCTCACAATAGTCTAAACAATGTACACATTATGCACCGTAAATTATTACATGTTTGCAGTTTAAACTCTAGTATGTTATGTATGTATGTAATGCTATGTTAATACATTCATAATCACGTATGTTATACTTGTGAAACAATTATGAATGTAATTTTATAACATGTAACATGCTACACGTTATCGTGGAACAATATGTGATAGGTAAGTATTTGAAAATGTACACATTGCATATCGCACGATTGCATGTTTAAAGTTAGATTCTAACACCAAGTGTTATTTTGTCTAGGTAGTGGGATGTTCATAGCTACATTGATCTAACAAATGGAGATTATATTCCTATAACATACCTTCATATTACATGGCATTTGTTATCTTAATATACCAATTGAGAATATCTTCTATATGCATACACCACAAGTAATAATATGTAGCAAACTCCAGAGCCTCAACAATGCTACTTTTCACAGTTCCATAAATATGGAAATAACCACACCATAGCTTACAATGCATAAGAGCTCTATGGAAAAACCATACCCTGTAGAATCAAGAAGATGTAGCAAAATGAATGAATATGAAGTTTGATGGCCACTGTCTTCAGAAAACAAAATTGGGTTTTTCAAATGTCAGGGTAACCAAACTAGATTGAAGCTTTCCCCCCATTTGCAGTTATTCTGGGGCCAGCGGCTTTTCAAAAATCTAGTCTTTGTCCCTTCAAACCTAAAAAGTGAAGAAATGTTTTGGGGCTCATGTTTTACAACAGGGTAAATCATACATACCTATAACAATTATGACAACCTTATCTCACTTTGTAAATATCAGTGTTGGACGGGTAACATATTTTGTACATACCAGATTGGTATCAATATAATATACATCTTGCTTCCCACTTTGCTCATTCAAAGTGCCACATCCATATCTTGTCACTTGGGCCATCAAATTCAAAGTTCAACATCAAGAATGAAAACATACTCATACCAAAATACTTTCTCAAAAATTAATCATGTTACTGGTATTGGGTACCAAATTCTCCATCATGTAGAACCAAACTGGTAAGGTAATATCACCTGAAACATTTGGGCTGGAGTGAAACAACAGCCACCAATGCACTAGTTCAGGATGAGGCCGCTTGAGGAAGGTGGAGAGCTCAACGTTGAAGGAATTTGGAGAGGAAAAAGCAAGAGGAGTGCTTCATCCCAAATGCAGAAGGGAGAAAAGATTACCTTCTCTACATTTTTTTTTCTTTTATGATTTTTTTTTCTTTTTGGTTTTTTTTTTTTTTTTTTCT
>Ga0116227_10001483_pt1 | contig 52314 bp, 47 predicted proteins | sample S1TSphgellanicum_FD_89693 | JGI IMG/M metagenome (GOLD analysis project Ga0116227, IMG submission 89693) | Host-associated microbial communities from peat moss isolated from Minnesota, USA - S1T2_Fb - Sphagnum magellanicum MG | ecosystem: Host-associated > Plants > Peat moss > Unclassified... | reverse complement strand
TTTTTTTTTTTTTTTTTTTTTTTTTTTTTTTTTTTTTTTTTTTTGTTTTCTTTTGTTTTTTTTTTTTTTTTTTCACTACATTCACCACCATTTGTTTTTTGGAAATTCCTACTATCCCCTCCAACCTACTTACCACCCTTCCTCCTATAAGCCCATTTACTTCCTTCGTTTTGCTCACCCCTATTTTGTGATTGCATTATTCTCCATTGCCAACATTTCATATTTAGTGTAAAGCATGGTTTAAAGTCGCAAAACTTGAGAAAATAGAAGAAAAACAAAAGGGAGGAGCTTAGAGCGAAGCGTTGTTGGCATAAAGAGTGAAACGATGTTGGCATAAGGGGTGGAGCATTGCGGGCACAAAGAGCGGAGCACTATTGTAAGGAACTTGGAGCTACAAAGTAAGCTGCTTTCAAAACCTTTTTTTTTCATTACACGATCTTTTAGAACCATGACAACGACAAGATGAGCTCGTCATCATCATGTTTCATTTTTCCAAAACTGCAACCTAAAAAGCTAAAGGTCGTGATGACAAAGAGTTCGACTCCTTGTTGTATTTGTTTTTTTTCGTCACATGTGTTTCCAAAACCACAACGACAACAAGTTCAACTCATTGTTGTCTTGGTTTTTTTTTCTCCAGAGTTGCAAAGCCTAGGTCATGATGACGAAGAATCCAACTCCTTGTTGTCTTTGTTTTTTCTCATCGCATTTGCTTTTAGAACCACGACATGATGACAAGCTTACTTCATCAGTGTCATGTTTTTCTTTTTTCAAAGTTGTAGAAATGAGGGCCATGATGACAAGGAACTTGGTTTGTTTTCATCTTTTTTTTCATCATGTGTGCTTTTAAAACCATAATGACAATGAACTAAACTTGTCATCATTGTGGTTCTTTTTTTCCAAAGTTGCAAAGTTAAGGGCCATGATGACGAGGAGTTCGGCTCTTCGTCATCATTTTTGTTCTCATCACGTGTGCTTTCAAAGCCACGACAAGGAGGAGCTGAGCTTGTTATCATCGTGGTTTTTTATTTCTAGACTTGCAAAGGCGAAGGCCATGATGATGAGGAAATCACCTCCTCATTGTCTTTATTTTTTGTCGTTGGATGTGCTTCCCAAGCCACAACGATGACGAACTTAACTTGTCATCGTCGTAATTTTTTTTTCTAAAGTGGTAGAGCCTAGGGCCATGAGGACAAGGAGCTTGGCTTTTTGTCTCCTTTTTTATCATCAGGTGTGCTTCTAAAGCCATGACGACAATGAACTGATTTCGTTGTCATGGTTTTTTTTTTCCAAAATTGCAGAATTGAAGGCCATGATGAGGAGGAACTTGGCTCCTTGTCATCTTTGTTTTTTCTCATCAGGTGTGTTCCCTAAGCCATGACAATAATGATTGAACTTGTCATTGTGGTGGTTTTTTTTTTCCAAAGTTGGAGACTCTAGGGCCACAATGATGACGAATCGAATTCATTGTCATTATGTTTTTTGTTTCATTGCATGAGCTTCCAAAGCCATACACTATAGAGTCCAAGGCCATGGCAATGGGTTTTTTATATATTTGTTGTTGCTTGTAAAAACACCACCACCATCACTCATATTTATTTCTTCAACTGCTACTTCAAAAAAGTGGTGTTTGGCAGTAGGAGGAATTGGTGTGGGTGTTTTATATGTTTTCTAGTTTTGGTAAGAATTTTTGTTTTATTTTGTTTTGTGGTTTTTGCATCTTTGGTAGAAGCGAACTTGAAAAAAAAAAAGGATTGTTTGAAAAAAAGGAGTAGGCCTTAGCTAAATTGGTAGATGGCATGGGAGGTGTCATGAGTGAAGTAGGTTTGGAAGGAGGGAAGATGCAAGTGCACATATGAGTGAGTGTTGAAGATAGTGCATTGGCTTTGTGTAATGTGAATGAAGAGCAAGTGCAAACAAATGTTGAAGTTGATTTGCAAAAAACTATTGAGATGATAATGGAGCAAGAAAATGTAACTTTTACTTCAATGTTACAAGAATATGAACATGTTATAGGACATGTTGAGATTGATGTAGGTGAAATATTTATTTTAACTTACAATCTATTGCCCCACCCATCCTCTCTATTTAAAAAGATGGGTGGGTTTTTTTTTTAGCAAATTTGCAAATGCAATACCTTCATTAATTATAATTCTCAAACTTTTGCCCCACCTTCCTTTTCCATGTGAGGTGGGTGGGGCATTTTTTTTTGGTTTACACCTCTAGGCAATACCTTAAAACTTTATAAGTGATATTGTTTTTTTTTAGGGTTAGCTTCATTTTATGCAAATTTCAAGATTGGGTTTTAACAATACCCTCATCTTGAATTTCTGTTTGTTTATTGTTTTGTGCAATACCCTCATGGTGTGTTTAATCTTTTATTTTATTTATTTTTCTGAGAAAGATCATTCAAATCTTATTAAATAAAAAACTTTAAGTTTTTGTATTCTTGAAATGAGTGTACGTCTTTTAGAGGGAAAAAACATAAATATGTACATTGTTGAAGAAATGTAATGAATGAACTTTCATTTATTTTGATTTTCCACAAAACTTGAATTCTAACATTCAATAGTAAATCTTCCTTTTAATCTTTAATAATTTTGTTCAAGCTTTTCCATAACCTTCTACCATTAATGTGTCCAACTTTGCATTACCTTCATTTACTTGTATTAATATGTATGACATTTTGGGATACCTTGAGTGGGGTATTACACAACATAATTGAAGCTTTCTAGACATTAGCAATATCCCTTTGATGGCTTAGGTGAAAATGATTCAAGCCATGTGATTTTACCTGTAGGTTTTGGTAGGTTTATGCAATGCCTCACTTAATGTATAAAGATATGCGATTGGCCCCAAAACATTTATGGGATATTGAACAAGGGTTTTGCATTTTAATCCCATCTTTCTAACCATGAATGGTAAGAGTAATGCAATTTAATTCCATCAGTTTGAACATGAGCAATACCCTTTAGATAACTTATGCAGAAAATGATTTAGCCCATGGTGTTTTACAAAATATCCCAATTAAAGTATTGAGTTTCCTTTAGGTTTTGGTAAGGTTATGTAATACCCCATTTAGTGTAGAAAGATATTTGATTGACTCCAAAACATTTATGTGATACCGAGCATGGGTAACTTGCACTTTCATTCCATCCTTCTTACCATGAGCAATACCCTTCAAATAACTTAGGCGGAAAATGATTTAGCCCAAGGTGTTTTTCATAAGACCCCAATTAGGGTATTGATTTCCCTCTAGGTTTTGGTAATGTTATGCAATACCCCACTTAGTGTAGAAAGATACGCGATTGACCCCAAAGCATTTATGTGATACCAAATAAAGGTATTGCATTTGAATCTCCATCTTTCTAGCCATGAATGATAAGGGTAATGTAATTTAATTCCATCATTTTAGTAATGAACAATACCTCTAGGATAGTTTAGGCAAAAAATGATTTAGTCCATGGTGTTTTACATAATACTTCAATTAAGGTATTGATTTCCCTTTAGGTTTTTGTAAAGTTATGCAATACCCCATTAATGCTCAAAATATATGTGATTAAACCCAAAGCATTTTTAGGATACCTTGAGAAGGGTAATGCAATTTCACTCCATCCTTTTGGTCATGAACAATACCTTTTTAATAACGTAGGCCAAAATGAATCAACACATGGTGTTTTACATAATATTTCAATGCGGGTAATGTTATCCATTTAGGTTTTTGTTTAGTTATGTAATATCCTTCATAGTGTCAAACAATAATTGATTGACCCCAAAGCATTTTTCGATTACCTTAAAAGGGGTATTACATGTTTCTGGATTACATTGTGCGGGGTATTGTAATTGAATTGGATATTTGCAAGCAAGAAACTTTCATTGTTTTGTGCATTACTTGGAGTTTTAAATTTTTACATTAGTCACATATAGTTGTGATTAATAATTATTCATTGATGCATGCATTGTAGTTTATTTTCCAATGCAAATTGTGCATAATTTAATTTGATTTGGTGAAAGGTGTAAAAGGTTAAGTATAAATGAAAATCGAGTCACACATATATTAAGTTTGAATATGGGTACAAGTGTCAAACCTTTTTTTATTCCCTATTCCTCTTTTTGCGGGTATTTAAGTGCTCCATCATTGTTTCATGCCAATCTTTCATCTGGTTGACAAAGTTCCCAAAGCCATCATCCACCTAATGAAATACCATTCTTGGGTGCATGGATTTGTTGACTCGAGCCAAACAAAGGTGGTGAATGTTTGATGCAACTCCTTGAAAAAGTGATGTTTCATGGTCATACAATTCAATGCTTGCACCTACAATACATTCTGCAGTGATTTTGACCATTGTTTCATACAAGCAGGTTAGGGTTTGATCCATGGGGGCGGATGAACCTTCCAACACATCAACATTGTCCTTGTATATCTTCATCCATGTCCATAAGCCCTTCGATGTTGATAATGCCAACCTCATCAATTAGATCTTAATTGTAATATCATTGTTTGACGCACCATCATCCAATTGCAAGTATGTTGGGTCAACAAACATGCATTTCAAACCACCACCATGAGTTCTATAATACATGCCACAATACTCAATGATATTTTCCGTTGTAAGGTCAGTATAAGTCAATAAAATAACAATTTGATGCTTACAAAAATTGCTTTGTAATGGCCATTCAGAAATGCAACTTGCGTATTCGGTGAAAGGGGCATGGATATTGTAAGTAACACTAGGATGGTGTTGGCTTCACACCCATCAAACATTGTCACCATCATTCCCCTCAAAGGTAGGTGAAATCACATCAATTGTGGAATCTAACTAGCTTTGTCAACATTTGGCACCACAAGACGCACCATGACCTTGTTTTTGTTGAACCTTTGCCTCTTCATATCGGCTTGGTGCATATATTGTCATGCCATTATCATGGTTAACCTCCACATTAACTAGTCAATGTGGCGCCCCTTCAAACCTTTGGTCTCAAGAGAGAACCAATGTTTCAGAGCCTTGTGATAACACTCTATGTTATTTTATATTGCACACCTCACCTTTGAATCCTTGATTTTCTCCATGGAGCACAAGTGCCATGTTTTCAACACATGCCATGTGCAAAAAAAATTTGAAACAAGATCTCGACCCCACACAATCCTGTCATGGTACACCCAACATTAGTGTGCTTACCATGAACAATAAATATGTTATGAAATCCCCATGTTAACATAGTACCAAAACATAAGACAATGTAACAAAACCTAAAAAATCGATGTACAACCTATTGTAATGTTTAGAGTTTCTATGGGGCATCATTTATAATGAAACATGAGATAACCTAAGCAATTAGCACCTTTGTGCAATGAAAATCAAACCCCATCAATGTGAATAGGTGGTACTTCACATCATTGGTGCCAAACGTGACATCCATAAAAATAGGCTCGTTGTGACCAAATTGGAGCATGGCTTGAAGCTGCATAGGTGTCTGGATCCCTATGTTGAAAAGGACTTGAATCCCATTCACTTCACATGCATCTTAAAAATAAAAGACATCATCAGAATGAACACAAACCCATGACTAAATGGAAAGTGCCGGGTTTTTGTGCAAGTGCCAAGTGCCCCTCTTGTGCTTCCAATCCAAGTAGGTGATATCTTGGAGTCATAGGAAGGAAATCATCTCACATCATCCATTCTCCCGCATTCACCTGTGCCCATCAAATTTCTTTGTGCTTGTCATAAATTTGCTTCATGGTGTACCCTAACCCTAATTGGGTCCATATAAACTCTTTCAACTTGTGAAACATGCGTGAAACATATGTTGACATCTATGATGTGGACCTTGGATCACATGCACCATGAGTAGGATCTTCATCGGCTCGAGTGTTAGTTTGATGGTAAAAAATGATTTCCACCACATTTGGCCATGTTTAAAGCCTTTTGATGGAGAAGTGGGCCAAACAACCGTGCTTGATAGACCTCATGTGGTTGGGGTCTTCATGGTGGTCCTCCAACCCATAACCACATTCATATTTGCAAAACATAATTTCCATTAAATCAAATCAAAAGACACAAGAACGACTAACCTTAGAACTTGCAAAAATGACCAATGGAAAGGGTTTATAGGTTTTGAAACCATACTTAGTATGTTCAAGGTGATTTTTTATTGTTGGTTTTTTTACATTTTCTTGAGGGGACAAATTCTTGGAGATGTTCCATTCGACTATAATTTGCATATCCTTTCATTCACCTTGCAAAACCTCAAAGACACAAGCATGGGGGATGTATGTGGTTTCCATTACCACCTTGTTTTGGCTTCCATGCCTAAACCCATCTTTCCACACCAAGTTCACATTCGAGAGAGGTGACTTTGCTTGGTTTTAGATCTCAATGGATTGGGACAATGGAGTTCGCCCCATGCTTTGAATTACCGAAGAAATAACCTTGTAATAAGAGTTTTCAACTTGTGAAAACCCATGGAATACCCTCACAAGTTTACAAATTGTAATAACCTTAATAAACAAAGTCATTAAACCCTAATCAACAAAACCCCTAAACCTTACAAATGAACCTTACCACAACCCATAAATAAACAATAATTTACAAATGGAAAAAAAACCATGCAACTATCTTATGGATATCGAGACTTATGCAATGAAAAAAAATCCATGTCCTTTTGGATATAATCAATTGAATATATTTAGGGCTTTCAATCAAAATTTGCAATACCCACATGCAATTGATACTTCCATGACCATCCATATGCAAGGGGAAAACAAAATACCTTAAGTAAAAGCCCCCCAAAAAAATGAAAGGAGTTTATTAAGAAAAAATATTGTATTGTTGACGTTCAAAGGTGATACCACTAATGCTCAATAAGGTTTTGGCCCTATATGAAAACACATCCATGGATAAATCAACATGGATGTCAATAAAGAAATAAACACTAAACCCTAAATAATTCCAATGGTGGATGCCATGAAACATTATAATTTTAAACAACTAACTACACCTAACCTTAAATAAATAAATACACATAATAAAAAATTTAAATGAAACAAACAAATGAAACGAAGCCATGGTGTGTCTTTTAACTCTTAGTTTGGTTTTTGTTTATGAGTCTTTCTCCACTTTGAGAGAAAAAGAAATAAAAAAATGTATTGTGACATATATGTGCAAATGTTAAATTCCCCTCAAAGTCCAGATTAGGTTTGATTTTAATTAAGCTTAAAAGGTGCAAAAAGTCATAAATGTTTGTTGTTTCCATAATTCAAAATTCTAAAACCCTAGTGCTAAACAACATAAATAATTGTAGAAACATAATATTGATAAATCTAATCCACATTGCTTAAGTACACCATTAAAACAAGCAAATCAAATTATTTAATCTAGGCCTAATTGTTTGATAACATGAATACAAATGCATTAAGTGTGTTGGTTTTGCAATACCCCATCGTGGAAAATACTCCCAAAGCACAACTTGCAATACCCTTACTGAAGAGTTTCACATACTTTGGGTTTTCAAAAAGTTTTTGCAATACCCTTAGAACACATATATGCCAATGTCTATCTGCAATACCCTTATACATTGGGGTGACACATATTTTAATCGTGTCCTTATTAATTTGCTTCAATGAACAAGACCAAGTTCCATGCAATACCTTTATTTTATTCTTTCCTTGTCATTTTCGACCATTGGGGGTCTATAGGAGTGGCAACCAAATAGGTAGGTGTAGGTGAGATCAGGGCTGAGAAAGGGCAAAGAAAAAAAAGTGAAGCTGGGATGGCACAGGGATAGAAAAGAGAATCCTATCAGTGCATCATCCATCCACGTTGGTGCACTGGTGGGTGCTAGCTGCTTCACTCTGGCCCTGAATAGGAGTAGTGAAAAAGGTCTAGAAATTGGGGATCGAACCCCTGCGCTGTCTGTGGATGGTAAGAGCTTTTACCACTCTTTTATTTGTTTTGTTTTCCCCTTCTCTTTCGACATCTGTGTCATTGGCAGTGGACAGGTGGAAAAAAAATCTTGCTCACCATCATCACTGCGCCACATTGTCAGCTTGAATCTTCCTGCTCCTCCTGATCATCATCATTGTCAGATGTCAAGTGGTTGTCGTCTTCGTCATCATCATCATCATCACCACCTTGCTGGGAAAAATAGAACTTGGTGCTAGGAAGAATGTGGTGCGCTGACCTTGAATCCTTGATACTCTTTTGATAGTCATCTATTTCTGTAAACCCTTGAGAGTAAACATGAATGGGAATTTGGGTTTTTGTACTCTGGTAACTGCATAACACATCAAGTTGTTCTTCAAAAAGAAAACCCAGCATCAAACTTTTGGTGGAAATTCCATAGCTTTTTATCTGTATGATTTGTTGCACCAGTTTATTGTAGACATTGCTTTGTCAGGTTAGAAAGAAGTTGCAAACTGGCGCAACACGTCATGCACAATTGCTTGCAAGTGTGTTCGGATTGTTTCCGAACCTTGATTTCTCAAGCATTACCTTTCTTTCTGTATTTTCACAACAATAGGTCATAAACATGGCTTTGTTGTAGGAGTGAGTGGCTAGCAGAATGAACATAGCTTAGAAAGAACTGTTGTTTGCCGTAGATATTTGTTGTTTTATCTTCCTTTACTGAAGATCTAGAAGTTCACCCATTTTATTTTTTCCCTCTAGAACACTCCAGTTTGTTATGAGAGAGCATCTTGGCTCACTGTTGTCCTTGGCAACTCCGATGAAGAATTCTAAGTTCTCAGAGCAAGATCGGTTATGGTGGAAAATCAACGATCCATGAACAGAGAAGCTGAAATACAAGGTTTTGTCACTTACCGGGTTGTCTCTGTGAAAGATTTGGACCACTTCTGCATTTTTGAGTTCTTTGACTGTCTAAGCTCCTCAAAGGGTTTGCAGTGGGCATATATGCGGTTAATGTGTCTTGTGGGTGTTCCATCAGGCAGGAATTCTCCAGATTTGGAGAGCTTCTTTCCCTTTACAAGGAGGGAAGGTGAGTGCTAGCCAACATCATGACTAAGTCCTGCCCCTTGATGCTTTTGGAAATGCCACAATACTCATGATGCAAATTCTAGTCTAATTATTGTGTGTCCATTTTTTTGAGCAGATTCTTGCCATATCTACTACAACTTACAATCAGCAATTTTTGCATAATTAATTTTTTGACAAGGTGAGGTCAGGCAGCCCCATTTTGAATATTTCAGAATTTCAACAGGACAGTTTATGTATGTCTCTTTATGTTTTCAAAGATAGTTGTGGTAGCTCAGTGGTTTTTTTCTGAGGCTGGGCTACCACAATTATCTACACCCACCATCATGAGCTGATGAAATCAGTGGGGAATAATGGTACCCAGTCATTGCCAGTCCTGATGAATTTCATGATGAAGTTGATGGTCTGGTACTTTATCAGTGACACTTGACACTCATTTGATTATGAGTAATGACCACACTGATTCTTGTGGTCCAGAACTGAGACAATGGTTACCTTCAAAGTGTTTATGGTTGGATTCCTCTCTGAAATCTGATAGATGTGAGTTCCTTTTCCTATGCAAGTTTGTCAAAAGAAGTGAACTTTCGACAAGCCCAATAGAAGTAGATTATGGAAAATTTTGTTCCTTTTTGTTAGAAAAATTTCTCTTACATCAAATCTTGGTCATGAAATTTGAACAAGAGTCTCCATGCATGCAACAGTTTGATATTTCGAACATGAGGGTTAACATGGTACCAAGCACGGGCCCTAATCCTCTTCCTGGATTCACAAATGGCAGAGCAAGGTTTGAAGTCCAAGGCAAGTTTTTTTGTCCTTGAAGTAGCAATTTGGACAAAGGATGGAGCATACTCAAGAGATTTTGGAAGATGAGGGGAAAATCAAGGAGAGTTCCAAAGAGATGAATGAAGAAGCTGCACTGGAACAAGATGAGGAGCATCGTTTTGTTTTGGATCATTCCATGCAGCTCAAGGTGGTCAAATACAGTAGCGTGGCATGCTACGCTGCATTGCTTGGAGGTCTTCTTTGGTGCATGGTCTTGACAATGCGACCAATTCTTCAATGGCGACCACCTGAAAGTACTGCAGTACAGATGCCATGGCAAGTGTCACAAGCATACCTTCTCCTTGGTGCATTACTCAGCTTATTCTTCACAGTTTTCTTGCTTGCCTTCATGGTTCCAAGAATGATTGTGACTTGGATCACTACAATTGTCATTGACTATTTGATTACCAAATCTTTTGGAAGGTCTGGGGATCGTCAGCTTGTAAGAACTGCAAGCGATTTTGCAAAGGAGATTTCATGGGATACCTTCAAGAGTGTTGCAAGAGAGGGTAACCTCATTGGGATTGGGATTGTGGTTCTGTGTTTGCTTCCATGGTTGTTTGGGACACCTACTGTTTTGAGATCTGCCTTTACAAATGATGGTCAATAACCATAGCCTGATTCACAGAGCTTTCCATTGATGGCAAAATGTGTCACCAAAAGCCACCTTGGTGCTCTACTCTTTGGTGCCGTTTTTCAACAGTGTGGTATATTTTTGGAATCTCTCCTACTTTCTGAGGTCAAGGATCACATGGGTTGCTGGAGAAATTGAAGATCAGGCAAATTAAGCACTTGAGGTTCCAATTGGGAGAATGATTGTGGAAGAAAATGAGATTTTGGAAAAACTCTTGTGGTTCTGGATAGCCATTGGTTTTAGATCACAACATCAGGTCACATTGGATTGCTACTCTCGAGGGGGAGGGAAAGGAAAATCTCAGCAAGCTCAAAAAAAAGGGGGCATCTCCTTGCAAAATGCGATGTATATGGCAGGAAGAATTTTGTAGAAAGTGACTACCGGATTGTTAGCAGATTTCCTAATGTTATAATTTTCACTAGCTATCAAAGATGTGCAGTAGGAAGTATATAGCTTGTTTGGTGACAGTAAGCTCCTTGTAAAAGCTTCATCAAGGCTGTTGGGTCACCTGAAATACTTGGGGAGTTTTGCCCTGTATATAAAAACCTGGCTGCTGGGCATTTTCTGTAATGCTTGCTGTACGATTTTAATGGAAGGGAAAACCCTGGCAGTGAGACATTACACCTGCTGACCTCAGGGCTCCACCGTCGGTTTGCAGGTGTAATGCCTAGCTGCCAGGGCATTCCGCTATACATATATAATGGCAGAATCAACAGAATTTGAGACAAACTGAGGTCTCAGTGGGAGTGAACCAGCACCCACCACCACACCATCTACTGGATGCCTGTTATGCCTCAGTTGTCCAGGAACCTCAACTGAGTTAATATCTGGTTTCATCTTGGTGCCAATTCTGTAAGAAGTAGGTCCTATATAAATACATAGGTAGGTAGGTAAGTAGAAAAATGCGGAACTACCAGGTAGGTACATGGTTATAGGTAAGGGCTGTTTTTGATCCCTATCTACTAGCACCTCTCTTGCAGGAGAATAATTATTTACTAATGTCATTCCTCCAGTCTTCAACTTGAAAGGAGCTTTAACAGTATGGAGCTTAGCAGCCATAATTGGTGTGATAATGAATCACAAAATATTTTACAAGATTGTGCAATGAAGACAGATCCAACTTCCATCACTCTTAAGATTTTGATTCACCCTAAATCATATGGTAGAGAGGCACACCTCCCATCCTTGGAAGCAAGAGGAGAGATGATCAGGTAGCTGAAGATGGCAAAAACTCTCTTGGTGATCTGTACTCTGATGACTGCAAGAATTTTTGTTTGAAGGAGCCATGTTACACAGTTAATGCTGTGGCGAGCTACCGTGATTTGTCTGGGATATAGGGATGAAAGTGGGTTGTTCCTGTTGTGCCTTCAGTGAGCTCTGTCAGTTTGCCATTTAGATTGTGTGTTGGAGTGCTAAGGAGTTCATAGGTAGGGGTTAGGGGGTACCAGTGTCACACCTTGGGAAACCCAAAAACATAATATTTGTGATTCCACACTCATTTGTGCCTTGACACCTCTGTTACAAGTGTATCCAACATCAAAGCTGAAAGTTGAAGAAGCCATTTGTCGTGAGTATCCACTTTGATGACCATGTTTACAACCAGAGGGTAGTTAGGAGGGTACCAATTGTTTGAACTATTGCTAACCATATTGTGAGTGGGGGTATGCCACTGTGTGGCCTGCGCACAATATTCTTTAGTAAAAGGTGAAAGAATAGTTCACTTTGTGCTGACCACACGGCCATATTGTGAGTGATAATCGCATATTGTGATAACTGTAATATTCAGAATTGTGAAAAGAAGGAAATGTTTAACTTGCAAGGTTATTGAAGCTTATTATCTGTACTTAACTAGCCCTGCCAGTTAGTCTTATCGAATGATTAGTAACCTGAACCAAGGGTTTTTTGTGGTTTGAGGTGATTAACCAGAACAGATTAGGGCCTCATCAAGTTGTAATCCTTATGTGAAAAGTCCCTTTGTTGTTGGCACATCAAATTTCGGAAGTCCATGCCATTGGGTTGAGCAACACTTATCAGTAATTGTCCCATTGTGTGCATTTAAAGAGATATCATGATGCAAGTTCACAAGTTCACATTTGGATCATGTTTCTCAGGGAGCAGATGGCATCAAACTATGGAGTGGAGCCACTGATTCAGCTGCACAATTGAATGACAGGCCCCCAGAAGCTCATGACACTGGTTGAAAACTTGTATTAGACCTGCACACTGGATACTGCAAATGTCCTGATACATGGTCGAAGACAGACTTTGGCACTGCTGATTCTGACAAGTACCCATGGGAGTAGTTCTGCCGAAGCAAACTCTCACTCATCATAGCACAAGCTGTCCTCCGGGGCACTTGCATTGCTACTTGAGGTATGGCACATGGCAGAGAGAGTTTTGCCTCCTCTGGATCAAGTATAAATGCACGGTACTTCAGCAATGATTGGAAATAAAAGAGTCAGCAGTTGGATAGAGTTGATTAGAGCAATTCTTGTCTTTGTTTAGTTTTGCAGGATTGCACACTGAAGCAGTCTGGCACTCTGAAAACTCTTGAATTGGTGGTCCTTTGAATTTTGCAGTTTTCCATATTTGCTTACCACACATATGGTAAATAGCAAGCAGGAAGATATGCCCAAGGCAGATAGTCTTACACACTCAAACAATAGGTAGTAGAGAAGAATGTGCCAGTAGCATTTCATTGGTACAAGATGTTTGGACACAGTTGGAATTGGATGTGGCAATATATGTCCATAATGTTGTAGCCTGCTCACAGACTAATTTTCTGACTTAGCAATTGGTTTTCAGTTTTGCATCCTACAAAATGGACCACATTTTGCATGCATCTGGGTGATCAAGGTGCTACCTCTGCCAGAAATGCTAAGTGAAGGTTAGAACTTAGTAGCATACATCGATAACTGTGGGTTGGCAATCAACTACACTAACAAAAGTATTAAAAAATTTCTGGTTAGTTGGTTACCACAAACAAAAACTAATGAAAGACAGTTACAACTACACAAAGAATATATGAGGGAGAAACACTCTCCCAGTCAGGATTTTGGAGGTTAATTTCATGAGACCCTAACCATGGATTTATAGACTGCATTCAGTAATAAATGACAATTTCCTCACTAACTTAATGCTAGCCAGACAAATGGTTGACCAGTTATAAGTAGACCAGCGCATAATCCATAACCAGATGAACACAAACCACCAAATAAACCAACTGGGAGTGGACTTAAACCCTAAACCCTAAACCCTAAACTCTTGCAACATAGCCTATGATTATGATCAAGCATGCCAAATGGACATACCGGCCTCACCACTGAGTTATCCATACACATTACTGCCTTGGCTTGCACCCATGGATTCTGATGACTGACATAAGGCTGCAGTTTCTGCAACATGGGCTCAGGAGAAATTGATGTTGTCATGCCTGTGAGAGTTCTCTCTGCTTCCTCACACACAAAATGGTCATCCTGGGATGCCTTCAACAGAAGCTGAAGCAACTGCAAAGACACTGACCATTTATCAGATCTACATACAATCAGGGCACAGCTATAATGGAGCATTTGAAACCTCAAATTAACAGGTCCTAGCTTTCAAACAGAAAGACTCCAAGAAGATATTTTGAGCTGAATCCAATCCTGTCATAGACATGAGATTACAAGAGGACCAGATATTAGGTGACAAATTAGATGGTAACACCTTACTGCTGGAGTGCAACAAAAGCAAACCCTGTACCAATGTTTGCTACAATGGTTTTTAGCTACTACAGGTGACATCATGGTGAAATCTTGGGCAATTGGTCCAGGCCATATATTCTCTCGCACAATGAGCTCGATGTTCATGATGGAAACAGAAGATTGTACCAGTGGATTCAACAAATCAAGGAGCTGATCTTGGGTAGTGCATGAACATGTCTGTTGATGTCATGGGTGCTGTCTTGCACAAAGCACTTCTCGGGATTTTCAGACTCGATAACCAAAGCCACCACTGTATCTTTGTTCCAATCATATATATCAGAGAGTATGTCAGGCACTGTTTTTTTCACAAGAATAAAGTTGAATACTAGATGAGCTTCTGAATAATGCTTGCAACTGCACAACCTTACCATCTATTCTTATGAATTTAGCTTCAAACACACTCACAGTTCAGAGTACTGTGAGTTATTTGTGCATCTTCCATCCAAACAAGGACACTCTTTCCCCACTAGCAGTTGGATACAGAACTAGATTGACATGGTGTGCACATACAGGATAGCAACCAACAAATCCATATGAAAATTTGAAAATTTGATAGGTTTTGAGTATGATTCAATGTTTCAAGGCTCACAGACTACAAGCCATTCCTTTGAATCCAGTCTTTCCAGCAACATCTGCCATTCAAGAGTCATTACATGGCTGATTTGACCATATTCCTTCAAAAGGCTGGTAGATGGAGCAACATCCAGTTAGGACATGGCCTAGTTTTCCAACAACTCTAAAACCCAATGGGTACTCCTAATTCTTATAAATCATGGTGTACAATGATGAAACCTTGGCAAACTCCATGAAACAATGCACCTAGCAAGGGGAGCAAAGAAGGAACAAAGAGAGAGGACCCAACTCCAAGCCCAAAGAACATAACCTAGAGTGGGTCACAAAGGGGCAATGTAACAAATCATGTTCCAAAGCCCCCACCAATTGCAAGAAGCATATCAAAAAGAAAAAGGGATGGAAACTTGAAAAAGCAATAAGCGTACAAAAACCTTCACCTACAACGACATCGTGCTTCAAAATAGAGGCAACCTAAGCTCTATACAAAGCTATCGACACCCTCTATTGATAGAAAGCATGCAAAATAGCTAGAGGAGGGCCACCAAAGCCCTTTGCTAGTCTCACCATGTTAGCACATTGATAAAGAAAATTGTTTGCTTGTTGGTGTAAGCAACCGAAAACCTTTATAACAAGGGGGAAAAATGCATATGTCGAATGTCAATCATAGTAAAATAATTTTGCATGACTCACCATTGTCATGGCCACCATGTGACAGAAAACAACTTGCAAAATCAAATCACAATGACTAGATTGATCAAGGTGCCCCATCAAATGAAACAACCCACAAAACCAAATGTGCTCAAGTGGGATCAACAATAACAACATCAATCGAGGTGTGAATGCAATCAATCAATAACATAATGTTAATTCACCAATGAAAAGATTCAAAATAAGGCAATGGAAGGATGTGAATTTGCTCATGCAAAACATGAAACCCCACATCTTTCATGATGAAGGCAAAAACATCGTGAAAAGCATTGTGGGATGTAGTTTGCTCCTCACCATGGGAGCAATGAAAAAGGTGGGTCCCCACTAAATTAAAACCCTAATCACAAATGCATTGAATGAACCCAATAGTTGAAGGATGGGGGAGGCCCAAACTAGTGCACAACACAAAGGAAAAAACATTTGAAACTAAACAAAAAGATGGAATGACCTAACAAGAAAAAAGTTAAGCACGTGCCCCCAAGCCCACATTAAACCTCAAGCACATGTGATATGAATTAGAAGCCATGTTATAGATGATGTTGGAGAATGAATGATTGTGCAATTTGCTTAAAATGCTTTCTTGAAATTATTCCCCTTTTTACAAATTGCACAAAAGGAGGAATGCAAAGCACCACATTTGGGGGAAGGAGCCCTTCTCACCTCAAATGTGCTTAAAGGGGAGTAGACCAAAATTGTGGCACCTATTGCCTCCAATAAGAATGGGTGACTATTCAATAGGAATCTAGTGATGATAATAGGTGCAACGTGCCTAATTCTGCAAATAGGCCACTGGTGCAATGAACTTTATGGAAATGAAGTTGATCCTTCCATGATAAATGAAGAAAGAAACTTAACCATGCACCAAAAGGGCCTATGGGTAATCCAAAAAGTTTGGGCCAAATATGTGCCCAAGAATTGACATAAGGGTTGCATAAAAAAAAACGAACTAATGTCAAAAGGCTGGTAAAGGAAATAACAAATGGAACTAGTAGGTAGGTATTTAAGTAAAACATCAAAAGAGAATCCCAAAAGCCATTTGGACATCCCTTAACTTTGAAAGTGCATTTACATAATGAACATTTCATCCAATGGGTCTTATAAAAAATAAAAAATAAAGAAAGAAAATCCAAACGGGATGCCCAAAACCTTGATATTGTCCAAATTAGCAAGAGGAAATAAATTAAGAAGTAAATCAGAAGGTGATCAAATCGAGCACTTGCAATGTTGGACCACAAATCCCATAAAAGTTAATTTTTAAAAATGTTCAAAAACACAAGGAACAACAAAGGCAAGGCCAATGATATGAATGTTGTTAACAAAAAAAAGGGAAAAACCTTTCAAAACATCATAATGCCCAAAACTAAGTTAGTGCAAAAAGAAGCTTAATCAATGGATCACCTTAGCACATGCCCATCAAAAAATGGATGATGGATAACACTACCAAAGGGGAATGATGGTTTAAAAAAAAAGAACCTATTGGGCATAGAAAGACCAAACGAAAGGGAAAAGTTGATACAATTGGCCTCATGTCGCACAAAGTTCTTAGAAAATGGCTCTCCAAAAGATGATGTTGAAAATGTTTGAAGTTCACATGTAACACCACCCAATTAGGACAAAAATCTAAAACAACTTACACACCATGAACCATTGCCTCATGTCCACCCCTAACTTCCATTCTAAATTGATGAAACAACAAATGAGTAGAAAAAATGGGAAATGAAAATGCAATACTTGCATGACAATTTAAACATGCACATTGTATGTGGGGGCAAAATGCAAGTATTGCATATGACCTTAAATCCACACTATCTATGGGAAATGAAAATGCAATACCTACATGACAATTTAAACATGCACATTTTATGTGGGGGCAAAATGCAATACTTGCATTATGACCTTAAATCCACACTATGTATGGGATATGAAAATGCAATATTTGCATGACAATTTAAATATGCACATTTTATGTGGGGCAAAATGTAATATTTGCATTATGACCTTAAATCCACACTATCTATGGGAGGCCAAAATGCAAAATCCATATGTCAAAAATGGAACATTTATAATGGAATTTGACGACCATGTTAAATCCATCCAAAGATATTGATTTGCCAAAATTAGGAACAAAACAACAAAAAAATAAGAAAATGATTAAGAAAAAAAATCATACCATTTATGTTAAAAAATGATGTCATGTTTAAAAAAGTTGTGGTTTGATTTGAACACACAACCTAAATAAATCAATGCACATTTCATTAAAATTTTTAAATTTAAAATCCTAAATGATCTTGATGGTATATGCTTTCAATGTAATAATTACACAAACATATACAAATGAAAAATAAATCTTTTTAATAACAACTATGTTTTAAATTTTAAAATTATTCAATTGAAAATTTTAATGAATGGAAACATTAACATTAGAGTTTAAAATTAATTACCCTGAAACATTTATATATAAACTTAAAAACATTTAGTAGTAAATGTCATAAAAATAATAACTACACAAACACATACAAATGTTATAGAAAATAGTCCACTAAGAATGAATTATGAATTAAAATTAAAACATAATGAAAGGAAAAAATTAAATGAATGAAATAAGAGTTTACTTTCTTACCTTTAGTGTGGTCTCTTCAATTTGAAAGCCCAACTTGAGACCTTTTCCACTCACCTTCAAAAGAGATAAAATGAATATTGTTACAAATATTTGTATATGAAAATTTCCCCCCAAAACCAAACTTAGGATTGATTTTAATTAATATTAAAATATGTGTAAATATTCATAAATATTTGATGTTTTTAAACTTTAAACTTATTAAACCTATTGCTTAATTAAGTTAAGTACATCTTTCATTAAATGGTCTAAAGTGGAAGTAGAGGATCACTATCAAAAAAACTCCCGCAATTGCAATACTTGCATTTGGGGTGAATGGCTTTTTGTCATCACAAGTTCAAATAAGACCAAAATAGATGTCAATGGGTTATTTGCAATACCCACATTTTATGTTGTATTTTTTTCAATTGGAATCCACAATTTGCAAGTGCATGGATAGGTATGATAATGGGTGGGTAGGTAGGTTTTGCCAAGAAGTAGATGTTTTGCTAGGAATTAAAGTGGTATTACTAAAAAAAATATGTTTTTCCAAGAAGAAAAAGTGTAGCCAAGAACAAATAGAGGTTTTGATAAGAGGCAAAGGTTTTGCCAAGACATAGAGGCTTACCCATAAAGTATAAAAAAAATTCTGAGACAAAAATTTAATCGAGAAATATAGAGGTTTTACTAAATGTAAAAATTTAGTCAAGTAGTAGAAAAATTAGCCAAGAAAACATAGAAGTTTTGCCAAAAAGTAAATGTTTACCAATAAACAAAAAGATTTTGTCAAAAGGTAGAAGCTTAACTAAGAAGAAATATACGTTTTGCCAAAAATAAAGGTTTAGATAAGAAGATATGGAGGTTTTGTTAAGAAAAAAAAGATTTTGTTGAAAGGCAAAGATTTAGTTAAAAAAAGATAGAGGTTTTGCCAAGGGGTAAAAGTTTAATTAAAAAAAGGTGAAGGTTTTGCAAAGCAATAGATGTTTAACCAAGAAAAAATAAAGGTTTTTTAAAAGGTAGAGGTTTGGCCAAAAAGAAAAAGGTCTTGTTAGAAGGTAGAGTTTAAGCCAAAAAGAAAAAGGTTTTGTTTAAAGATAGAGGTTTAGTAAAAAATATATAAAAATTTTGCCATGAAATAAAGGTTTAACCAAGAAACAAAAAGGTTTTGTTGAGAGGCAAAGGTTTAACTAAAATGAAATATAGGTTTTGCTAATCATTAAAAGGTTTAGCCAAAAAGAAATAAAGGTTTTGTTAAAAGGTACATGTTTAACTAAGAACATATAAATCTTTTGCCAAATGATAGAAGTTTAGTTGAGAACAAAAAGGTTAAGTCAAGAATATATAAAGGTTTTGGAAAAAAAAAAGAAGTTTAGTCAAGAAGTAAAAAAGTTTTGTTGAGAGGTAAAGATTTAATCATAGGATATAAAGGTTTTGACAAGAAATAAAAGCTTAGTTAAGGAGTAGAAATTTTTTGTCAATAAATAAAGGTTTAGCTAGCGAGTTAAAAAGTTTTGACAGAATGTATAGGTTTAACCGAGAACAATCAAACGTTTTGCCATACATTTTGCCAAAAGATAGAAATTTAACCAAGAAAGGATAGAAAGTAAGTAGGTAAAGGGGTTGGTTGGTAGAGACAAAATGTAGGTGAATAAGGTAGCTAGGTCAGTATGATAGCTAGATTTGTAGGGTAGTTAGGTGGGAGGGTAGTATGGAGGTGAGGGCTGAGAAAAAAGGGCCAAGAAAAATAAATAAAAATTAAAATTAAAATTAAAAAAAATTGACTGTGGTACTATGTTGGTTAACTGAGGGTCAGGAGCGGGATGAAAAGAAGGCAGCCCATCCTATGGACAGAATGGCCAAATGGTGCAGTCATGGGGGCTGCTAGTTCATCACTTAAATGACTCGCTTTACATGAGAAGTCAGGGCTGAAAAAACTTGGGGCCAACTTTGAGCATTTTGGGCTTGTTGTTTAGCCCCAAGTTACTAATAAATGCGAGAACATTGGCCCTAAGGGTTGCAAATTAGTTTCCCAAATTAGATGGTATCCTTTTTTCAGCCTCGGGGCCAATACAAGGCCATAAAAAGTTCCACATTTATTATTAGCTTGGCGTAGATTGAAAATATTTTTTTCTATTTCAGCCTTGACTCATAGTGTAAAGCCCTTGGGCCAATTTCCAACTTTTGCACCAATAGGAATGCTTGATTTGGGTTCAACATTGGCCCTAACTCCTAGTGTGAAGCTGGCCTTCGACTCAAAGATGTGGGAGATATTCAAGTTTGAGTAAATCCGATTTGTCATTTGAAATTCAGGTGCAATTTCAACAAGGGGTGTGTCACATTGTGGTCTTGTCATGTACATTAAAAAGTAGTAATCTTAAGGCGAAAGAAGAATTATGGAAACTCAAATATTTCATCATGCAAAAATATAATCTTCAAAAAATCCTCTAATAAAAACAAGATATTATAACTCTGTGACTAATCTCAAGGTTCAACACAAGCCAAAATATAATATTTCAAAAATCCTCGTACTAAAATAGACCTATTACCATTATTACCTATGGGCCAAAATCCCTTAAGCTACTACATTTTATAATGACTCTAAACACAATATCCTTGCCTTGGTAGGGTTTAGAGTTTACCTAAACCCTAAACCTTGGGCCAACAAAATCAAACCTAATATTTTTAGAGTTCACACTTGGGCCAATTACAGAGGTCACATTAGTGCCATGAATCTGGTGGCAGATGATGAATGATGGTGGGAGATTAGGAATGGCCAGGCCAAACAAAACACCCATGTACCCACTAATACCTTCATCTTAAGAGTGAGGCCTCTTAAGTGGCCATAATATTAAGCCCCAAAAAGGTCGGATTTGGACTCAGAGGCCCTGATTTTTTCTAAGCATGGCATATTTTTGTAATATTTAGAAACAATTTAAATGAATTTTGTAGCAACCCATTCAAGCTTTCTTGCACTAGCTGGTGAGCAAATTGCCTATATTGTCAATTGGGGGAAAAATCAAGTGCTTAAAGAAAACATGCCATCATATGATGTGAGAACATATTTTAGGACTTGGAATGGGCTTTTTAGGAAGATGCCATGTTGGGGAGATTCAACCTCGAAGTTGAACTAAATATATTTTACTATCATGACTCACACACACAAATAGAGGCTTTCGCACACCTCCTCATCATCTTGACAAATCAAAATAATAATAATAATAATAATATTAGTTGTGACAAATGCCATATTATTGAAGCCTTTTGATTAGCCCTTGTTCAAGAACCAACAAGGATATCATGAATATTATTGATATTATTTGCACTCCGAGGGCCTTAAAGTCATTTATACTTGACCTCAACAACCCATCAGTTTTAAAGTTTGCTACAATTACTTTGAAATTGGTTGGATGTCATGGATTCCATTTTTAAATTGATTTTCAAGTATTTTATCTTTTTGGGAACCCTTGTGCTTGACATGACATGATGTCAAATAGAAGTTGTGCTTCTATGGTTTTAAAGATAAATCTTTGGAAGGGACGACATGAAGAAACATCTCGAGAACATAAGATCTTCTTGAAACTATAGAAACAAAATTCCCTTGTGGTATTGCAACAAACAATAATTTGTGTTCAAGTCTTGCAAGATGTCTTCAACGATCCAAGGTCAATTACTAGGTCGAATTCCTCGAGACTCAATATGCTACATGGTTGTTTGCATCGTCTTGATTTATCTCATGGTAGAGGCCATCGTTTCAAGTAAGTACATGCGGAAGTCTATAGAGGTAGATGAGTTTAGGCCTACACGCAAAACTAGGAGTTGGTCACAAGAAGCATTTACCATGTCATCCCAACAAAAAGAACCAAAGATTTGTGGATCAGTGGTCGGTCATCTTCCGGAGACATATGGGATTGACATCTCAAAGCTACCACGCGACGAGGGTCGACCATGGAATCAAATGAAGTGGATGGGAAAACCGGCAAGATGTTGGGTCAAGGGTCAACTAATTGAGAGCCTTGACGACATTTACAACTTCCGTCGAGGGTGGGCATTGAAGTATGTGAAAGATGTTGAAGACAAACACCATCTCCTTCCTTGGCTCCTTGGGAATAGGGTGGATCTCAATTTGTCCAAAAGACGAGTATACCTTGATCTTGGTGCAAATTCATTCAAGTCGAGTATTCAATGGTTTATGCAAATGTATCCTTGTGATTTCACAGAAGTTCACGCCTTTGAGAGCAATCCAAATGTTTTTGAATTTCCTAAGGATGAATTTGATGAAGATAGTAATTTCAAAGTTCGAAAAAACAAGAATGCAATTGCAGTGATCAAAACTCCAGAAATACCCAAATGGATGATCAAAAGAATGCACATTTACAATAGCCTTGTATCAGATTTCGATGACGAGTCAACAAATATGGTGAATATCACAAGGTTTATTAAGGAGACTTTAAAACTCAAGGCAACCGATACCGTGGTGGTGAAGATGGACATTGAAGGTAATGAATGGTCGATACTTGAGAAATGGCTCGAAGATTCAGATATGGTAGACATCATTGATGAACTTTTTGTTGAGGTCCATTACTATCACCCATCTGTGCGGTGGGATAACAAAGAGCATACAAGGGATCAAGCATCACATCTATTTGCCTCTTTGCGAGCCAACGGCTTCTATGTTCACCCATGGCCTTGATGATGAAGCTTCTTGATTGGCTCCATGTCCACCCATGGCCGTGATGATGAAGCTTGATTGGCTCTATGTCCACCCATGAGCTTGATGATGAAACTTGATTGGCTCTATGTCCACCCATGGCCTTGATGATGAAGCTTGATCACCTTTGGAGTATCCAAGCAAGGATATGTGCTTATTTCATGTGTTCAAATGCAATTAAGACATAAGTAGCTTTGACCTTGCAAAATAGTGTAACTAAGGGGCTTTGAGAAAAGCTTTTCAAAATTGGATCAGTCATTGAAACGCCAAGCCTACCCATCAAATTCCACCCTACTACTCGTGATCCCTCTCAACTCTATGTTAGTTCCCATGTTTCCTTGTGTGGTTTTTGTGATCATGGATTATTCATTAACACAAAGCTATGGGATGCATGTTGAAATATTTGATTTTTTTTCCTATCATCTCATTTGAAGTGCAAATGGAAAAAAGTGAAACTTTATTGGCCTTCCCATTAATGTTTCAACAAAAAAGTAGTCCATAATAAAAATATGCACCTCCAAAAGGTTTGCTAGTTTTAGTATATTGAAAGTAGATTATGAGAAGGGGCTTTTTCTTGAAGAATTCTGGAGTTGGAAGTTGAGTGGTGTAGACCTAGCATTCTTGCAAATTTATGAATGAGAGTTGCATAAATTTATGAGAATTGTACAATTCCTGGTACAAATGTAGCTAAGTTATTTTTACTTCCACCAACATAATTTGCAATTATCATAGTATGTAGCCTGATTAGACACTAAATAATTTTTTTTTGGAATTGCCAAAAATTCTGAAAAATATGTGGTGCTTAGTCATCTACTTACCTACCTACCATCTTCCTACTTACTTATTTAAAGACCTTAAGTCTTTACCAATATAGGGTGCCCTCCAAATACAATTATAAAGTTTCTCCGAATGCTTTAGGATAAATTTGCAAGGTGGCCATTCAACCTCTTGGACTATAGGTTTCATGCTTCTCTTGCAAATGATAGAAACACTAGTTTTCAATTCAATTTTATTGAAAATGTAAAATTTACCCTTAACATGGGTATAGGTGTTGGATTGCCTCTCCTTAGTGAATATTCGTGGTCAACTAGCTTTCAATTGGTGGTGTGTTTGGCATGGCTTTCTTTTCTTTTCTTTTCTTTTTTTTCTTTTGTGAGGTGAGGATGGGAAGTGGGGTTTTGGTCATCCACCCATTCCTTGTGGAACCGTCTGAACAAACATTTGTTTCAAGAAGTTTGAATTTGAAACGTGAACATTTTGGAGTGAAAAGTATTGAAATCAAAGGGTTGGGAAATCTCCAAAGTGACCAATATTGGTAAAATGGGTTGTAAAGGAGGAGAGAAAACATGCATAGAAAGGGTGAAAGAGAAAGAGGACTACACAAAAGAAAATAGTTGAACTCTGAATGAAGCAACACATAAAAGCATGCCACAAGCTTGGCACTAAGCTTGGCACTTTTCACAAGTGGTAGAAGAACACTAATTTAGGGTTTAGAATTACCTCATTCCAAAATGTGGTAGCCTAATGCAACAAACCAAAATGTCATACAAAGTGGACATTTAATATCATGGATGAAAGAAGTATAAGCTGGGCGGGGAACCGAAGTAATTGCAAGAATTTGAGGAACAAGGAGGAAGGAATGCAGATGTGTACAATCAAGTCTCCAAATAATAAAGGTGTGAAATACATGAAGACCGGCCTTTTTTCTGTGTGCAAAATTTCACACAAATGTGAAAAATAAAAATATTTCTGTCCATTATTCTGTTTTTTTGGGGAAATTTTTGCCAAATTTTTGAAAAATAATTGTAAAAGTTTCACTACAGTTTGTTGTCTTGGTAAAATTTTATTTAGCATTTTATTACTGTTTAGAGACATGTTGCTATTTACTCCCAAATCCATCTTTATTAGTCATCGCACCATAAATTTAAAAAAACAAACAAACAAACAAACAAATTGAATAAAACAACACTGATGAGGGCCATGCCATGACAATTACATTATTCTTATTTAGCTTTTAATTGTAAGTAGATTTCACATTACATTATTTGTAATATACATGATGATCAATATTAAATAATAAACACAAAATTGCAACTAATAAACCAAATCTTGCACAAGAAGAAATATAATGAAATACTTAAGAAGTTAAGCAAAATATATCTTTGAAATAAAATTAAATATTGAATCATTTTCCTTCCCCTAAGTACTTCTAAAGCTTTAAGTTCAATCTAGATCTAAGTCATTAAAAGCTTTTAATGGATGTGTTTGAACATCACCCATTTCTAACCTTAACCCCTAAACATTAGACAAGCCCAATATGGGCTGCTTTTCATTGTAATTTTGCACTTTCCTGACCTTTAAAGGTTAAGGTTCAAGCTCCTTTTAGGATTCAGGTCTTGTAGACCCAAGTGAAGGCATAGTCCTTGGTCCTTACCTAATGGCATGGCCCAACAAAAGGACCAAAGAAAAGTTCATGGTTGAGGAAATAGCCCCATGCCCTACAAAAGGACCAAAGAAAAGCTCATGGTTAAAGAAATAGCCCCATGCCTTTCTGAAAGTAAAACCTTTGATGAAGTTTTGAGGTTCACAAAGAGAAAGCACTTGCATTGAAAATTTGAAAGTTGAAAGGTGTTACATGAGTAGTGAAGTGAATGTTGGAAAGAAACTGAAAAAAAATAGAAGTGATGAAAAGGAATAGTAGGTCACTAACAAACTCTTGGTCCATATGTATATGTTAAACATATATTGCCAATTTTCTAGTGTATTATCATTTCTTAAAATCAATATTAGGATATACAATTATTCTAAGTATTCACCAACTTAGGTTATTATATATATATATGCCATTCTATAACTTGTATTTGTATGTAATAAGTAGTATATAGCCATTTATTTTTTAAAAATTGTCATCGCTAGTCCCCCAAGTGCATGCTAGGAAATTTTTTGTTTGCTTAGAGTTTAACATTGGGCAAAAACAAGATTTAGATTATCTACTTACAATCAAGCACTAGTGTATATAAGACAAAATGTATTGTTCAATGCTTCTGAATGAGAAAAAAACTTTGCATATGTAGTTGTTCTCGTGTACAACATTATTGTGCCAAATGAACCCTTTTGTGGTTGTACCATCTCCTATACAATCATTTGATGTTTTTTTTGTTTTTGTCACTTTTTTTAATAGTACATTTGCCTTTCCAATTTCTTGATATAAGCTTCACTTGGCCCACTAGTCTATCCATATCTTCCAAGTCCCCATCCAGACGCAGCACATTATAAAGGTCATGTAATTTATATATTCTTTTCTTTTTCTTTTGGAGCCAAAGTATCCTATTTTTAAAAAATTAACTGGGAAACTAGAGCCTTCACTATGTAAACCTGAACCTAAGCACAACTTTGACGATATAATATAAATTCGGACTCACGAGTCATTATAGATTCGAAAAGTCTGAGTAGCTTTAATAGATGAAAAGTGGGTTATAAAGATAGATTTTTAATAAATTCTGGACTTAGAGCATCTCCAACAGTGCTAGCCTACATATGTGACCCTGCAAAATTATATCTCATATGGGACTGCTAAATTGCTAATAGGTGGGAGGCTGCTAATAGCAAACCACCTGCACCAATCATTATGATTGACCAATCAGAAATAGGGAGCAACAATCAGATCGTATTTATCGCACTCTTCTCTAGCAGGTGTTAGGCTTTGCTGCGCCTTTTACCAAATTATCAGCAGCCTCAGCAAATTGTGCACAAATGCTGGGTCAAAAACCATTTTGCTGCCATTTTTTACTTTCTTCATCCAATTGTATGTCGCAGGGTCACTGACCACCGGTGGAGTTGCTCTAGTGTACTTATATTGTTGCAATCTTGTTGGTTTGATTTTAGATTCCAAAGTTTGAGGAGCCTTAGTAGATCAAAAGTGTGGTATCAAATGGTTGCTTTCACAGAAGTTCAAAGTTTTCGAGTAGGTTTAGTAGATTTTAAAACCATGGGTTATGAAGATCAGGTTTTTGAAAAGAAATTCTGGACTTAGTGTTGTAAGATTTTCCCCAATGGTGCTTAGTATCTGACCCTACAGAAATATTGCTCACATCCAAGTTTTGATTACTTTCTTTTTTTCAACCTCACCCATAAAACTGATACTGCAATTGCAAATAGGTGGGAGAATACTAATAGCAACCCACCTGGACCAATCAAACTATCTTGCCACTCTATTTGTACTTTGCAGGGATGGATTTGTTGTTGTATTATTGAAAGTGTTGGGTACAGGAGATTGTTCCTTGTGATTGGTGAGGTGCCTGTGAGGAATTAGGGCAAGCCAAATTTTCCAAACAGGCAGAAAAATGGGCACAAGTGGCTTGTTGTACTCGCCACATTCCATAATATAATGGTTTTGATTATTTTCTCGGTTTTCCTCAAATATTTGTGTTTGTTTTTGTTTTTCTTGGGTTCCTCTGAAACTTGCCCACCGTCAAGCTTTTTGGTCAACAACATAGAAGTTGCCCCATATATCAACCTCAAACTTTGGAATTTGAGGTGCCCGTAGGGAATTTGGCCAAGCCAAAATTTCCAAAATGGGCAGCAAAAATGGGCACAATGGCCTGTACCCAATACCGTCCATACCATAATGATTTTCATGCTTTTCATCCATTTTGTTATGGTTTTGGTTTTTCTTGGGCTTCTCTAGAACTTGCCCACCATCAAGTTTTCTTTGTCAACAACAGTACAGAAGGTTGCCCATTTGTCAACCTCAAATTTTGGAATGTGAAGTGCTTATGGGGATGTTGGGCAAGCCAAATTTTCGAAATGGACAACACAATGGCCCTGAACCTGCCACATTCCATGACATACCATAGTAAGGTGCCACCGGGAGGATTCAGCACAAAATTATTTTATTTTTAGAAATGCTGAACTTCTCAAATTTTTATTTTTCTCAAAAAGAGCATAACAAAATTCGGTGATTGCAAAATGAAGAATCTTGTGGTGTATTCTGAAATATTCAAAATGGAATCTCCAAAATTAATTAATCACTCAGCAGAGCAAACATGTGCTGAAACTGCCCTGTTACTCCAGTAATGGTTTGCACGAATGGCCATGCATACTGAAGATTTTGAGCCATGCTTATCATATGACTGCTACACCTCATGCAAGGTCTCCAGTGAAGGGCCACGTACTGAGTACCAGTGGAGATGCTCTTATAGTGAGATAGACCCAAGAAGAAGACCTGTCCATTCTGCGTTGAAATGGAAGAAAAAAAAGACCCAGAAAAGCCGCATATGAAAATCCCCTATTATCATCATCATCAGCATCATGTAACAGGAATTGATGAGATAGAATCAATCATCCGAGAAATTCGGAATCACAATGCCAGATCCGATTCTGCAGGAAGTTGGAGGATTCTAGGGTTTTGGTTCCTATAATCTGCTTTGCAATCTGGAACACCAAGTTAAGGACTGGACTTCTAGGTGGGTCTCTTTTGGGAGAGAAAGAGATTCGGAAGCTTTTTTTCTGGTGGGTTGGTGGCAGCTGGATTGAACTCTACGGGACAATGCATTGGAGGATACTAGCCACACAGTAACAAACCAAGTGAGAACTCCTTTCTGCTTGTAGTTCCTGTTGTTCTCCTCCAGTCTGCAAAATTTTTTGTTGGCTCTGTCCTTCAGGGTAGAGACATTATTGTGATGCACTCAGAAATGGGCCAATGTTTGGTATCCCTACATTCTAGGATCATGTGGAGTCCACTATAGAAACATTTCAGGCATCACTGATGGATCCACTTGGGTTTCACCATGCTAACCAGCACCATGTGTTTCCAATTTAGTATGTTGAACATGTATCATCCTTATGAATGCCAGTTACAGGGCAGAGGACTGCCGGATGCCATCCTCGTACAGGGCAGTGAGGAGGCTGGCTGCAGAATGCAAGTCTTGGCAGATTCAGAAGCACCCATCACGCTAGATTCGCTTGCTTCTGCTAGAAGTTGGCGGATTGTTCAGACCTAGGGGGAGGAGATGGATGCATCTATCTCTCAGTGTAAGATGAGGCAAATCCTTTCCAAATGGTGGGAGGGGGATGGGGAGGAGGAGGTCTAAGTTCTCAGGCAGTAGAGGAAGAGCAGTAGAAGAGAAGGCATCATCTCAGTGTGGAAGGAATGAATGAATCTGGCCTCAAAGAGTTGAAGGAAAGATGCTTATCAAGCTTCTTCTTCTTCTTCATCATGCAGTTGGTGCATAGGAGGAACCAGTTTTCGTAGAAGATTTTCTCCCTGGCATCCCCTGGTACAACAATGTATAGGCCATTGAATTCTGAGTCGTCAGGTCTTGAATGTTCCTCAACAACAACAGCAACAACAACAGCATCATCAGCATGGGGGATGGAGAGGAAAGAGATGAAGAAGAGTACCACCGCATCGAATCATGTGAGACGGAACATCAAGGTGAAAGTGGTGGATTTGTATAACTTCAATCTCGAAGTGTCCAGAGAAGATGCTGTGACAATCAACCAGGTGTTGGAGAGAGTGAAGGAGCAGGGACGAGTCTGGTGGGCCATGGAGGCCAAAAACGGTGCTGGCTGGTACCTACAACCTGAAATTTCTTCGCAGGCTGATGTGAATCGTATGTCATCTCTTTCACTATCCACCATCACAAGCTCAATGCAGCTGAAAAAGCTGATACGAAAGGGAATCCCACCATCACTTCGACCGCGGGTGTGGATGGCTGTTTCAGGTGCCACCAAGAAGCAGTCAACCGTTCCAGAGAGCTACTACCAAGACCTCACTCAAGCTGTGAAGGGGCGTGTCACACCAGCCACTCGCCAAATTGATCATGTAAAAAGCTCTTTCCCTCATCTGAGCACCTTTTACAGCATTCTTTGTGGTACGGAAGACAAAATGCAAGGGAATATCACAATTGATCAGTTTCTTAATCAAATTCAGAAATGGGTAGTGCTATTTCTGAGCCATGATCTTGTGATTAATGTTCTCCAGCGACAAAATTCATTGTGTTGTTCATGCTATGTTTTCCCCTATACCATCCAACAGATGATCCTCAAGTTGCCAAAAAAATTCAGCATTTGGTAAAATCAATGTGTAGGACTTGGGGCGCACCTTTCCTACACATGCATGGATTGATTCTGCTGATGGTCGAGCAGCATTACGGCGTCTTCTAGTCGCCTATTCTTTTCGGGACTCCCGAGTTGGTTACTGTCAAGTAAGGCTGCACTGTCGTCCTCGTCTATCATGCTACTGTTTATAGTTAGTTAGCGATGATCTGAATGAGAAGGACTAATTGGTGCAAACTTTACAGTTCCACACAGAAGTGTCAGCATGGAAGAAAAGGATGATACAGAGTGCATTTTGTGTCTCCTTGAGTCCATAGATTATCCCATGATGGGAATTTTCAAGCTATTTTAATGAAATGTGTGATTTCCAGGGGATGAATTTTGTAGCAGCAATGTTGCTGCTGGTAATGAAAACAGAAGAGGATGCGTTTTGGATGCTGGCAGTACTGCTAGAGAATGTGCTGTTCAATGACTGTTATGCAGAGAATCTGTATGGGTGTCATGTTGAGCAACGTGTTTACAAAGACATGTTCAAAAAGAAGTTCCCAAGGTGTGTCACCTCTTTTTCCTTTGTTTGAGTTCTGACATTTTTGTTTGGGATTTCTCTTTTGCTTCTTCCAAGCTGTAACTCAGATTTTTTAGGTCATTGCTCTTCATTTTTGAGTGGGAATTCTTCAGTTCAGTAATTGCTTTTAATTAGAGAGCTTGAAATATACCACAGTATGTAATGTGCCTTCCTTTGTGTTCATTTTGAAGGTTGGCAACTCATTTGGAGAACATTGAGTTTGATGTGTCTCTTGTGACAACAGAGTGGTTTCTTTGTTTGTTTGCCAAGAGCCTCCCATCAGAGGTACTCCTGAAAGCAAAATATTCCTGTTGATCAGATCATATGAGAGATGTGGCAGGACAATCCTCTACATGTGCACATGCTATCTCAAATTGAAAATTTAGCAGCCATTCATGAATTCATTTCTTCCATGATTTGTTTCTCATGCTGATATTGGGTTATTGATTGTTGTGTTGAGTTGTCACTCCATTGTTAAAAGACACCGCACCCAAATCACATGGTTGGTCTTTGATTGGCTTTTTTCAGATGCTAATGAACTTGCTCTACAGTCTTTCCAAAATGCTCATTTTGGAAAATGTTCCATCTCAGATGTGTAAACTGCATTTGATGATTCAGTTGTAGTACTTACATTTCCTGTTGGATCTGGTATTCTTAGACAACAATGCGAGTATGGGATGTGATGTTCAATGAAGGCGCAAATACTTTGTGTCTTGTGGCCTTGGCAATTTTCAAGGTGACACACAATTTCTGAACCATTGTAAGACAGGCTTCCATTTTTCTCAATGTTAATTGCCAAATGCACCATTGTGGCAGAAACTCAGGAGATTTCAATGGAGTAGTCTGTATTGCCAGATTGAAAATCAAGCAGTTTGACGCTGATCTACATGCTTGACTTGTTTTTGCTAAGCAGATGAAAGAGGAGGAGTTGATCAGAACCAAGCATGTAGGGGAGGTCATGAAGGTTCTCCATGACGCCACTGACCATGCATATGATCCTGATGAGCTTCTTAAGGTACTCATTTTGTTTTCTTTTGTTTTCTCTCCCAACTTTGTGTGCAGCATATGTCCAATTGTGACCCTGCAAGGCCAGGTGTGCAGTCCATGGGAACACATTGTAGAGATCTATTTCTTTCTCTCTATGTAGACTATTTTGGACTTTATGGGTATTTTTTGGACTGCCATCAGCTTGAGGAATTGTCAAATTTTTGGGATCCAGAACCTTGCATTGTTGTGTCTTGACGTAATACTATTTAAGCAAAATGGAATTTAATTTTTGGAGCAGGTTGCATTTGACAAAGTGGGAGTGATCTCATCACAAAGCATAAGCAAACAGCGTAAAAAGGAGGAGCTAGAGGTGATGGCAGAACTGGAGCTGCGAGTGCAACGCCTCAACTCTGGTGACCAGGACCCTGGCTCTTCTGTCTCCCAACAGGTGAATTTCAGTTCATGAAATACATCACTGAAATTTTCTCAAGTTTCTAGTTCAGATCTATTCTTGGTATTCTGGTTAGGGGTCTTGGAATCAGATAGCTCATCTTTAGTGTCTCAAAGGAGGCATGTAATTTTAAGGTGAAGGTTGTTCGTGTCCAGCTCTTTTTGAAGCAGAAGAGAGCCCATGATTCAGCCAATTATTCTGTTTAGTTTTCAAACTCTCCAATCTTGCAGTTCACAATTAATTTTGATCATCACACAAATCCTTATTTAATGAATGACAAACCACAAGTGCAAAAATCTCCACCCAAAGCCACAGAGAAGATGGATCCTTTGCAACCACTCTTGGATACCAACTCCAGAACAAACCCACCTAAAATTTGAAATAAAGTCTGCACCACCCAACTGCAAGTCCCATTGCTTAATTATGTGTTGAACTCATGTTTGTATCATTCTCAAGGACATGGTTTAGACCATGATGGTGCCCAATGATGCCTTTGAGGAGTGAAGAAACAAAGGTAGGGAAACCATTAGGCCAGTAACTGAAAGCCCAATTGCTACCAGGAAGCAGCAAGTTCATCCAATTATGCTTCGTTGTATCCTGTAAACAGCTTGCAGCCTGACTTTTTGTCCATCCTTCGCTTGCTCATCAACATGGTGTCTTCACTGATGATCTAGTTCAACAAGAACTGACATATCACAGGTGATTCAAAAAATTGGTGAACTCTCAATCTAATGAAAAATTCTTGGACTGATCAACTCAATGTTCAGTTGGCTATGCCCAACAGGAAGAGAGGAACATGTAGGGTAAAGCTCCAGTGTGGGGACATTTCCAAAATAAGTGGCCTAGGCTAAGACAGTAGCTGAATCTGGCCCCATATTTTGGGAATGTATCCCACCCATGGGCTTTACCCATTGTAAAGCAAGAAAGCATAAGGTGAACATTATCCTGAACATAAACAAATGTAGATCATGAGCTGTTGGAGGGGAGGATTTTCACATCTACTCATTAAGAGATTTTTACAGACTACTATTGCGCATCATCAATGTTCTTTGGTCCAATTGATGCTTATTTCTTACAATTGACAACACATGTCCATAGCCCTATAGTGTGCACAAATCATTAGCCAATATGTGGCAGACGACAACTTTTTTGTCTTAGTTTTCTTTTTTTATCATCAATTGTCATTTTGTAGCCATGGGTCCTATTCGAATAGGGCTTTTACCTTTTCTTTGTTCGTTGTTTACTTTTGTCTTTTCTTTGGGTTGTGTCTACTTGTGCTTTCATTTGCTTTGTATTTTTGATGGATGGGTTCCCATCCTTGACTTTTATATACATGGTTTTTTTTTAAAGAGCAAGTGGACATTACACCTACATACACTTGTAATATCCCTCTTAGTCTTAAGGAGTAGGTGTAAGGTCCTTTTATTTTTCAAGAGAGAAATTCATGGGTATAAAATTCCTTCCAAACAAATTAGGAAAATCTTACCTCATTATTACAAAGCATGGTTTTTCAAACTGTTCAAGTTAATAAATTGGTCTTCTTTAATTAATGGACATGTCCATTTTGACTAAAGGCCCAAAACATGTATTTTTTGACCAATCAACTTGATTGAGGTGATTTATTTGATCAATACATCTAATCAAATTAGACAATTCTAATTAAAATGATCAATGAGTTTTAGTCAAATGAGACATCTAATCAAATTGAACATAAAAAATTGACATCATTAGTCAAAATGATCGATGTTTTCTAATCAAATGGAACATCTTATGCCTATTACATACCTACTTTCTACCTTTCACTTACAATTTTACAACCTACCTACTTACGTACCAACCCACCCACCTATTTAAATGCATTACCTACTTACTACCCACCCACCCACCTATTTAAATGTACTACCTACCTACTACCCACCCACCCACCTATTTGCTTACATATTACCTACCTACCTACCTACCTTCATACTTCATAATCTTGTAGTGAAATGTCAAAATAAATATGTGAAGTAAAAAAATTAACAAAAGTTGAACACCTTTTGATGGTGTGGTCCATTGGTTAAGGACTTGATTTGTCATTGGGGAGAACAAAGGTTCAATTCATAACCTTATAACCTATGTACATGTTTAAGGGGCTAAGGTAGGTAGGGTAGGATAAATACTAAATTAGGTTAAGGTAGGTCAAGTAGGATAAGCTAGGCTACCACCTACCTACCCGTCGTTTTATGACCTACCTACATGCCTTTTTATGACCTACCTACCTACCTGCCATAATTTTTTTTATCCGAGCAAAAATTTGACCAATCAAAATTACCAATCAAGTGGTCTAGTCAAAAAAATCACCCCAATCACTATGGACATGTTGAAATTGACTTGTCCAAAATGATGGAATGGTCTTTTTTATGCCTATTCAAATTGGGTACTTTTTTACTAGATTTGCCAATCAAAAAATACCATGTTTTTTAATAATGCCCCATGCCCCTTTCACTTGTTTGCATCTCTTTGCCAAACATTGGAATATCCTAAATGTGTCAATTATTTTCCTTGTTTGTAGCGATTTTTCATGTTGTTTGAACTTTTGAGGTTCAACCATACGGATTTTGTTGTTCCTTGATGCACCTATTGAAAGGTTGATGCATGGAATGATAGACATTTAAGTATTTATGGCAAAGATATGTTTGGGCTAATTTTTGTCAAAAAACAAGTTTGCACACCTTGCTTCTATAGTAGGTTGGATCAATTATTGGGTGTGTATCCATAACGTTTATATGCTTTCATTCAAAGGAGTGTTGGAGGAGTTGTTGTGGATTTGGGGTGTGTGTTTCCATGATTTTGAATTTGAAAAAGCAACTCAAGGTGTAGATTTTCTAGCAACAACAATTAACAATACCTTTCATAGTGTATTGAAGCTTTAAGACCGGTGTACTTTGAAGTTTGTCATGTCAAATTGTTGTACTAGTTGGTTTTTTAATAATTGTGGATTATGAATATGATTTCATGTAATGAAAATGTCATCTACATTGTAAGAAGTTGATTCCTCACATGATTTTTTATTGTTGAAGCTATTGGTTAAATCCACAAACAAAGGACTGCAAGGCATAATTAAGGCTTAAAACCTAAATGAAAATAACTAATCCTTATATGAAGAGGTTCATCCAAAATATGAAAATTATTGATGTATTGATGGCTAACCCTAATGAATGAAATGAAGGGATGCATATTGTTGTTTAAAGATGAATGAACATTCTAACACCCATTGTAGATCAAATCAACAAAATTAATGGACATTGTACACTAGAAATAATAGGTAGTGACAAAGCAAAACATGCTTTAGGTTGGGCAATGGAGTAGGTACACAATGGACACTTAAAGTGATTGTAGAACATGATCCAAGATAGTAAAACAAAATCCAAGGGGTTGGTCACTTAGTCAAGGTTGGATAGTGCAAAAGGTGTGTGCATTTGAAATAATTGTTTGAAAAGCTTGTTAGGTGAGTGGAGAGAGTTGTTAGAAGGATTTTCTCAAGGGAGCCATTGGAATGGGAAAAATATAGTTGAAGATTGAATTGTTACCACCACTATATGACAACCTTGTGAGGAGTAAAATTTTAATTCTTTTTCTAGAAGATGAAGGAGGATTTGGAGATCATAGTGGCAATGGAAAAGAGTTTTCAAAAACATAAAGATGGATCTTTATGGGAGTTGTTATGATGATGAACAATAGCTTTGCCTCAAAACCAAGCACAAATTGCATGACATGATTTTAAAATTGTGAACAACTCATGGGTCCAAGCATGGTAAATTAGATCGCAAATGTACCTTGCAGCATAAATGAAAAGTAGCCATCAAGTATGCTTTGATTTGTTGAACTTAAAAATATCATTTAGTTCAAAGATTAATATGAAAATTTTCTTCAACTTTGATAAAACTTTAACTAAAGACTACATGTTTAAAATATGTTTAAATAGATTCATGGAAATTCAAGCAAAGCTCACAATATATTTTATACCCTTTAAATAGGTTGTAAGTAGATGAAATATTACATTTTAAAAAAACTGAATTAATGGGGCCTTAAAGTGTACTTGTGGTTTTTCATCTTTTTCACATTCTAATAAAAATATATTTAGCTTATAGGATAAAAGTAGGTTTGAAAAAAATATTACTAGTCAATTTCAAACCTACTTGTTACCTATTTTTATTATACTAAAATTTGAAAAAAATTATAATATTAAAAATCTTCAAATTTTATACTCAACTTACCATAAACCCAATGGAGGCATAAATGTTTTTTATTTTGTTATGTTTTTGTAGAAAACTGTCATATTTTTAAAAGGGATTTTATGGGACTTTTTGTTCTAATTTTACCATGCTTGGACCTTCATTCTTATTCTTCTACATGACAACATTAGTAACAAGTGTGATAGCCATAATTGCCATCATTATGCTTACTATGCATAGCAAAAAATGTCATTCATTAACAAAAAAACAATACAAAAGAACCTTTATCACTACAAAATAAGAATTTACCATAACTGATGAAGAAGAACAATAATTTTTAAAGAGAAACAACAACAAAAACACCTTCATCACTATGAAGTAAGAATCTACCATAACTTGTGAAAGAAGAACAATAATTTTTGTAAAAGTGTGATTTTATAAAAATGTGGTAAAACAATGACCATGCAAGCTTCATTATTTTTTTCACATGTGTAGCATCTTTTATCCATGGTTTTATGTCATTATTTTTTGTGGTCTTTTACAAAGTCCCATTGTGGGAAGAGGAGTATTAAATGGGAAGGAAAGGTTTTGGGGGGTTTTGAATAGGAATGCAAAGAAGCTACATTGTGTTGCAAAAGATTACAACATGAGCAACAACCTTGTTGAAAGCAAATGTTGTTTTGCAACATGGGTCTCCTATGAAAGTTGTCAATAACAATTCATGATAGTGCAAATAGGTATTTGACAACAACCATGAACTTTTACACATGGCTATGATGGCTCTTCATGTAAGGATCATAAGCTTTTTATCACACCCTTCATAATGATATGAGTTGTGTTAGGCCCATTGCCATGAATAAAATGAAAGAAAGTGGTTTTGAATATGTGTGTTGAACCTTGTGAAACTCAAAAAGTTTACTTTTTGTATATTCAATGAAGCATGTGAAATAAAAGGGTGTTTTTTTGTATGCTATGAAATAATAGAATAATAATAAAATATTATGTTAACGATGAAAGTATTTTAAATATATATTCATAATCCAATTCTTGATGGCCTAGTTACCTTGAAATAGATTATTAAAAAAAAAATCTTTAAATTGCACCTTATATGTTTTTTGCATGTCATTTGGAAAAAAAAATGGAAAGCAACCTCCCCTTGAGATGGAAAGGAGTTCAAAGGACTAAACCTAAAGAGGTTGAATAGGTTGGTAGGTTTAAATGCTAATTAATAATGGTAGTTACCAAATTTTGAAAAATATAAATGTTTTGTAAAGATGTCAATAAGTTGTTCAATAAAGGATAAAAACGAAACAAATGTAACTTGTTTTCTTACAAGTTGTTTAGTGAATTCAAAGTGTATTGAAAAATGTTTGATTCTATTGTGATAGGTAGGATATTTATGAAGTCTAATGGCATTTTGATTATCATAGTAGATAATAATAGGAAATATGGTAGAAAAAAATATATAATAAATGATATTTTGTAAATAGATGACTTTCTTGGCTACCTCCATTAAAGATTGGAATTATAACTATGTGAAGGAAAGAATTATAACATTATGTTTATTGTTAACCCATGTGATTAGGGTATGACTTAACATGTATACAATACCTTATTGTTAATTTTATTTTTTCTAGATCCCCAACTAAGTTTTCATCTATAATCTTTAATAGACTAAGCTTTGCTCCCTTTTGCTAAAAGGTGTTCAATTGGTAAGACCTTGTTCAATATTAAAATATAAATTTGATTGTTGCCAAGTGGGCCTTTTTTGGATTTTGCATGAATTTGTTGACAAGGTTTATTAGAAAGGAAATATTTGGTTCAATGTTGATAAGAAATATTAGTTTGCCAACTAGGGATCTATAGTTGTTGAATCCACGTGAAAAGTTTGTGTCTTTTTGAAGTTTCAAGTTTCTTAACAAGGGTATGGTTGATTGTTACAATCATAATGTTCTAGGATGGTGAGGGTATAAGTTAAATAATGCACATAGATATCATTCGTATGATGTTCCGCCTCAAGGTGTAGGTATTTAGATGCAAAGCCTAGATTGGTCATATCATATTTAATTTGTAATTATTTATTGATTTGAATTTTTTTTTGGATTTTATCTATACTAATAATAAGATCATCCACATACAAAGTTATAATGAGAATGTTGTCTATAGTTTTGAGGCAATACATATTTCCATCTTGGTTGCTTTTGGTAAGGCCTTGTGATAACAAGTACAAATTTATGACTAACTTAGTACCAAACCATATAGTGCCTTATGTAGTTTGCATACACCATTTTCATAATTTGGTTTGACAAATCCTTGAGATTATTTTAGATAGGCTTATTCTTGAAAAGGGTAATCTTGATATCAATATGACTAATTTGTCAACTTTGGTTTCGAATGAAAGCAATGATGGTTTTTATGTTTATTCACTTAGTAATTGGAAAAAAGGTTTTTTCAAATTACATGGATCATAGTTTTTTTCAAAGCCTCTTGCTAGAAACTTACTTTAAATTGTGTTTGTTTGTCTAAGGTTTGTGTAACTTTGTAGACCCACTTGGTAGAAATGGTTATATATTGAGGGGGAAAAGGAACCAACTTGTTCAAGTTTTATTTTTGTGGATTATAGAATAAATATTTCATTCCATAGCTACTTTCCATTGTGGGTCTTTAGTGGCTTGTGAAAATGTTAGATTAGGTGTTTCCCATGTTTATCCATCCTACAAATAGTATTTTAATTTGTTTCACTTGAACTTGATCCTAATTGATTTATGCAATTAGTTGGTTAGTCTTTTTTTCTAATTATGAAAAAATTCTAAAGTTTGTAACCACGGTGTCTCTAGTGTTTGTATTTATAGGTTTCAAAATAAATGCCAAAATATTCAAGATATTGTCAATAATTCTAACCTAGATGTAGATTGATGTTAATCTCTAAACTTTTATCATTCACTTTATCATCTCCTTGTAATTATTTGGTGCACAAATACAAATCAATGCTTTCTCTAGTCTTGGTTGGTTTTTCCTTGATTGGAGGTTTTGTTTGTTCCTCAACAATGTCTTTGAAAATAATGACCTTTTTGAGATTTGAGATGCATGATGCACAAGATTTGTTCTTGTCATCTATGTCAATTAAGACTACTTCCAAGGACTTTTTTACAAGTTTATCCCTCTTTTCCTTTGGTATATGAACATGGACTATTGTCCTAAAGACATTACAATTGGAAAGATTAGGTTTTTGTCACGTGGAGGCTAATTTTAATGTTTTTAGACCTAGGGCTTTAGTAGGTCTTTTATTGAACAAGTAAAAAGCAATGTGAACTAATTAGTTTATAGTTGTTTCGAAAGGCTATTGTTAAAGGTTAAACATCTAGCTACTTTTAATAAAGATATATGAATTTTTTTCCTACAAATTCAAGTTGTTAAATTGTGTATCTTTATTAAGGATAAATGCAAATTAAAGTGGACCAATATATATATATATATATATGATTCCCTAAAAGTACTTTTGTAATGTATTTCTATAGTGCCAAAAACATAAAATTGTTAAATGTTCATTTACAAAGTAAACAATCATTATGGACCACCATTTAATGCATCCCAAGGTACAATGTTGTATTTTGGAAAAAATTATAAGAATTCCACAAAGATCATGTTGTAAATTTTTTTGCTTTTTTGCTATTAAAAGTCCCACAAACTTCTATGCCATCTTGAAATGGTTTGGAAACCTTTATTTTGAATTAGTGTTGACATTTTTTAATTTTGGAAAATGATAAATGGACTCATCATTACAAACTATTATTATGGCAAGTCCATTTACAAGTTGTTTATGTATTATTACAAAATAGCTATGCATTTTCAAAAGTCCCCCATTTGGTGTGAATAATTATTCCAAAATAATTATTCAAACCAAATGGGGGACTTTTGAAAAACCCTTTTCATGAAATTCAAAAACCATTTGATTGAAAACACGTTATAATCCACAAGGGTGTAGAAAACATTGATCCATTATTAATTTTATGGACATTTTAACTTGCAAATACCCTTCAAAAGTATACCCATGTACTTATAGTGAAGTTATTAATGAATGTTATGTCAAAGTAATGTGCCTCCAACAAATTTGACCTTGAGAGGTCCACAAATATTGTTGTGAATTATTTTTAATGTTTTTTAGTCTTCTTCATATTAAGCTTATGAATTATTTTTCTTGTTCTTTTTTTAGTGGAGGTAGGCTTGAGGGCTCAAAACACAATCTAAAATTTCAAAGCACCACTTGGCCACAAACACCTTCACAATAATTTATTTTTTCTTATTGCCTTCCTTTCAGAGCCCTTGAATTATTGTGACAATCATTAATTACATCAACAATAAAAGGAATTCAATAGTTATTTGTTTCTTGGTGTTGTCATAAGTACATTAGGCGGTTAGGGTGGGTTCGTTTTTTTCTTGTTACATAACTATAATAAAGGAAGGTTTGGGTTTGTTTTTTTCTTGTTGCCATAAGTACAATAGGTGATGGGATTTATTTGCATTTTCTCTCACCGTGCAATGATGAAGAAGAACAATAGTTCTTTGACAAAAGATGAAATTTTGACATTTTTGAACTTGCTTGCTTGTTGTACAAGCCTCTTGTAAGTCCAACGGCTTACAAGAGGACTGCAACAAATTCATTTGAACTTTTATTTGTTCATAATTGTTTCAAAGTTTAGATTTTTAAAAAATTAATATGAGATGTACCCACATCTAATTAATAAAATCAATTATAGGTAATCCAAATTCCAATGAGTGTTGATTGGATTTTGGTGTTTCAATTTCCAAAACCAACCATAATATTAAAACACGCATTACTTTTAGAATCATTACACACCTTATAAAATTTTGATTTTTTATAAAAATATGCATTGAAATGCCCTTCACCCACTTTGCATTATTTATTATATTTATTGAACATCAATTTAAAAGGGTTTTGAAACAAAATTTTGTTTTGTTCCTTCTTGACTATGACCATACATTGCACATCCAATTTACTTGGTAGAAAAAAGAAAAAAAATGACCCAACAATTGAAAGGGGAAAAATATGAACACCCTTCATAAAATTGGGCATTAGGCCTACCTCCATTCTAGGTCCTAGAAGGGACCAACTAGTTGTCATACATACTTTGCAAATGTGGTGTAAATTAGGAAGTTTAGGTATTCCCAAGGCATGTTATTTCTAAGTGAATGCATAAAGAATGTTGAAATTGAAATGTCCAAGTCTTATGTGCCATAACAATTCTTTTTGAACCATTTGCTCTTGGTAGGTGGTTAGGTTTTCAATGAAAAGGTTCACTTCTAATAATTCACAATTTTTTCCTTTGATTTGTAGTCCTTTGCCTTTGGCTCTTTTACCAATTTCTTTAGTTTTAATCTTCTTGATTAAGAAAACAATGGGAAAAACTTCTATCATGTATTTGGCATTTAGTATGGTTCTCATAAAATCAAATATTTTTCTTGAAGCTAGGGATGTTCAAAACGTTTTTGATGTTATTTCTTTGTTGTTGAATCTTGCTAAAATAATAACTTCATTTCTAATTTTATGGAGATTTTTTTTCCTACAATGGTGATTGAAATTTTTCTTTGTTTTGACTATAGAACATTAATAGATTTCTATCTCATGTCACATGTTTCATAGCACTCAAGTCAAAAAAATCAAGTTAGTTTTTTTTCTTTCAATTTCTATAAAAATTTGTCTTCAATCCTATTTTACTTGTAATTCTTCTTTAGAACTAGGTTTTTGTTGTTGCATCATCTTCATAATTGGGTTGTGATTTTATTAATTAACTTGAACTTTGTTTGACAAAATTTGAAATCTATTATCAATATCATGAATTTCACTTATGATTTTTCAAGCTTCACATTCTTGCTTTTAGTGGCCTCTTATTTCACAGTAAAGGCAATTTCCTACTAGTTTGTTTGACTTGATCAATAATTCCCAAGTTACATTTTTTTTCAATTCTTGATGTTGATAATGATTCCTCCTTGGCCTTTGGTTACCTCCAACAAGGTCTCCTTCCATCTTTAGTTCAATTTTTAAACTTATGTTTTGAGTATCCTTTGAATTCAATGAAGTTCAAATTGTTAACACTTTTCTTGTTGACATAGAAAATTTCTTCACTTGATATGAAACTCTTCATTGAAGAGCTTTGATTCCATCTTTTCAAAAGTAGGTAAAGTTTTTATGTCAATGAAAGTGTTGACAAGTGCATTGTATTGTTTAAGAAGAGAGTTGAAAACCAATAGAATGGTTAGTTCTTGAGAGACTTCAAAATCTATCCCTTGTAGTCGGTTTAAAACCTTTTTGACGTCTTTAGGATATCCATCAATTTTGTCCTTTCTCACATGGAGACAAATTTTCTTAGAATCATCATTTTTCTAAACTCACTATTTGCTTCACAATTTTCACTCATATATTGTTGGCCAACATTCACGTGGATCTATAAAATTCCTAATGAATGGAATGACAACATTTGCCACTAATTGACAGATTGTATTCAATGTTTTCAATCCAATGTTTTGTCTTTCATTGTTGGGAGTCTAATAGGACTTATGAAAATAAATTGCCAAGGACCTTTTTCCTAAAACATGTTCATCATTATGAATGACCATATTGAATATTCCATAGTTAACATTGTTTTCTAAACGACTAGTTCTTGGGATGTTAATGTGAATGTTTAAACTACAAGTATGTGTAGGAGGGTCATTTTGAACTCCCTTTATCTATCTAAATTAAAGTTAATCATGTGTTCAATCTTTCCTCTTATATCAATCGTGACTTTAATATCTTCCTTTTTTAGTTGTTGATTAATCTTGAACTCCTAATCTCCTTCTAAATTGTCTAATTTCAATATCATAAGTATTGATGCACAAGTTTTTTTAAGAGAACTTAAAAACCTCTTGTGATAAAATTAATGAAGGTAGAAAGAAAGGACTAGTTATAATACCATATAAAAACTTAATTCATTCAAGTGATTTTTTACTATGAGATGGAAAACAACTTGGGTTGGGGCCCAAGTGGTTAAATACACAAGCAAAAAACAACATGAAATAATTAAGGCTTAAAACCCATATGAATAAATTATTAATCTTCAAATGAAAATGTTCATTTAAAATATAGAAATGATTAATGTATTCATGATTAGCCCTGACAAATGAAATGAAAGGACGTTCATTGTTGTTGGAGTGTAAACATGCAAGTTCACAACTCATGCCCACCTCTTTTGTTGTGTGCTTAAAAACTACATATTTGACAAATTTAAAAAGCCTTCTCTTGTAGGTTGCCAAATAAGAGTAGGATTACAAAATTAACTACTCATTACACTGTAAATGGATCATCTATTCATGTTTGCACCCAAGGGAGGATAAATGAACATTTTAACACAAATAGGATAATGATTATGTTGTTATATATTGATAAATACAAATTATTATTTTGAATATTCTTAATCTCAAATTGCATCTTATTATTTCCAAAAGAAACCCATATTTTCATTTTACCAAGCCATTTTGTACAAGAAAAAGATCTATATGTAAACATTTTTGGGATTTGAAGTGCCTACCAAGAGGTTGGCATGTTGAATATAGGTTCTTAAAACCTACAACAGGATCTAAAAATAAACCATTCCCCTATTTTAAGAACCTTTAAGTTTTTTTTTTTTTTTGTGGTGTTCATTCATTTTATAAAGATAAAGATAAGGTGGAAAAGATATAAAATTAAAGAAATAAGTACCTTCCAAATAATTGAAGGTATTATAATAGGTTGGCACATGATCATTTGTGAAATCAAAACCCTTTGACCAAATTTCACTCTAAAACAATCTTCAAAATAAACTAAAAAGCTTAACAATTCTTCATGTTAAGGATAGACAACAATCTTCAAAATAGACTAAGAAAAATTTTAAATTCTTCATGTTAAGGATAGTCTTTTATTATGCCATCTTCATCATAAAAAGGAGACCTAAGAAAAGTTTCAAAGAAAGGTTAGTGTGGGCCAAAAAGGTCAATTCAATGTGTTTTTGAGCAGTTGGTAGTAGTTAAAAGAAAAGAGTATTTCAAACATGCATGAAATTAAGTTTTAGCATTTTTACATATTTATGCCAATTACTCACCTTTCAATTACTTGGATTGATACACATTGTTTTAAATGTGTATCAATGTGTACACATGACAATTGTTTTGAATTCAAAGCACAACTTGTCATACCATTTTCAAGATCAAGCAATGATATTTCAATAGCAATTTGTAATATTATTAAAATGTTTATTGATGAACACCAAGAAATTCTAACACCTTTCTATACAAAAAATATATATTATGGGATGGGTTAGAAACAACTTTTTCTATGATAATAACAAATTATTATTGTGCCAAATTTCTGGAAATCCTTAAATTTTTTGTTTTGGAAAATGTGTATTAGAGATGATGAAAATTACTAATAATTAATGATTTTTTCTTTTTTCTTTTTTGGATAAAAATTTGAGAAAAAAATTGGATTTTTTTTTACTCTAGTGTAAATTTGACTACATTTGCTAGTTTTTGGGAAAAACTTATCAAATTTTTGATATCACAAAATTGATGAATTAAAAAAATAAAATTCTTGATCATAAATTTTTTGAAGATTGACAAACCATATTTTATGTGACTTGGGCAAAGGGAGTCATAATCTAAAATTTTCACTATTTATTGACCTGAAATCATTATTGTCATCAAAGATTTTACTTTGCATTGTTGGAAGGGGTTAACAATGCAAATTATAAGTTTGAGACTACAATTTTCATTGAACCAGTTGTAGTCATGATTTCTTTTCTGAAAGGAGAGACATATGAATCAAGATAATCGAAAGAACATAGTTATTGTACAAACTAATAGGATATCTTGTTTTATCCCATGCAACCATTTTTTTATCACCTTCTAAAACTGAAAAGGTAGGCATTTTTCAACACAAAAAATATTGGTTTTAAATCCAATCAACCTCTATATGGTTGTGAAAATGCCATGTGAAATTCTTGTTGTGTAAGTGGGAAATTACTTTCAAAAGTGCCATCATGTCATACACTCAATATCACTATACAACATATATGCTTACATGAATTTGAAAAGTCCGTATTGGATTGTGCAAAAACAATAGAGGAAATGGAAATCAAGTTGAAGAGTTACTAGGTGCTTCTCAAAACATGCACTTATTTTACATGGCAAAAGATGCAATCAACAAACAAGGTGACTGTAACTTGTAACATTTGTGTTTAATGAAGGCAACTTGATGAGGAGATGAACCAAGAAATAAACCTAGATGCAAAAGTAGATGATGAATTTGACTAAGAAAAATCAAGTAAAAAAAACATTACAAAAAGACAAGGGTGAGGAAAATTTTGAATGAATCCACACACAACCATGAAATGGGGTCAAAATACTTTATGAACCAAAAGTGTGGAAAAAGGTCAAGTTTGACTTTACTACATACATCCAAATGAGATATAAATTGCTAGAATCTATCTATGAGGTGATACCTACCATTTTTTCAATATAATATGTTTCTCCAAAATTCTTGACCAACATACTATTGTTTGCCATCATTCATGGTAACCCAATTATGGAGCTATTGTTTGTGGTGTACTCTTCAAAACAACCTCCTTATTCACCCTACCATATGATAAATTCCCCATGTTGAAGTTATATCAAATATCATTCACTAATGTTGCCACATGTTTTTATTATGCTCATACATTTATGCCAGAATTTGTTGCTTTGTTCACAAAACTTGCATTCAATCATGCCATCCTCTTTCAAAGGCACCATTTGTTCATATTGTTATTATGCTTATAAAATCTGGGAATGATATTGAACTTCTTTGTTGCAAACCACACTTTGTGAAAAACCAATAATTGAAGATATTTTATTCTTGAAAATAATTTCAACCAAGTGTCAACCCTATTATTGTGCAAATGGCATTGAAAAAAGTTGTTGCCATCATCATCAACAACATGTACAACAATTTGTGAACTGACTGACAACTTCTCTTCGAATCATCAGCAAAGACAAGCTTTTACATCATCCTCTTCTGCCCTTCCACATATGAAGAGCTTGCTGCATTGAGTACCTTACTTGTTGTACCCCAAGCAGGGTTTCTTAAGGATTTTGTGATGTTGTCAAAGTGGCAATAATCCAGAAAATAATTTAGTCAAATTTGGCTACATATTACATATGGAAGTGGGAAAAAAATTTAAATCCTTTTCATATTCTTGGTTACCCTAGTATCAAAATCTGGCGATTTGAATTTATTTTTTCAAAAATTGGCAATTTTGTACTTTTTTTTCATCAATAATCCTTTGTATAGGGCGAAATCATATTTTTGAGGTCGAAATTTGGCGAAAATTTCACCAGTAAAAAGAGACGCTGAGGTCCCCAATTTCCAGTGATTTTCGTTGTGGCTAACTTTTTGCAGGTTTTTTGGAGAAAAACTTTGTAAAATGTGGGTTTTTGGCAAAAACTGGCACCCACTTTTTTAAAACAAAAAAATGTGAAAAAAAGTAAAAACACTGACTTGAACACTTCGCCATACCCATGATGTATTTGGTCACGCAATGTTTTTTAGGGGGTGGCGAGTTATTTCAAGTTTTGCAAAAATGTTTTAATGGAAAAGTTGGAAAATTGTGTTTGTTATGGTATAAAATGTGCAAAAATTCACCACTTTTGCGAAATCAGAAAATGGAGGAAAAATCAAAACGCTGGTGACTGACACAAAACAACTTGCCTTATTCCCGATACGTTTGGTGCAGCGCTGTATTTCCGTGGAATTTTCTCCTAAATTATTGAATAATTTTTTTTCCTGAAAGAAACTTGGATAAATGTGTGGTTTTCTTTTTAGTGTAGAATGCAGGATTTTCTGTTTTTTACAATTTCGTGATATCAAAAAATTTACCTAAAATTTCCCCCAAATTTCAAAATAGTTGAATTTACACTAAAAAAAAAATCCATAAAATTTCCACTTATGTTTTTGGAAGAAAAATCAGAAAGAAAATAGTGGTAAAATGTGCTTTCTTAGTGAAAAACGTGTTTTTCCAGCGAGAATTGGAGTTCGTGTCCTATCCTTTTGTTCCCAGTGCTGTGTAAGCGTTGGGTTTTTCCACTGATCAGCAGCTGCGTGGATTGTTCCGCCTTGTCGTCGTCGTCGGCCTTCTTGGAATTTCCGCCTTCTTGTTGTTGTCGTTGTCGGTATATTCTTGGAATTTCCGCCTTCTTGTTGTTGTCATCGTCGGCCTTCTTGGGGTTTCCGCCTTGTGCCTCAGGCGAGAGTACCTACCTACAGCTCTTCCAATGTCGTGTTTTGGGGAGAAATGTTTGCAAGAAAAGGAAATTTTCATTTTCCAGAAATCGTTGCAAGGGTATCTTCTTCTTCTTCTTCCTTCTTTTGAAAAGAAAAGATTTTTTTGTTTTTTGAAGCCAACTCTGGGGTGTTGATTTGAGAACTAAAGCACTGGAGAATCAGGAAGAACTACAAGGAAGGTATGGTGGTGGTGGTGGTGGTGGTGGTAATCATCCCTCCGTGCCTTTCCTGAGAAGACAAGACCGGTTGAAGAAGATGAGGGAGGAGAATGTGTGCGGACTTGCAGCAGTTTCCAAGAGTAAAAATTCTTCTTCTTCTCCAGTACCTGTGTACTTGAATGTCTATGACCTTACCCCACTGAATGGTTATTTCTACTGGATTGGCGTTGGAATCTACCACTCCGGGATTGAAGCTCATGGAGCGGAGTATGCATTTGGTGCCCATGATTACCCTACAAGTGGAGTGTTTGAAGTTGAACCAAGACACTGTCCTGGGTTCACATTCCGCTCCTCTCTTCTCCTGGGTACAACAGATTTGAGTCCCTTGGAGTTTCGAAGCTTCATTGAGAAATGTGCTGATGAGTACTGTGGTGACACCTACCATCTGATTGCCAGAAACTGCAACCATTTCACAGATGACCTTTGCCAGCGCTTGATGGGGAAACCCATTCCTGGGTGGGTCAATCGCCTTGCCAGGATAGGCTACATGTGCAACTGTTTGTTGCCAGAGGGTCTTCAGGTCAGTGGGACAGATGATCATACACATACACCTGATGAGTTTCAGCATGTGAGGGCGGAGACTGGACATGATTTCGAGGAGCCCGGAGGCAAAGAGATGGTGGAGTCTGGAAGTGATCAGGAGTGTGCGCTGATTACATTGCCAAATGCTCACACCCAGGCTCTATTGAGGGACAGCTTCAAAGAATTTGTTGCCAAACCTCATCAAAATGATGAACACTATTGAGAGTCTCTGTGTCAGTCTATTCAGTTCACTTGTTGGCTCCGTCCAGACTCGGGGGCCACTTCCTTATAGCCTCAAACTGAAGGTGAGAAATGCCTCATGAATTTAGGGTTTTCCTTCATTTTTTGGTAACCTTGTACTGTTGGTAATCAGGTGCACCATTTTATGTGTATATGAATATTCTTTACAACCATGACATGATCATATGTCAACTGTCGTTCCATGATTTTTTTTGTGCTCAAATTTGAGTAAAGGTGTTGTACTGCACATGATCATGAGCTTGTATACCTGGTTGGGTTGGGTGCCCAGTTTCTGAGTGAGAAACACCTCATGAGAGTAGGGTTTTCCTTCATTTTTTGGAAACCTTTGCATTGTTGGTAATGAGGTGTGCCATTTTTATGTATATATGAATATTCTTTACAGCTGTGACACGACCATATGCCAACTGTGTCATTCCATGATTGTTTTTTGTGCCCAAATATGAATAAAGGTGTTGTACTGCATGTGATCATGAGCTTGTATAGGTACCTGATTAGGTGCCCAGTTTCTGATTCTGTGCTTTCCACCTCTTGTTTGAAACATAGCTGTCTTGAGTACATAGAAAGGAATACTCTCAAGGCCTGTATGGAAGAAGAGGATGATTCTGTGGAGGAGCTGTGACTGTACTTAGTAACAAAATCCTTACTTGAATAGTCTAAGAGACAGCAGATAACAAAGGATAAGATTGAAAAGAGACAGTCTAGTATATGGATCTCTTTAGGTAAGTGGTTAGCCATAACAAATCAGTAACGCAGACTGCAGACTAAAGTAATGGAGGCAGTGGCAAATGTTGTGCTGGAGAATGTGCAAACAGCATCTGCTTGTGTGTTACCACCCCTGGGGGCTATTGCAGAAGGGAAGAACGTCCCTCAGGAAGAATGTGTCCCCATGAGTTCAATCTCCCACGTTTTGGCAAATCCCGTGGCTATTTCGACTGCATTGTAGTTAAAGTGAAAGAGCGCATATGGATTGAAAAGTCTTCATTTTGACACCAATTGGGTTACAAAGCTGGATGAAAAGGGACAGTCAGGTTAGTAGTTGAGACACGGCAGCTGATGGCTTTTCCATTTCAACTAGGTCAATTCCTTTCTTTCATGTGAGTTGGGGTTGGATCTGCTCACCATTTCAAAATGCTTTGAAACTTCCCAGTCCTAGTGGAGCCAAACCCAAATCTGATAGTTGGATAAATGTTTGCTTCGACTAGGGTATGTAAACTAGAAATGCTTTGCTCCTTGTGTTTCACAAGTATAAATGCGATAGAATGGGAGAGAAAGAGAGGAGTCAAGAATCAATATCAAAAGCTTCATTCTGTACCTTCTGCATTCACAGTGGATGGCAGCACCCATCACCCATTTTTGGTCAATTCTCTGATCACAGACTATTCAACCTTGTGAGTGAAATGTAGCACTGGTTAGGATTTTGATGAAAAGTAGTTTGTCTCCACTTTTGGCCAACCGACGAAGCAGGTAAGACACCAACTGGATATTGAGAGTAAGTGGCAGGCCAACATTGCAACAACCAACACACTGAGCAATTTGTGAAACCCTCTATTGAGATATTAATGGGGTCATGTCTAAATTAGTCCTTGAGGCCAAGTAGGCACTAATATATGACCCTTACTCATGTTCCCACTCTTAATCTTTTCTTCCTCTTCATCTTTGTTGCCCCTCTCACCTTAAAGCCTAAAAATACACATCATAGATGAGAATAAATATAAGAATTTCTTTTAGCTTGTGTCTCATGATGATAGTTGCATTTGGAGACAATATTCATAGTTATCTAAGCATGGAAAGAACTACAACCTTGGATCACTTACAATCTATAAAAGATATACCTCATATCTCTTACATTGACAGTCTTACATTGGCATGATTCCTTTAATGAAAACAGACAATTTGTTCACGATCTTTAAATGTTCACACTAAAGGAGTTTATAAAATCTGAAATTTCAATCCAAACTTGGAGAAAAAAATTCACAATCAATATCAAAAGACCCATGGATCCAAGGAATGAATGTATGTTTGAGAACTGCAGAGAATGTTAGAAAAGGGAAGAGATATATCATGGAATACAATCGTTGTTTAAAGGAAATAAAGATCCGTTGAAGATTGATCAATGGCCTAATTCATTTCGCATTTATGAAAATCCTCTAGACAAGCGAATTCTTATCATTAGCAAACACACCTTACACATCAAAATTAATTCGAAAAAAAAGAAGTTCAAACATAATTGGTTGTTCAAGCATGGTGATTTAGGCAAATGGAAAGAAATGGTCTTTCAAAGAGTAGAGAAATACTAACAATGATAATAAATTTAATTTGGTTTTGAGTTTGGTGCTCATCAATGACCACCTGTACACATCATAAAAGTACTAACATTATTTTTTATTTTTAAAACCTAATTCCAAAATAAGTTATTACATCGGTGTGACAAAAGTGTTTGCCAATGAAAAATGCGTGTACTCATTTTTTTTTATGGAGGTCTTGTTTTATATAGTCAATGTTCAATGAATATGGTACTTGTTTAGGGTTTAGGGATTAAGGTCTCTTAAGAAATTGGCATAAATAATTTGTGAACTTTGGAGGGTTTTAGTTTCAAGAGGTGTTCATTAATGAACACTCTTCACACATCAAAGTAAAGATGAAAACACACTTGTTAAAACATTATGGTTTTTTGAACATGGTAATTTTGGCAAATGGAAAGAAATTGTTTTTTACAATGTTTTGGAATGTAAGGTGTCTCAACTTTTTGCATTAGATTTAATCACTCTTAAACCCTTTTACTTGCACTCGGTTTTACCCTTAACAAACTATGACATAAGAAACTATGAAAAGATTGAATGTGAGAATTTGGTTTTTTAAACAAGTGTGTATATCAATCCAACAGCAAAAATAATGTGTGCCCTTCACTAATAATGTGACCATTGGTGTGGAGATGTGAAATAACTTGAAGTTCATTGAATGTCTTTTAAAAATGTTTTTAAGAAAATCATCGAGTGATGCACGTGGGTATGTATTTTGCATTACAATCAAAGTATAACATCAACTTGTCAAACCTAACATGTTATTTTATCCATGCAAATATTAGTTTTGATTCTATGACCATGATGGTGTTTTCCAAATTCGACACATGTGGGGGTGTGAATATCCACATTAAATAATATCAAACCCTTTACATTGGATTCATGCAAACCAAGGCATGAAATGGGTGCAATTTCAAACACATTCACAATCTAAGGAACTAGAATTGTTATTTTGTCTATGTATTGAGAGGTCACTTTGCCCATAAGCCGAATTTCATTTATTTGGAAATTTAACTCCGTTTAGCCATTGCCCAAATACCTCACTAATTATGTGGTTATCATGGCTGAAAAATTACTAAATTAAAAAGTGTAAATATTTTGTGTGATGCATTTGAAAATGATCAACCATATCAAAATACGTTTGCAATCTCATTGTTCATTATAATTATTATAAAATATAATTTTGATTTATATATCATGCACATTGTACCCCATTTACATTTGAAAATGGACTTTTGCAATTTTAAACATACTAAAAAATCCCAACATTATTTTGAAATTAAATTTTTTTTTCTTTCTTTCAATAATGTGACTTTTTTTAATGTGGTTAATAACTTCCTAGTGCCCAAATCTTTTTGAATGGTAATAAATGTTTATTGATGTAATTAAAGGGTTTTTTTGCAAGTGGAGATTATTTTGCATAAAAATTATTCAATTTGTAAAGTCCTTAACTTGAATCAAGGCCTATATTTAATGTAATTTTTAAAATTTTGAATACTTACTTATATTAATAATTTAAAAATAATTTGCATGATAAGCTTGACTTTCAAATGGCATTGTGCACATAAATATTTTCTTATTTTTGTGTTTTCATTATGATCTTACATGGCATT
>Ga0116227_10001481_pt1 | contig 52315 bp, 31 predicted proteins | sample S1TSphgellanicum_FD_89693 | JGI IMG/M metagenome (GOLD analysis project Ga0116227, IMG submission 89693) | Host-associated microbial communities from peat moss isolated from Minnesota, USA - S1T2_Fb - Sphagnum magellanicum MG | ecosystem: Host-associated > Plants > Peat moss > Unclassified... | reverse complement strand
TTTTGTGATGTATCAAAAGTGGGCAATTGTCCATAAGATGATTTAGCCACATTTGGCTACAGACTAGATATGAAAGTAGAAAAACAAAAACAGAATCTTTCTATATTCTTGGCTACCTACTGGAACTTATCATAAAAATCTGGCAATCTAGAAACTCTTTTTTTTTTTTTTTCGAAATCTGGCGAATTTGAGCCTTTTTTTTTTCCCATGCAAAATCCTTTGTGTAGGTCGAAATCATATTTTTTAGGTGGAAATTTGGTTAAATTTCGGCCCAACAATGAAACATTGGTACTACTAGAGACAGGTAGTAGACAACCGAAATAATAATAATAATAATAAATAAATAAAATATTAGCCTTAACTTTGGAGTATCAATGTCATTCTGGCATTTTAATTTTTTAACACATAAGAAAATCTAGCTCTACCTTTAATTCAGATCTAGATCTTTTCATAGAATTTTAAAGCCTAGCTGTGAAGGAACATATTCACCCCCAAACTGTTACCAATCCACCGTCAAATGCTAAAGATCCTGAGATTTGAATTTTGGGTGGGGGCCAAAAGCCAACTCAGGCGCCTATAATTTGGTTTGGTGTTAATACTGGGTTTCTTTTTCTAGTGATTTCTATTCCTCTCCTTGCTTAAATACCCAATACACTTGGGATCACCATGTGCCAACTTGATGGCAATCAATCCCCATTAAAGGGAAAGCACTCAAAGAAATTCCCTAGTGTGTTTGGAGGGCACCTTAAATATGTGGACATTCCTCCTAGAAAGTGGAGGGATATTATGTATCTAGTCCTTCATGAAGTGTGAGGGATCTTGGGACTTAAGCATGGGACCTATCCTACACCTATAACAAGTTGGAGGTATCTTACACTTGCTTCTAGGCATAAGATCCCTTCCACTCTTAAGGAGTAGGATTGAATATGTCTCCCCTTACTATGCTTTGTGACTTATGTATGTTTAGATTCATGGTAGGTAGGGGTAAAACCTGAAGATAGGGGACATTCCCAAAATATGGGCCCCAATTCAACTATTGACTTATCCTAGGGCCCTTCTTTTGGGAATGTCCCAACCTAGGGGCTTTTATGGAATGCTCTTCGGTAGAAAATCTCTGCCCCTATTACACCTTGTGATTTATGTAGATTTAAGATTCATAATAGGGCTAAAGCCAGCAGGTGGGGAACATTCCCACAATGTCGACCCAGATTCAGCTATCACCTACACCTCATCCTAGGCCTCTTATTTTGTGAATGCCTCAACCTAAGGGTTTTTATGGAATGCAAAAAATAAATAAATAATATTAATTAATTAATTAATTAAAAAAGTAACTATTCAGGACATGATTCAAAGAGTAGGCTATAGTGGCCAACCTTAGGCCAAGAAGCCAAAAATGATTTCAACCCTAGGTCACAATGCTTAAAAATATATTAACTTTAGGACAAAATGCATTAACCAAAACAAGTGTTGGCTCAAGATAAAACTTCTTGGCTTAAGGTCTAACCCTAGACCAAAACACGTTGACCTTCAACTCATTGCCTAGGTTTTTTTCACATTTGGGCTCAAAAAGTGTAAAAATATGATTAGGTAACTTGTTTTTGACATTTTGAAAAGTTCACATCTTGCATTAGTTAAATTTTTTTCAATTATGATCATTGTCAAATTATAAATTTTATATTATTCAATCATTTTTAATAAATAAATTGATAAATAAATTGATAAATTTCACTAAACATATGATTGGTCAAAAATTTCATGTGATAGCTTGTATATTTCAATGGATTTTTAATTTTTTTTAATGAAAATCTTAGCAATTAAAATTTTAAATTGAACTTTCTTGCATTGGGAAGATTTCAATGCATTTAATTTTTTAAAATTTCTCATTTGATGGCGTTTCATTTTTTTGATTTCTATTTTGACATTATTATGAATTTTTTTTTGAATTCACAAGTTTTATATTTTGCATGACAAATGCAATGTCACCATTTCAAAAGTTCATCATGTGAATCCTTTTTAGAAAAAGCTCATTCATAATTTTCAATATGTTTTTACATTTTAAGTTCATTTACAATTAAAAAACTACGAATATGATAGTCCAAATAGTCTCCCTAAATGCACATTCACTTTCAAGACATTTGGCTTTATGTGTTTGCAACACATTTGGCTTAGGGTGTTCACATGACTTTTGGCCTATTGCTTAGGATTTTCAGTTTAAACTGCTCATGAGACCAAGTTTGGTCTAATATGTTTGTAAGACACTTGGCTTCAGGTGTTTTCTTGTTGCACAAAAAAATGCCCCAAAGAAAAAATTGATGGTCTTCATACTGAAATAGTGCCCACAAAAAGAAATATATATATATTAATTAAGATGACAAAATATTATAAGTTGAAAAATGAAAAGATGCTCACATCATCTGAGTCCTCTTTCACAACACTTCTTCTTTCACTCTTCTAACTCAAAAAACTTAGTTTCAAGATCATTTGGGGGCAAAGCTCCTTAAGAAATCCTGATCAACTTGGATATTGGAACTATGATTCGAAACCAAAGAGAACAAAAATTTGAACAAGGGTTTCAAATCTCAACAAAGCCTTACATTGCAAATGGAGTGTTTGGGCTAGCTAGGACACGATTCAAGAAATTTGTTAACCCTAGGTCAAAATGTTTAAAATATTCCCACCCGAGGCCAAAATGTCCCAAAATATCCCAACCTTGCTAAAATGCCCAAAAGTATTCAAACCTAAAGCCAAAAACATGCTTGGTCTTGGAATAGAATTTTGTGGTGTAGAGTCTGACAACTTGGGCTTAAAAAACAAACCATGGTTTCAAGGTCCTAACATCCCTAGGCCCCCATGTCTTACGCTTTCAAACCATCATGTTTAGGCTCTCAAGCTTGCCCTAATGTTGTAGATTCTTAAAACTTCAACTCCTAGTCCCTTGAACCCTAATGTCAAGTAAGCTTCTACATGCATTTAGTCTTAACCTTTCAAATTCTCATGTCCTTGGCCTTCAAGCCTAAGATCCTAGGCTTTTTACAATTGTGAAATCCTAGCACTTCAAGTTGAAGGCATAGGGACAGGCCCACTTGTTGCATTTTTACATGTATGTCTTAAGGTTCAACCCAAAGTGTCTTCAGACAAATGCATCTGCCAAGGCCACAAGAAGCAAGTCCTGCTCTTTATTAATTGAGTTGGTAAACTGCCAAAACAATAGGCCTGTAAAATACATTAACACCCAACCTTAAACTATTTCCTTGGGCCTGTGAAGATCCAAGTGTGAAAATCCTAGAAACTCTCAATGCCCAACGGCCAACTGTGGGCCCTTGAATGTCCACTGCCTCTGGTAGCATGTGACTTTGCCTTTCTCAGCTACTCATCACATTAATGTGATTTTCACCAACTCCAAATGACGTCCTTTGGAGAGACTAGAGACTAATCCTTCTCTCAACTAGGCTAACACTTTAACCCAGTTCATTTGCACAACTCTGAAAGTCCAACTGCTCTCTAAACCTTGTACAAGCAGCACCTGTGCTTTACATTACTTTTGTAAAGCACTTGGAGAAATTTCGGAAGCATATTTGAAGGCCACACCATAGCCATAAACAGCCCTCCAGTAAAGAGGACGGATCTTATGCCTACTCCACTTAATAGTGAGAGAGCCTACTTCCAAGCATAATAATCCTTCCCTTCTTATGCCTCATGATCTAACAATGTTTAGGTTCATAATTATGTTTGTCTTGTGCTTTCCAATGGGTAAAGCCCACACGAGTGAGCAACATACCTAAACTTGGGGTTGGACTCAACTACCACCTTGTAGTAAAATAGTCGGTTAGAATTTTTAGTCTAAATGGAGGCCACCATAAATCCAGGAATATAGCCTCTTTAAAAGAGGATGCAGGTTACACCTATTTAATAGGTGTAATGCCATGATGCACTTGGGCCCCTTGTTTTGGGAATGCTTCCCCCCCAAATACATTTAACCATATTCAGATTACTGCTAATAGCCTACCTTGACCTTCAAAGTTCAAAGTTCAAAGTTCAAACCAAATTAGCTTGGATGGCATCCTTTGGAACACTTATAGATTTGATGTGGCAACATTTTGAAACGCTTTCCGTGACATACACTAATTAACTTGAACATGATTAGATTGGCCAATTTTGTTTGCCATCATTCGATCACATGTCTCCCACCCATCACCTTGAACATGATTATATTTGCCAATTTTCTTTGATTTCATTGAATTGCGTGCGTGCGTGTGTGTGTGTGTGTGTGTGTGTGTTTTTGGACCCATTAACTTTGGAAGTGGTTAGATTTGTTGATTTTCTTTGCCATCATTGAATCATCTCCCACCCATGAAATTGGTAACATGATTAGACTTGTTAATTTTCTTTTGCCATCATCAAATCACGTGTCTCCAGCCCATCAATGTGAAATCATCAGATTTGTGAAATTTCTTTGCCATCATCAAATCACGTGTCTCCAACCCATCAATGTGAAATCATCAGATTTGTTAAATTTCTTTGCCATCATCAAATCACGTGTCTCGGACCCATCGACTTGAACATGATTAGAATTTGTTTCTGATTTTCTTTGCCATCATTGAATCACTACTCAAGTCTACTCCCACCCATTGACTCCAACATGTCTCATATAAAAACTAAATTAACATGCATTAAGGGGCAAACTCCATGAGGAGAAGTAATTGTTGTATTAACCTAAAGGTGTTATTAGGTGGTGTTGACAATGGAGAAAGACAAATATGTTTTCTAGGCTTTAAGAACTTTCTCATATACCTATTCTTTGCCCACAAAGTATGTTTAGACCTTTGTCTAGTATCCTGAGTTATTATGTATGACAAATGATTTGCCTCCACAACATTGGTAATTCAATTGACACAAAAGGCTTCAACTTTGATGAATCCCTATGCCACAATTCTACTTGGTTAATAAATACTGTAGTGTGCGGGCAGCTTCAGCATGTATCTGCCAAATAAATAATAAAACTTGAAGTTTACATTTCCAAAATTAAAATATTCATGAATATTCCAAAACATTCTTCATTTTCATTCACAAATAGTTTTTCTGTGAGACGAGTAAATTTTTGAAAATTTCAGCTTTTTTTAAAATAGTATAATTTTTGCTGAAGCTGCCAAGGTACAATGGTATATACAGAACCCAACTACTTGAACCTAGAATAGGAAGATGATAATTTGAAGATCTATTTTGCCTTAACCAATATTTATCTGAATTTCTTACTGCCCATATTTTACCTTTTACTTGTTCAGTATATTAAGAAAACTTTGGAATCTACATGTACTGAACTAGTATACTATTTTTATATTAAACTAACCTGAAGAGTTGGGCCCTGCCATCTTATCCCTATTCAACAAGATAAGATGAATGAATTTCAAAATTCTCACACAATGGCATGCAGAAATTATCATCTTGTGTACCCATGTTCATATATTCATAAAAAATGCAATTATTTTTTACCACTTGTTGTCTACAACTAAAAGTGTCGTTTACAATTTTTTTGTAACATGATAAGTTGAAAAACACAATTTTTCTTCTAATGTTGCTAATATTTTAGAAGCATGTATGTAAATGTTTCAATGCAAATGAATCCATTTCATATGTCATATGGCTTATGGATTGTAGTATACCACATTGATTTTGAAACAAAAATTTGGTAATGTTATATAGTCCATTTTTAGAATTTAAAAAATATATCTTTAGAAAAGTAACACAAAGTAAATCCATACACACATGGGCATTGGTAATCACTAATTTATTCATCATTACAAGACAATAATTTCATTGTTTCAAAATATGTGATCAATTTATAATAAAGGGACCAAATTATAACCCATTTATATGATCTTGATCAAACAAATTTGAGCATAAAATATTTCAATTGATAAATTTTTGTGTCATAAAATAACAACTTTTGATAATTATGATTTTAATTCATTTTGTCCATCCCTCTTGTCATGAAACAATTGAAGACTATGTAGTCAAAATAACTAAATATGTAATCAAAATGGAAGTTGTAAAATGGGTGTAATTGCATTAATAGGGGTCATAACAAATGTAAGCATTATTTGGTTTTCATGTTTATTCTCAAAAAATTTATTAATGTTGTAAGTGTTTAATGTGTAAACATAATAATTTTTTAATATATTATATTTTCAATATGTGCCATGATTTGGAATGAATCTAATGAAAATAAAATATTCATAAGCATTCACCAAGCATTGTAATTAATGTTTTTAAAAACATTATGAGAACTCCTATGATTATGAAGACTCTTATTGTTAGTGAGATTTTCAAAACATAACATATTCTGGGTAATTTTTTTTACCTAACAATTTATGTAACATTTTTATTAGATCATGAGAATTCTTTAAAGAATTTTTTCATCTTAAAAATAAAATATTTTTAAAAATGTTCCAAAATAAGCACTCACCAAAAGTGACAAGGTTAACTCCTAATAGTGTGGATGCACCCAAACCCAACATGGAAGTTGGAAAACCATAGTTGTTTCACCCAGTTGAAAACATCACTTCTTCTTGTTGTAGTCAACATTATAAATTCACCATAAATTTGGTGAAAATCCAATACTTTGCTTGTAAATTGGGACTGATGAAATATTTTGCATTGCAAGGACCTTAACAAGTTTGAGGCATTAGAAACTCAAAATACAAAACCTTGATAGTTTGGTCACTATTTGCAAAAATTGGTCATTGAGTTGAGCATTTTTTTTTCATTCATGTGAGTTTTGTGTTCTGTCAAATGAAACGCCCGAGCTTTTTATATGAGCATTGCATAATTCCTATCCTTGTGTAATTGTCAATATGCTACAATGGCGACATGAATTCAGCATTTTGTGAAGTCTGTTGTAATGGCAACAAAGAGGGCAACTTTTAAGTCTATTGCAATCACTACATGACTTGAGTATTTCGTTATGTCTATTGCAATGGCTACAAAAAAATTACAATTTATTAAGTCTTCATAGTGGATACATGAGTTGAGCATTTTGTTAAGTCTGTTGCAGTGGGTACAAAGACTGTAAATTTTAACTTTGCTGTAGTGGCCGCATGAATTGGGCATTTTGTTATGTTTATTTGCAGTGGTTAGAAAGAGAGCAACAAAAAAGCTTTCAAATAGGTAAAAAACCGTCAACTAAAATAATTACTTTTTTCAATAAAAGTGGTTCAATAGTCCCATTTTCTATTTTTCACAATTCCAATACTTAATGTTAACAATCAATGCAACAATCAATCATCATTGTTAAATATTTTAATTCTGAACGACATAATATGTTCAAAAATAATAAATCACAAAATTTACTACCAATCTTGATTTCAAAAAATAGAATAATTATTTGGCACCTGAATGCCAAACCAGATAAGATGCTACATTAGACTTGAAACCTTTGATTAATAAATGTTAAAATATTGAAAAATGCTACCAATTAATTTACATTATTGTCACCCCTTGGTTGATAGCTGTAATTAAAATGTTGAGTGGGAATGTTTGTATTCCTGAATAAAGTCAGGAAACTGTTGAAAATAACACCATTTAAATGATAATTAAATGTTTTTACACTTTACAACTATCAATTTTTACACTATACATCACATGTATCTATCAAGGAAGGTGGTTAGTTTGTTTGTGAGGTTGAGATCTCCCAAACCACAAGCCCCTGCCATGCTCTTGGTATCATCCGAAAGCCCTTGATGAGTGGATCTCTGGGAGCTATTTTGTAATTTTCAGACCTAAGTCATGAGATATTGGATTTTGAGAATCTTTGTGGTTGAAAATAGGTATTTAGAAATCCCTGTTATTTATTACTTGTGTTTTCAACTTGTTTGTTTAGTTATACTTACAACTTTCAATGGCTTTTTCACCAAAATTGAATGCTTTTGGCAATTTCAATTTCCCAACACTTCAACTTTTGGTTTAAAAAATTGGGGGTGGGAAATGGGGAAGGGTGGGGGTGAATCCTCGGCCTAGTTAGTAGCTACTCCACCCACCTGACTTGGATCCTTGAGAAATTTTACTTAAGACTCCACGAGCCATGGGAGAGGAGTGCGGGCTAAACAAAGATCTCAAAATACTTGGATACATGGACAAACTATCCCACCCCCTACTAGAATTTGGGAGTCCCCAAAAGAAAGTTCTTGCTTGGCTTCATCAACCTGTTCATTCACTTATGGACAATCTCCCAACATAAAGTTGGGAGGTGGCCCCTTATAACTTGGATGATTTATTTGATGACTTGAATACAGATTTGTTTGAATATCAAAGATAATAGGAGACTTTTGTTAGTGTGGATGCATGGGTTGAATTTTATATCTAGGAAGGTCCTAAGTTGATGATGTTAAGCTAGAAACTATTGAATGTATTTGGAAATTGGCACACATTAGTCTTGGTTGACAACAAGCTTTTTGATGTACAAAGTACAAACATGGCCATGTACAATATCAATTGATCATGAATAAAACCAAAAATTTCTAAGACTTGCAGCAATCTTTTCCAAAGGTATCTAACTTTTTAGTGAAAGTCAAATGCATGATGAGAAGACATGTTCAAACTTCAAACCTTAATTAAAACTTGTTGTATGACAATTGGAGTTGGGAACCATGTACCCGTCTGCTAATTATGTAGTGTTCTTTTTTTCACAATTGGCTAGGTTGTTCATGTCGGGCCTTGGGTTTACAAAAAGTTGCTCCACCCGTGACATATGGGTCATATGATTGAATAATTGTTGGCTACATCAATATTGTGAAATGTACGAATGTAATGAATTGAAAATATTTTTGAGTTTACGTTTTAATTACTTGACAACTTCAATATTTTGCAATTAATTTTGTAACCAAAAATCTTTTTTCCCCTGTAGATGTGAGAGTAATGTCAAGACAACAAAAATTAAAAAATATGGTCACTTAAATAGCCTTTTGGTAATAACCTTTAATTTGATAAAACCAGGAATTTCAAAATGTTGAATCAGATCTTAATACAATCTAATTTGATTGCTATTAACTTAAGGCATCAAAACCAGTCTCAACAAGTGTACTTATACTTTTCATAAGGTAGATAACGTCTATTCATTAGGTTTTTTAATCAATCTAATCTTTCTTTAATCACTAGGTATAAGTAAGTACTCAAAAGGGAAGGGGTGGGGTGGGGTGCGAGGGGAGGATCCTAAGGGCATGTAAAGGGACTGGGTAGGGGGGAGGATGACTAAATAACCTCCTCAATGCTAGAGACTAGTGATTAAACAATAACAATTAGTAAGGTTGTAACTTGTGACTACCTAGCAATGAGATGATGGGGGACTTCATGTACCAATCTTCTCAACAGTTTAGTTTTAATTGAAATGCTATCTAGACCTTTTCAATCTCTGTTTTAGGGAAATTTGACTTTTTCCTCCCCCACACATAAAGTTTCTTCGTGTATTGTTAGATGTCCTCAATATGACACCTACAGACTGAAAATTTGTGGCATTATGAAGGTGTCACATTTTGGATACAATGATAGGCATACGTGGGGGTTGAGGTGTCACATGCTCTAATACATTTGGAAAAATCATGAAATTCACTTGTGAAACTGGTTTTATTTGCTTTGACCATGTGATTGAACTTCATAAAAAGCCCCACACCAACAAGGATATAATAAATTTAGAGTTTAAGCACATTTTTTACTTACAATTGAACACAACAATAGTCCAAAAGAACTTTGTTGTTTGTCTACCAAGATTCCCAACTCCCCTCTTTTGTTTAGCTTTCCCAATAATTGTTGAATCATCAAAGTCTTTACTCCATTAAAGTCCCCAAGTATTGTTCGTATGAAATTACTTTAATAAATTATTATGTCTCTCAATTCTACTTGTATGTACCCAAAACTGACACCTCTAAACTTTGTCCTTGCAACTTGTACCTTTGTAGGCTACAGGGGTCATGCAGGGAACTACTTGAAACAACAACAACATGAGCAGGAGCACTGGGATATTTTTCCCAATTTTGGGATGTCATAGGACTGGCAATCATCCATTAGAAGATTTAGCCACAACTGGCAGAAAACTAAATACGAAGGTTACAAATTTTAACTGGCCTTGTGCCATCATGTTTGGGCTACTTGCTGAAACCTCTTAATAGAAATCTAGTGACTTGTATTTAAACCCTCAACCCTAAACCCATCATTCTAAGTCCTTTGTATAGGTCTAAAGTCTAATCCAGTGTTGGGCAGGGCTGAAATTTAACACAATCACACCCCTTCCGGGTATCAACCCTGGATATGCGTGTTTGTAATGGTCAAAGGCCAAATTTTCAAAAACCCACACAAAGTTAATACCCAGGTAGATACAGAATTCAAGTATCCACCTCCACTTCCTACTCCAAAACATTTGTTCATAACCGTGCCCAAACCCAACACTAAAATCAATCTAGGTTACTAGCCAAAACCTTGAAACCCCAGGCATATATACCCATCAGTGTCTTCTTGGTAGGGTTATGATTTTTCTCTCAACCAGCTAGCACTTGAGCTTCATGTCTTTGAAGGCCATCGGAAAAAATGTTGAAAAAAGTTTTGTTACTATAGATATCCGGTAAAGTGGTCGAACACAAAGGAGCCACAAAGGGATGTGAATGGATTGTCATTTATTTACAAAGTTTCAATCATCAAAATTCAATGAAAATTGATAATGTTTGAAGAATCCTCGTGCATATTTAAAGCATTCAAAACCTTGTTGTGTGAACAATTTTATTTCTTTGGAAAACACTCAATTTTTAATATCAGATGTGCACCATTCCCTTTCAAAATTGGAGATGATCTTAATATTATTGATTAAAAACCAACATGAGTTTAAAATAGTGAAATTCATGTTTTCAACACATTTTGGCACTTTTGATTATAAAGCTATTTTCACCTTTGAAATATGTTTTTAACAAAAGTTATTCATTTTGATGTGATAAAATGTGTGGATGCATATTATATGTGATATATTATGTATTACGTATGATATATTATGCACCATATTATTTATTATATGCTTATTATGTAGGTGGATGCAACACCTACATGGATTTGTGGAGCTTGACTAATGTGACTAAAATCAATCATTTTAAAACTATGACATGTGAATATAATGTTAATTTTGATGTCATTTCTATATCTAAAATATTAAATTGAATTTATTATTATTTCATTTCTCATTTAATTACTAAAAATGAAAATAAAACATAGTTTTCAAAATCTCATCTATCATCCATAATGATTCAAATAATTAAAAAAATTAAGGATACCAATTGAACAATAACAAAATGACATGAAAAAATGGATCATGAAATTGGAAATTTGTGTTTTTATTACTATTTTAAAATAAAACATAACTAATGCACATGTGAAATTTGAACTATTCATATAGCAAAAGCCTTGCTTAGCTAAAGTTCAAAATCTAACTAAAATCATGTAGCTCTAAACCTTGAACTAAATTAGTCCTACATCAACAAGTTGTTTGTTAACCACTTGAGCACCTTTGACCTTTGGATGTTAAAATGTGATGATGTGTTTGTTGTTGTGGTTAATTTTTTTGTCTAACAAGACTTGGGAACCCAAAGATCTCACTATTTGGTCATTCAAGGCACATAATCATATAAATGATGTAAGTATTGTTCACATCTATGGTAGCTACTTACATGTTTTTGCTAATCATTCAAAATATTTTTGCTTATGTGAAGGATAAGGAGTTCAATTTACAAACTTTTGGAATAGATTTAAACTTTGTGGTCTCATGCAATAGCTTGGGCATGTTCTAGCCATTTGATGGATCTTGTTTTGGGCATGAATTATCAATTTAATGTCTACTATTATTCTATTATAGATGAAAAAGGTAGCTTGTGAATTCAAATATGCATTTATTAAATTGGCTCTATATTGATATCCCAAAAGCTATTACTTGAGACAAAAATATTGGGCAAGCAAATGTAAAGATGGGAAAAAGTTGTGTAGATTTTAGCATAAGACCACATAACTAAACATGTTAATGAAGACAAGATATACTTGATTAAATTTATAGTTCATGTTAACATGTGATTTGATATTTTCCATGTGAATTTTTGTTGCCAATTTTGTGGAAACAAGCTGAGAGATTGTATTTCAATCAAGGTGCCTAAAGATCTATGGGTCTAATGCATTCAACATATCAATGGGTATGTTTCAATTGGTTGAACACATGTATGTGCAACTAATTTTGAAGGTCTTTTTTCAACATGTTTCTTTTTTTTAATTCTATTATTCTTTGTTTGTTGAGTGTTGTTCCTGTTTGTTTCATATTTTTTGCAAGACATGGGATGATTAAATAATTGACTAATAAACTATTCATATATTTCAAGATTTTTTTTCCATTTATTTTAGTACCATTTAAAGATCATTAGTTTTATAGAAGTGTGCACAAAATTCAAAAAAAAAAAAATTCCAAAATGATATGGACTTTAAAAAAACATGTCAATTTTGGCCATCAAAAAGTCGATAGATAGATATTTACAAAATATGTTTTTGAAAGAACTCCATTCCTAAATTTATTTTGATCTGTTATTAGCCATATTGAATCCCTTATAAACATTTCCAAATGAAATATGAAAAGAAAAGTCCACATAAAAATTCAATTGTGTTGTGATAATAAGGATAAGAACATGCCTTTTTCCACACCTTGTGATCTATGTATGTTTCAGTTCATGACATCATTTGCATTGTGTTTTATTTCCATATGGGTAGGGAACATACCAATGTTTTTTTACTATATAAAGTTCACATGGATATGAATCAAGGCATGCACCCTAGTATTTAAAACCCAAATTGATTGGTATAACATAGTGGAATACATGGGAAAAACCCGAATTATTTGATCACATCTATTGGAAATAAGAATGCACTTGTACATACCCAAAGTTTTCTTCTAAAAGGAACTCCTATTCATATGTTGTGTAGAATTTTTTGTGTGTGCTTCCTGGTACATGTATGTTGGATGCAAGCTACACAAGTTAGCACAAGGAATCAGTTTAATGTTTGTTGGGAATGCAAGAAAAACTTAAAGAGATTTGTGATTGAACTACTGCCATCATGTACTTTTCAATTGATCCATTTCTCCAAGTGAAATGTTCTTTACAACTTACTTATATTTTGCATTGATGGCACATGTTTCTTTTACATTATTTTTGCAATGATGGTATTTTGTGATGGTGATCTTTAGTTGTTAGATCACATTTTTACAAAAAATCAATTTTGTGCAAAAACTTGCAACAACTTTTGATCCAAAAATGATTAAGAACTAATTACCTAAGCCATTTGTGGATTTGTGAGATTGTGGTCATGATGGGGTTTTGTGTTGTGATTATGTTGAATTTTCTATTAGTTTTTTCTTCTTTTTCTTTGTGCATTTAAAAAACCTTTTTTTTTGCATTCTTCAATACTACTACTATTGCTAGGATGTTGGGTTTTCCGATAGTATTACAAAGTCAACATAATTTGCACTTCTTTTGGCCAAGGTTTTTCTTTTGTGACTTTGGGTTTGTCTATAAAAATAACCAAAAGAAGAGCACCCATTTTTAAGGTGCACTATTGAAGAAATTTTTCCACTTCCACCCCTTTTCTTTCTTTTGAAGTGGTTGTGTTCACACAAGGGTGCATGGGTGGAGGGTTGATCGATTATGGGAATGTTGGGGTTTCTTTTTGTAGTTGCAAAAGTTGTTACAATTTATTTCAAGTTGGGTTTCTTGATTATTTTTGTGCATAAACTTGCAAAAGTTCAAACTTGCATTTTAATTTTTCAATCTTATTTCTGTAAACATGTTTTGTTGACTTGATCACATTTGTGCAAAAACTTGCAAAACCTTGGGCTGGGATGTTTTGGTTCTTCATCACAATTGTGCAAATTGTAAATGCATTTTGGTGTTTGGATTATGCATGTGCATAAACTAGGTTTATTGTTTTCTAAACCCTTAACACAATTGATGATTACATAATTAAACTCAAAAACTCATAAATAGGGTTGTTGTTTTCTTGCATTTGTTAAATGTGATCAACTAACTCATTGTGTTCATTAGCTCCATGTGTTGACAATTTGGCTACAAACTTTGAACTTTCAAATTGCATTAAGGTTTTTTTTTGCAATTCATATATGCTTTTGTGGAGTTTTATTTTGACTTTTAAAGTTGGTTGTGAGGGCTCCAACATACATTACTCTTTTGTTGAAATTGTTGATATCATGTATGTGGTCCTTCTTTTTCAAATTTCATATCAAGCTTTGGAATAACCTTGCTAAAAAACATTTCTCTCATGTTTAGTTGTTTTTTTTTGTGTAAAAATATCTTTTGCAAACTTTCATTTGCTAAAACACATTGTTTAGGGTTTTACTTAAATGTTTTCATAGGATAGGGTTTTATTGCAATGTTAGAAATTGCTTTTGATTTTAAAATTCTAAATGAAGGATTGGAAAACAAGGGTTATTATAGAATCAATTTTATAATTTAAAAAAACAACTATAGAAAACTTGCAAGTATAATAAGAAGCAATCTAGAAACAAGGATGGGTGTTACTTAGTAATAACCAAAAAAATTAGCTTTCTCACCATTGCAAATTTGTTACATGGCCTTTTTTGTTTTAAATGATTATAAAGATATTATTGATGTGCATGAAATTCAAAGCATGAGGTGTGTCATATGCCATGGAGATGGAAAGGCTCGAAGCTTTGAAAGTTCTAACAACACAAGGGATCGAAAAAGTTTTATTATATTCAACCCAAAGCATAGCATCGACAACATGAAGAAACATGTGGAAAATGAACATACAACTGATTTAGCATGATACAAATTAGAAGTGGCAACTACAAAAGGGTCTAGAGATGGTCATAAAAAGGTCAAGATTTTAAAAAGGATTACTATAAAATTGATTTAAATTAACAAAGATTTATAAAAGATCTTGTTTTGATGGTAGCAAAAAGATATGTGCATTTATTTGTTTTGGAAAACCCTTCCTACACACTTGGTTCAACATTGTGATTATAAGTGTGTTTTTCCATCTCAGAAACAATTAATAAATGAACATTTGCCAACAATGCTTGTAGAAACAATGGAAAAACATGTCTTACCAACTATTGCAAAATGTGCCACAACCACAACCTCTTTTAATCTATGGATGTACAAATTTGGATATGACACTTCATTGATGACCAATGGGTCCCTTGCAATGTTATTGTTGCATTTTTTCAAGCTAGAGATACATCATGTGCTATTTTAACCATCCATGTGAAGTCACTAGTAGTTGAGTTCAATCTCACAAACAAAATTATTACATATGTAAAGGATGAAGGAGGAAATTCGAATACTTTAGTTGTAGCCTTGACCTCAATTGTGAATTGTGATTGATTGCAGCTTGACACACCTTACCTTCGAACTTGCTTTGGACATGTTATGTCAAAGGCATGTCAATATGCCATTAACCATGACCAAGTTTGTAATGGGATACATGAACTTAATTTGAAAGGTGTGCAATCATATCTTTAATCCATTATAACATGGACAAAAAAATCATAGAAGGGTTTGCTAGAGTGGGAGAAGGCAAGTGTGGAAGTTTTTTACCAAAGGAGAAATTGAAAATTCCCATGAAGACTATATTTTGCACCCAAGGTTGTGTTGTTTCAAAAGACACTTGCATATATTTAACGTCACTAACATATGTTATGTCAAATTCAAGTTTTACAGGTTAGGGTTTCAAGTAGGTAGACTTGGGCTTCGGTAGGGATTGTTTATGAATGTATTGCTCCTATTGTTCATCAATGCATCATAAACCAAACAAGGGGGTATTGGCTTCTATTAAATGCATTGGAGGCTATAATGATAATAGTTGTGCGTATGTGAACAAAATGTGCTACAAGAAATGCCATTCAACCACCATTGTAGTGGTGTACATTTGAGCAAGGATTGACCATATTGTATTGTTGCATGCCTATTGGACAATTAAAAGTATTACAACCCTTCCTTTCATTTGTGACCACTTTCTCATGAAAAAAAACACATAACATTCTTGCTTTAATGTTTGATCCAAGGTTCAAAGGGTTGTAATTGTGACCAAGTACCTCAATAGCTCAAAGATGGCTTTGGAGATGGTGGATGAGTATTATTAGAGGGTCTTGCTTCTTCTCTTAACTAAAGCCTACAAGCAATTGCATCTTGAAAGGCCTTCGGACCCTTCCATGATAAATTATAGTCTCATTAGAAGACTCATTGTTTAATGTGATTGTCACCATTAAAGAAGTAAGTGAAAGTTTGTTGGCATCTAAACTTTCACTTTTTCATCATACATCTTTCAATATTATTGAAATTGCAAGTCTATTTTCATAATGGAAAGCTCATGAACCACATTGGATCAATGTATTGTCTTCATGACCAACATTGTTGGAATGGAATGAATTTGAGCAATTTGGCATGGGAGTCACTCTTGCCCTTGTGAACAAAGGAAACAATTTTTTTGCCCCGTGTGAACACTTGTCACAAGGGCCTTAGATTTTTTTAAGCTAAAGACACCCCTAAGTTGGATCTTTGTCAAACACATTGAGATGGATTAACTTGTTCTTATGTATTCAAAATATGTTCTTCCAACAAAGTGTTCATGCACAACCTAATAAATGCGCCCCTATGGCTTGGCTGAAAGATAGTGTTTTTTCATTTCAAGTAGATTGAGATTCATTTTTTAAAAGAGAATATTCAATACCAAATGCATATTTGATACCATTTGGTATCATGTTCTTGGGCATTCATACTCATACCCAAGATCCCATTAAAACATGCCGGTCATTATTCATACCCACCTGATATATAAACTTCAAAAAAAATATTTAACATTCATATTCATACCCAATGTACACCTTGAATGAATCTACAGACACATACCCAACTGGTTTGTTGAAATAAACATAACCGTCCAACACTGGAACATACCCAATGTGCTGGGCCAGATTCATCTACCACCTTGTCCTAAACCCCTTATTCAGGGAATCGCCACACACTGGGGCTTTACACTACACATTTAATTCCCTGTGTAGGGGCTGTGTTGGGTGGTTTTAAATTTTTGGGTTGCATGCATGCCTCTGAACACATATGTCTATTTATTATATTCTTAGATGAGGAATTTTCAGAAAGCATGTGCAAGAGTCTAGTTCTTCCTCACAAAACTTGACCTAATTTTTCATTTGTATCTACAGATACCTTGAACAAAGTGTAATCTTCCACCTAGATTCGAAGGCCCCTTGCAAATTCCTTACAAATCTGCAAGGTGCCTCCAAGCTGACAGATTCAAATTAGGTCAGTAATGCAACCCCTAGTGTGAGGTTCCTTCCTCTACACATTACATTCTTAGTGTGTACACTAAAGGATCTATATCATGCAGTGTTGGTGCCTTTGTTTTTCTTTTCTTTCTTTCCTTCTTTCTTTCTTTGTAGCATGTGCAATGAATCATGGCCATCTCTATTGTTATAATTTGTGCACTGTTGTTGTTCATGGAAGATTTCTGACTCGGTGGCCATCTTCATTTGCCATAGTTTGTTCACTGTTCTTGTGCAGGGAAGGAAGATCTCTAACTCAGTGGCCATCTTCATTGCTATAGTTTGTGCACTGTTGTTGCGCAGGGAAGAAGATCTCTGACACGGTGACCATCTTCATTGCTATAGTTTGTTCACTTTTCTTTTGCAGGGAAGATCTTTGCCTCAGGTGGAATGTGTCAACTTCCTCTAAGAACACAAGTACATTTGAGACCACCTACACAACAAGCAACAATGAAAACATCTAGTTGCAGCAGAATCATGACCCCACAATAGGTTTCTTGCCAACTACTACCTCACCAAATGTTACACTTCTGTTTAGTGAACCCAACATAGACCCCACAATTCATGTCCCTGCCATTAGCTTAGCCAAGAAAACCATGATGAACACAATGAGGAATCTCAATTCTCCACAGCTAAAAGAGATAAGAGCATCTCCAGCGGTGCTCGGTATGTGATCCTGCACAGTAAAATTGGATGAAGAAAATCCAACGTATGCCAGTTTGGCTCAGCATAATTGTGCACTGCTGCCGTGGCTGGTAAACGGCACAGCAGGGCTGTGCACCTGCAGAAAAAAGTGTAATAAAAATGATCTAATTGCTGCTTCGGTGTTTCTGATTGGCTCATCATAATGATTGGTCCAGGTGGTTTGCTATTAGTAGTCCCTCACTTATTTGCTGTCCCAGTTTCAGTTTTATTGGTGAGGTTACAAAAGAGTACATAAGTAAACTTGAACGTGAAAAATATTTTCGCAGGGTCACATACTGAGCACCGCTGGAGATGCTCTAAGGCAGCATATGCATCCAGGAAGCGCATTCTCTTTGGGATAACCTTCTCCCAAAGTTCTCCTCTTATTACCCATGTAGCTAGGCCAAAAGGAAAGACTACCATTACTGTAGTACCTTTACCATTTGACCAACAGACTGTCGAATAATTAATTAAATTCTAAATCTTAACTTTGACACTTGATTTTTTACTTCTGAAATTTCGACAAGTAATGATTATAGAAAATAATAAACACAATGTTATTGGTATTATGTCCCGGTATCAAGTTGCTGACCCTGAAGGTCTGGGGTTCAAACCTGACAGTGAAAACTTTGATTTTATTAAAATTTTGGCACAAATAGTAAATAATTTCTCAAAATTTTGACAAAATAAAAAATAATTTAATTTATGCCGAAAATGGTAAAGGTACTATGGTCTTCTATTTGGGGGAGTATCCAAAGTGTGAGGGGGCCATACAATGAGGCCCATTACTAAAAAAGTTTTGAACTTTTTTGGTGTCCCCACTATGAACATTGCATTTGAATCACGCATTGAGAGGGAGGTGGGGGGAGCTTGAAGCATTGCATCTGTGTACGTACCTCTTGAATTTGGGATTCAGGTACCAAATTGCACAACTTGTGTATGCTCCAAAATAGCTTATATTGCAATTGGAGAACCTTGGTTGGGTGGTAGGGGAATGGACCAGCCCGACCACATCATATATGTGAAAAAGATGAGAGAATTCAAGCGACAGACATAAACCTTTTATGTCTGTTAGCTAAATGACCAACACTTCTTTTCCAAGGAGGAGCCAAAACTCAAAAAAAATGAGTGGACTTGAAAAGAAACAGTGATGGAACACACTGAAACTATTTGTATGAACCTAGAAATCTCTGCTAGAATCATACTGTATGTGATTGCATGCTTGCAGAGCAGAGCAGAGCAGAAACAGAACTTGTGGGGGCATTGCAGAAAATGAAACACCCACATGCATGTGAGGCATTTCAGAAAATGAAACGCCCACGTGCATGTGGGCAATTCATTTTCTGAAATGAAATGCCCTGAGTCATTTTTTGGTTCTTTTTCCCATCATACCCACCAGGTATCATGGAATGTCTTTTTTTTTAATCTGTTGATTTTTACGCTGCGTAACACCCTCAGCCATGGGCATTACTGGAATCAGGCCCACCTTGGCATCGCCTAGCACGGTCACTTATTCCAGTAATGCATAACGCCTCATCCATTACCCTACACTAAACAGCATAGCCTCCTAGCACATAGAATAATGTCTAGATCATATGGCACACCCATAGCAGATGTTAACCTTGGAGATATTTTTCTCTGTTATTTGAGGGTGTTGAACAGGCGTATTTTTCCCCCAGATCGCGGTGCAATTTCACGTTAGATCCTTTTCATGGTGGAACCCTAGTGTAACATCCCAAAGCAGCAGCAAAATTTGTCATAATTCATAACCTCATCATGTGTTGGCAAGTAAGTGACCTCATTTGTTACACCACTTGCTTTTACATTGTGGAAGGCCCTGTTGTTAAGGCATTATGCCTAGGACCTCAGACTCCACCTCAGTTCCTAGATTGTAATGCCCTTAATAGGGGGGCCTTCCCCCATATCTATTGACCTATAAGTGGTGTTTTGGTGCCTAGGGCCTATTTTATTGCATAACTTTTTCTCTGCAATTGGGATTGGGGTTTCACAAAGCAAAATGTTCCTTAGATAAATCCAAGCACTACTATTTAGTTTCTCTGTGTCACATGGGTATCATGGGTGAAAAGAAAACCCTAAACCCAACAAGTTGTCGTTCTTTATGTCAGGCAACACCCTTGGAGAAAGGCATCTCCCAAATAAGCCCCCCATTGGCAAGCCCTTATTCTCAGAATGCCCCACCCCTTGGCCATTACATAACTCATAATGGGTTAGATCCACCAGCTGAAAAACATTTAGGGGATAATTGGAGGGTTAAGGGATCAAATGGCATTTAATCAAACATTACATGTTGATTTTCTTAAAATTGAAAAACCTGTGGTTTTGATTTTTTCCAAAATTTGCAGGGTCAAAGAACCTCTGGTTTTGGGTTTTTGAAATTTTTCAGAATCAAAGAACGTCCAATTATGGTTTTTTCAAAAGCCCTCAAAGGAACTGATGGTTTTCACGGAATATATGGCAAAGAACCAAATGTTCTATTGTAAGGTAGTTTGACTGTTTCTTAGAGGAATGTTTGAGAACTGTTATAGATCAGAACTAGTTCTCATATCTTTGAGAAACACAGTTATATATAATAGGACCAATTTTTCTTTTTTTTTGAAAACCATGGTTATAAATCTTTGAGAACCGCCCGGAGAACCTTCAGTTATCAAGTGCCATTCCTACTAACCACCTAACACTGGTACACACGGGTTCAAACCCATTTTGTTGAAGCATATGGCCATTCATATGTTGAGTTTGAATTCAACACAGAAAAGGGGTACAAGTGTATTGGGTGTTCAACTACAGTGAGGGTTTTAATGCTTGTAACCTTGAATGAATCAAGTTTTTTTATGTTGCTCATTGCTTATGAATTTAGTCTCTTTGTTCTTGTCTTCTTGCTTGCTGGGTGTCTATGGCTGAAACATAAGCTTGAGAATTCTTATATAAATATATATTAACCCTGAAAAACTTTATTAGTGAAGAAACCCGTTTGGAGAGCAACTGGAAAAACTTAAGTTCAGGAGAAGACTTAAGTCCCAGTTGAATTTCTACAAGTCACATGGTGGAGATACTATTTTATTTTATTTTCCAAACTTGTGATGGAGACAAAGTGATGGCCATCCACAAGACGCTTTAGCCAATTTTCGTTATAAACCAAGATGAAATTTCTTTTAAATGGATCCTTCTATATTCCTGAAGTCATATTTTGCAGGTAGGAAAAAAAAGTAAGAATTCATCAAAAATATCATTGATTGGAGATCCTAACTCAACTACCAATTGCCAAGTGTAACAAGTCTACAATCAGCTCAAGTAACAAGTTGGCAATGGGAATAGGAGGTTTGAAGCGGTTTGAAGGGCGGAGTTGACAGGTGGTTAACCCAAGGGTTATTAAGCTTTTCTTTGTAAATAATTTCATGAGCAATTGTTTGAAATTATTGCTTGATTACATTAACCCAAGGCTTCCATAAGCTTAATATGTTTTTCGAATCATTTTGGTTGGGCTTTGCGTTACTATGCACTACTAATGATAATCAATCATTTTATTTTTGTAATGTGTTTGAATCCAAGTATTTGGGGAATGGAGATATAGTTTTATTATTTATGTTGTTATGCAAATGCAATTGCATTTATGGCATATTGTAAATAGATTGTTCTGGGTTGAGTTCAAATGTTATATTGATTGCATATGTTATTGTGAAAAGTCCATAAGCTGAACCATCTAGTTGTTGCATGACATTTGCATATGAATATAGGAAATGTTTTACATTTATGATGTTAATTCGTAACTGGATGGTGTCATTTGGTAATTTTTTCATTGTTGGTGCGTTCAAATCATATATTGTGTAATGTAGGTCTAGTGTGGATGCATGTATTTGGACTAAAATCCAATGAGTATTGTTTATGAAAACATGATGAAAACAATTGGTTCAGTATCTACATATAGTACCCATGATTGTGTATGTGTGTTGGTGATATCCCAACAATTATAGTTTTTGAACATACAATATTTGCATTGCAGTTGTCAAACGTATTCAACCATCCATTTGGATTGGAAAAGAAATTTTCATCACTTTTTAATTAACCAAAATTCTTCATGCCAATAATCGATGATATTGTAATCATTTGAATCATTGATCATAATTAAATGTTTGTCTTCTTCTTTATAAAATATCAATGGATAATTATTTTAAATGTTTTTGGTTATATTATGCTTGAAATAGGTTCCAACATTTCGAGCAATCCTTTTTTGAAGTTAACTTTGCATATGTCTTGGATAGTAATATTTCATAGGATTATGAGTCCATTTATGGATTCTAGATGCGATAAGGTTACATATATGTTGCACATATTTAAATGCATATTGTTAGGTGGTTGCCAAAGGTCTATAATTAAGTTTTCAAATGTTAGTCCTTGTGTTCTACAATATGTGAAACAAAAAGTTGAAGCAAGAGGCAATTAATATGTAGTGATTGTGAATGTTTCTTAGGTGTTTGATTCCAATATGTGATGGTGATATTGGAACTCCTTGATATGGGTGTTATTGGTATGATATTCTTATGAAGGCCTTCTAGTTTTATGTTTTGTAATTTTATATCTTTTTTATGAAATCGTTCAAATTCACTAAAACATTATGAGCGGATGCATTGTAACATTTTTTTGTATCCATTTAGAATTTATGAAGGACATATTTTTTATGTATCCCATGCTTCCATTTATAATTCCTAGTTTAGGATATAAAATTTCCATTATAATGATTTTCAATCCTTTATAGATTTTAAGGAAAGGTGTTAAACATTGAGTTTTATTTGTGGAATGTTTGTCTTATAATGTATTTGATATCATTACATATTGGATTTTTTTTTTGTACATGTTAGTTGTGACAATAGTGTAACATTTTTGTTTTGATGTATTTGAATGGATATCTATCATGTAATGGATTATGGCATTTCATAATTCATTGTACAAGGAACTATAAAAGTTGTTATCTTCCATGAATCATCAAATAAGTTGACATTTAAGTTAGATAAAAAATGGCTTTTTAATAAGTTAGAATTTAATTTTAAAATATCTCTTATTTGAAGGTTTCCTAAAAGGGTAATATATTGAATGTCTTTGTTTGTCTCATTTGTTCCATTAAGACAATATTATTTGGTCGAATGTAATTTTCCCAAAAATTTGTACCTATAATTTTTTTTTGGTTAACTTTGTGAATGTAAAAATCAGTTGTATATTTGTTGAATATAATGGCATGTCGTTGATTGGTGGAAATTATAAAAATCTTCCCATGAACATTATGTTGATTCCTCCAAATGGTAAAATGTTATATTTTAATTTTTGTAGATTTAAATGTATTGTGGCAAGCATAATGTAACCTACCATGGATATTTTGTCAATAATGATTAGCTAGATATTTGGCCATATGTTTATGATTGAGTTAGGTTTGTTTATAATTATGTATTTATCAATCAATAGTCCCAATAAAAAATGTATTGTTGTTCTATTTATTAATACGCTTGCATCTATAGGGTGTGTTATAACTCAAAAAATTTGTTCTTTTCCCATTTGCAAAAAATATTCTTGGATAACTCTGATTATTTGTGTTTGACCATTACCTACAATTCTTCCTAAATATTGTAATATTTTATTTTTTTGTACTTACAATAAAAATTTATAAATGAAATGGCTTGTAAATTATTTAATTTGTATGTTTATTTTATGATGTTTTTAATGTGTAATGGTGAATAAATATTTGTTTCATCAATCAAGGTTATGTTTTTATTTTCATTTTCAATATCATATGATTGCATATCATTAAATGGTAAGTGGTGTAGTTTAGGTTTTATATTCTCATTTGTATAAGTTGTGTTTGAATATGTATGTGAAATTTTTGGTATTGATTCATCAAGGTTTAATATTTGTGGAAATTTCAAATCTTGATTCCATTATTTAATCAAAACGTGAGGTTTGATAATGAAATTCACATTGTGATTAGTGATATTTTCATTTTGTGTTTTTATTTCCATTGTTTCTAAATGTTTTGTTATTTTAATTACATGGGTTGTAATACTTGTGTTACATAATAGATATTTAATTTCTATTTTTTCATGAATGAATTTTGTTTGTATATTTTTTTTTTGTTCTTTTATGTCATGGATATTTTGTTGGAATTCATTTTCAATATCATCTTCATAAAGTGGTTCATTATTGATTTTTCTTCTATCTTCTTTATCAAATTTAAATTGTGTCGATTCTACTTTCAATAATCTATTTACATCTTTTGATTTTATATCTTATTTAAAATTCATGTGGAAATAGATGATTAAAGTGAGTACATCTCTATTGGTAATTGACCCAAAAAATTTGTATGATATATTGTTGATTTTCAATGATTTTTTGTCAACTACACGAAAGTTTCATAATTGTCATCAATGTCATTATCATTTTCATTTTGGAGATTTTGATTTTTCTTGTTCATTTGTTGATGCTAACAAATTATACCAAGATATGTAAATGAATTCATTTATTATTTATGTGACTTGCTAAGTTCAATAACTAATTAGTTATTTTAATGGCTAATATTTCTTATGGATTTCCTATTGTATTTAAACAACATGTGAGGAGACATCAACTTTTGTCAATCGAATTATAGTTATTATTTGGGTTTTCATGTATTGTTTTAGTTTTTTGTACTACAATTTACAAAAATGAATACACATTTGAAGTGTAAATAAATGTTTTCATTATGTAACAAATCAATGATTTGTTGTCTTTGCTAGAGGCTACTATAAATTTCAAAACATGATTACATCTTGAAGCTAATAATATCCATAGATTTGAATTATTTAACCATTTATCAATTCTTTTTGTGTAAAAGTCTAGGTTCAAGGTCATGGTTTGCTTGAGTGTTTAGAAAATATTGTCCCATCTAGCTTTTGTGTGATTTTTTGAACAAAATAACATATAATGCAATGTTAGTTGTTTTTTACTGAAAATTTGAAATTGCAATAATGTAGTATGCAACATACACATCACAAAAATGTTGAAACATATCCATAACTATGAATATACATGGGATTTTGGTAGTATTGTAAAAATACCAAATGTATGTCCCACAAAATAATATCTCATACATGTATGGAAATTTTATGTTTGTAAATTTGTTTTTGAAAAAAATTGGTGTATTTTCATCAATATCCATTAGAAGCATCCTTTCATTAATTTTTAGGCCCATCCATTAATAATGATTATGCAAACCTATGTATTTAGATCCTTTTGAAATTGTTGAAAATTGCCCACATAGGGAAGTACCTTATTTTATTAAGAAATTGTATGAAACCAATTTTGAAGGTGTTAACAAGGAGGTATATTAATGCCACCTATATTTTCATGTTTGAAATTAATCCTCTTAAAGTTGTAGCCATATGGTTTATAAAGGGTCCTAGATTTTTTAAATACCCATAAAATATGAAATCTTTTCATAAAATACCAATAATTTTCATATATTTGAACCCAAGTGGGAAGGTTAGTGGAAATGTGTAAACTTTTTTAGGCATTTGGAAATACTAAAAGGTTGCAAATACATCTGAAAAATTTGACACAAGTAAACCATGACCCTTCAACGTTAAAATGAATTTCATTAATTAAAGGTTGAAAGGGATAGTTTTTTTTATGTATCAACATTTGTTTTGTAACATGTTGGATTACATACATGTCAATTACATATGTTCATTAGCTTATGAATGTTATTTTGGAATAATTTTGTAAAGGATTTTTTTTTAGGATCTAGTGGCCTTGTGGTGCAAATGTTATCAAGATTGTCATCAATGTAATTTTTATTTGTCATTGTTGGACATGATTTATATTGATTCATGTTTCATGTAATTATATATTTAAATAATTAATCATATTTTGTTCAAAAATTTCATCATCATGCAATGCTATATGTGTTAAGATCTTATAATCATTAAGCCAGAATAATGTGTGGATATGTAAGTTGCCATTTTTTGTAATTTTGTAACATCCATAATGAGCTTTTGTGTGATTGAAAACACCAACATTGTTGTTAGATAAATCTTTTGTGTTTTTTACATGTAAAATATATTTGAAGATAACATTAAACAATAGTGTGTACAAATATAGATTGAACTTTTGGATTTATCATTACATATTTGCATCATTCATTTTTTATTAATATATTTTTATCACAAAATAAATCAAGGTTTATGTTTTCTTCACTTAGAACTGCTAACAAAAAATGATGAATGAATAAACATGAGTAAAAAAACAAACTTGGTGTTTCCATAAATTTTATCATATTAAAAATTTGGTCTCTTTGTGTTGCATAATTACTTCAAAAGGTCATGACATATTTATTAGAAACTTTTAAATGTCTTAATAAACTACTTTTTTTTGGGGAATGTATGTTTTGGGTGAAAGTACACTATGGGTGAGCCACTTTTCACCCAAAAAAAGTGATGTGTAACAAGTATGATAGGTATGTGGTAAGTTGAAATCTTAATGACATCTTTTGAAAACCCTAAACCTTTAAAAAAAAAACTTTGAAATGTGCATGGCAACATTTGAAAACTCAAAGGTCATTTTGAATCAAAATTAAGTTTGATCCAACGGTTAGATGAAGAGGATTAGATAAAATCAATGTGCATAAAGTATATAACATACATTTTTTCAACAACCATAGGGCCTCATGTTTGCGGTTCATGACACATTACAAAACCAAAGAAAAATGAAAAAATAATACAATGCTCACTCATAAAGTCTCCTCCTTTTTCTTAAAGTAATGTTTTTTTCTCAAAAATATGAGTTTAAATTATGCATTTCTTACTCAAAAAGTGCAAAACAAACACATTTTTTAATGGATTTTCAATTTTAAAATTTTAATTTTTAAATGGCCTTAGATTTAGTTAATGTATATCAATATCATTCACCACAAAAAAATTCATTACAAAATTCCACCCATAACCTTAGTTTTGAAATATATTTGTAATTTTTCATACTCCATGATATTTATTTTGACACGAATATACTTCATATGTTCAAGTTTGTAAATGTTTGTTGGAGTTCCTTTTTAAATAAATTATTTTAAGTTTAAAGCTAATGCAATATACTTGAAATGAGTAAAAGAAATCCAAGATGTGATGTCCACATGTACCAAAAAAAAGCAATGCATAATTTCTATGTTTGTGATTACAATTTTTAGGGGGCATAATGTGTTTTCACCCTTTTGTCAATTAATAATAACATGGTTAAAATCTTTTTTTTTTCATTAAGGAATTATCTTTCGTTCATTTTTTATGATTTGGATATTGTTGATTTAGCTCCAAGGCAAATTTGTCTACATCGTATTATGTTAAATACAAAACATGGAAATAAATGATGTTTAAAATTTGATAATGAGTTTCATCCAAAATTCATTAATGCTTTACATGAGTTTATAGTGATAATTTGATGGGTTTGTTATTCACTTCAAGGACTCAAATTTTGATAGGAAATAAGGTGGAAAACTGCATGATATTAAATTTAGGTTGTTGTATTCATTTATCATTGTGGTGTGATGATTATATGACAAATATTGATTACCATGTAAATATTTGAATGTGTTAGTCATTTGTTCATGTTGATTTATGTCTATGCCATTGAGGTTTATTGAACCTGATGTTTTAATGACCGTTCAATTTTGTTGTACTTTTTTTGTTGAATATATGATATTTGTACATTTTTGGCATTTGCAAGTTCAATATTTTTTTATTAGAACATTGATATCATTATTGGCTTTGGTATTTCATTTTCAAACATTGTATTTAATACATGTGTATTCAATTGTATCTTTGTAGCTTATATGACTAGATTTTAATCAAATTAACCATACGGTTATAATATATTTATGTACATATAATAGTCTACAATTTTTTTCTAATTCTATAGGTGGGTGTGAGTTTCGAACAAAATGTATTGCAATAGTATCAATCAATGATTGTAATGATGATGGTGATGTTTTTAGAAATTTTATTGCATTTTCAAAATAATTTTGTGAAAAACTTACTAGATTTCCTTTAATGCATGTTGGCTTATTGTTCTTCCTTTGTTGGTATATCTTAATTCCAATGATGATGATTTCATTGAAGTTGGCTTAGGTGGGATGGGCTATAGTCGTAGGTCATACAAAAAGACAATTCCAAATTGCAAATTTATTAGAAGTCGATTCCAAATTGGAATTTTTTTTAAAAAAAACAATTGTAATGTTTCAAATGTCCTTATGGATCCTAAAATGTTGAAAGAGAAGCAATCTCTTTATTTTTTCAATGTCTTTTGGAATCTTTGTGCCCTTTCAAAAAAAAATTGAATCTTTGTGTCTTTCCAATTTCGTACACATGTTTGTACATGTGATTTCATACAAATGTAAATATGTGTCATTTCATTTGAATATGTTGAGATTATTTCAAGAGATTAACATGTTTTGATGATTAAGCTAGTTTCCAATAAAAACTTCTCCCTATGAAATTACATGTACAAACATGTGTATGAAATTCCCATCTGCTTCACATATTTAATCCCCACTTGCTTAGCTAATTTAATGTTTATCCACCCGAATTGCTTCCAAAATTTCAATGAATAAAAATCATGGGTGGCTAATTAAATCTCCCCTTGCATGATGATTGGCTGATATTTTGTACAATTTGAATCCTATATATATCTGAAATAATAAAGTTTTCAAATGTAAACCCTTATTTCTTTTTTGTCATTTCATCATCACTAGTAGTGCATAGCAATGTGGAGCCCAAGTTTAACTAATATGGCACAACAACGGAAATTTGTTATTTTCTTCCACCATTTTTAATTTTGGTGTTGTGATGTCAATCCATAATTGTCTAATGCAAGTTTTGGTATTTTGTTATTTTTTAAAGAAACATAACAAGTTTTACATTAAAAAATTAATGTTTAATTGTTGAAATACTTTCCTGTGCTAACAAAAGTCCATTCAATTCTTGGTATACATGTTTGGTGTCACTTGTTAATTCTTTAAAGATGAATTTAGTATGATTTTCAAAATGATATTTAAGATTCATTTTGAGTAAATTTTACTATATTTCAAATAAGAATGAAGATTTGAGGTATAACATATTATTAGTTCATGTATGAATTTCTTTTCATTGCAAACACAACAATAACCAAATTTGAAATTAGATTTTCTTGTGAAAATGTTGAGTTGATTTAAACAAAACATATTATTCTTTTTTTTATTCATGGTGGGAAAATATTTGATTGTTGTATCAAATATTTTTCATATATTTTATCTGTGTTTAGTTATTGTTTTTCCTTTTAACATTGATTACATCTTTTTTTATGAATTCTGAATTCTTTTAGTTCTTTTTTTTCGATTTTGAATGTCAATTTTTTTTCTTTTTCTTTTTTTTTCTACATCTATGTTCATGTGAAATATGGGATTTTTTCAATAAGGGCTTTTCTGATTTTTGATGTACACATTTGGTGTCACTTGATAATTCTTCTCAAATAAGTTCAACATCAGTTTTGGAAATGCTAAATTGTTTTCAACCAAAATATGTTATTTTGTGTTTTGATTTCTAGTTGGGAAATGTTTGTTTTTTGTATTAAAAAAAATTCAAATACTTTGTGTCTATCATTTAATATTAATTAAATGTCTATTTATTTATTTATTTATTTTCAAAATTGTTTTGTCTTCATTCCCATCTTTGGGCATTTTTTGTCTTTTATTTTGGTTTTTATTTTGCTTTTTATTCTGGTTTTTTTACAATAGTTTGATTTGTCATTTCAAATGGTTAGTTATAATTGTACCTATAATGAAGTCTTAAAATTCTATCAATGGATGAAGTTGATGTTTTAATAAATGATGTTTGATATAAAATATTTTGATGTGTAAATGCTTGTAATTTTTTAAAAAATAATTTTAGCATTTTCTTTTCAAAAATTCAAAATTTTAAATTTTAAAAATATTTTACAATATAAATATTTGAAATTATTAATTATTCAAAGGAAATTTTGCAATTTTTTTTAAAATACCGAATTTTAAAAATAAAATGTGAAGGCTTACAAAATAAAACTAAATCAATTATATTTCAAGAATTATATGGAACAAAATAGTATTTGACTACACTTAACTATAATTTCCTCTTTTTTCCCTTAAACTCCAACACCTTCAATAGTAATAAAAGTTTTGTTGGTTTTAGAATGGTTGAACAAATACACCTAAAAAGAGGGGAAAATAAATGGATCATAAAATAATTTGCAAAAAAAAAATAAAAATCAATGAAATATAAATAAATATTTAAAATTACATGATTATTGCATGAAAGGAAGTCAATTTGAAAAATATGATGATAAAAGAAGATTGGAAATACTTTTATTGATTCAAATGGATTCATATGACAAGTCTATGAACAGTATAATTTTCTTTGATCATATTTGATTGGTCTAATAATTTAAGTATAGCTAAATTTAATGTTTAAACATGTCTTTTGGAAACAATTAAATGCTTCCAATATTTTATGTAACATCTGATGGACATTAAATCTCTTGAGTTTATTGTGTCCCCATCAATCAATCTATTGTCCTTGTCATATATTTCAACTTCATGAAATTCTTTTACATCATCACTTTCCATTGTGTTTTTTTGTTTTTTCAATGTTAATTTAGCCACTTTTGATGTTGCTACAAAAAAACTTTCTTTTGTCTTGGGGTTAAACGACATGCTATGATAATTTGACCCCTTTGGAAAAACCCCCATTTAGTGTCTTTTATGTTGATGATGTGATAATCATGTTTTTTGTATTGATTGTAAATGGTTTCCTAGTGTTATATTCCTACAAATAAATTAAATATTTTATAGTTAATATGTGTTTAATAAATGAAGATTTCATGATCTTTATATGAAGGTATAGTTTGTTTTTAGATCACATTCTTGATATATTTGGAGAACTTTTGATGAGTACAACTATACCAACTTCATTTCATAACATTTGGACTTGCAATGTAAAAGTTTTTGAATATTGAATCATTTTTTAACATTGAAAATTAAATTAAAATAAACCTGAAAATTTCAAAAGCATTAGGATGAATTGTTCCTCCACAATTCATGGATATTAGTATGTCCATGAATATCTTTACGGATCTTATGCGTACTCATTATGAATGGGAAGGAAATTATGCCTACATATATGTGTAAAATTTCCCCCCACTCTCACAACTTGTAGATGTAATAACTAACAACCACCACTCACTTATATGTCTTGTGATCTATGTATTTTTAAGATTGAAATGACATTTAGTGCATGTTTTAAGACCAATAAATCCCAAAGGTGGGCAACAAGCCACATGAAGGTTGGGACATCTGGACTCTAGATTCAACTATTGCTTCATCTTAAGCCCTTTACTTTGGGAATGTTTATGCTTTATGCTTTTAGTCTTTACTTACACATAAAGATCCAACATTTTTTTCCTGTTTTTGAAATGACAAACCAAAAAACTAGAGCTTATTCTAAAATTCAAAAGGTGCAGTACAGGTTGCATTAGGCCTTTCACATTTCAAAAGTTCCAATAAAAATGAAGTAATTATAAGGTAAGTTTGAAGTAAATCAAGAAAATTCCCTTGGCCAAAAATCTAGAAGTCCCCCATAACAAGACCTTCTCCCATACCAAAAAAACCATGTCAATGAGAAATTTCTAAGCTCCACAATTTTGTATTGACACTTGAGACCACATGACATATCAAGGACCATTGGAACTTGAGCCTCCCCTTTGTACCAAAGGTTGCAACAATTGAAATATTGAATATGTTAGGTGGCCAATGCCATGAACCAATTTAACCTATTTGGCCATTAAATAGATGATGTAATCTGGTACTAAGGGACAAATTTAATCACATTGTTAAATAACTTTATAAACTATCGACCATAGTAACTTGGTACCTTTGACACAAGTTTGTGGAATAACTTATTAATTTTACATAATTTATTTTTAAAATATTCCCAAGCATTCATTATTTTCCTTCACAAAATTTAGGTCTTTGAAAATTAATTCTAAAAAAATTATCATTTTTGAAAATAATATAATAATTAACTAATGTCAAAGCTACCAAAGGTACCATAGTATTTGCTAGACCACATAATGTTCAATGGGCTAGTCATATGCAATTATAGGGAATATAAAAAAATCCTCCAACCTAGGCCCATTAAAAGCTTAGCACATGTGAATTTATTTTGGCAGAGTTTAAAATTTTGGTTACAAAAACAATTGGAAAATTTTGGGGGAATTTTTTTTAATTTGAAAAAAAAAAACCCCAAAAAATGAAACAATTCACTAAAATCTTGAGATCACAAAATTGGGGGAAAACAAAAAAAAAAACAAAAAAGCAAACATTAATATAGAATTCTTCTAAGTATCACACCTAAACTCGATTTCTTAGTGGATTTTAGACTATTTTCATGCTTGGGATAGAGGCAAAGTTCATACTAGTATATTTGAATTTATGAAGTTGCATGGTATCTTTAGAACTATTATAAACATACATTGGCTTTGAAGCTGAATGTTATGTCATATTTGCTTGATTTTGCCATTTTTATGGTTTGATGTCTTCTAGCAAAATATGATTTTAAAATCTGTGACAATAAACATATATCATAAGTAATAAAATATATAGCAAGATATTCCAAGAGGCTAGGAGAAAAGAAAAACAATATTCATTTTTAAATTAAAAGATGAATATTGATATAATTTATGGTTGTTAATTTTGTTATTATGAATTATACTATGGATGTGTTTACTTCAAAATATTTTTTTTGTTAATTCATTTGGATTTAAAATCTAAATATTCTATCAAGGTAATAAATAATGGAATAAATTATTGAAGAAAAATTTCAAAAAAATTACATGCATATGCAAGGTACATTTTTATGATGAAATAACTTTCACCTGATGTTTGGATGTGGCTTTCAAATTGAATGCACATTCTATTCAAGATTATCACAAGAAAATTATCATTTGTAACATTATAATGAAATATGTAGATGATTTTTTTATTTGATAAAGTATAGGGGGAAATATTTCAACATTTGCTAAAAAAGGATTTCACAAAAGAATATTTGTACCCCAAAAGAGACATGTGAAGAATGCAATAATGTTTTCAAGAAATGTCTTTAGAAAAAACCTATCATTAATTTTTTTTCACAAAATGATTTTGAGTTATACTAATGGTTGTGAATGTTGGATGGTGCTAAAAAGCCTTATGGTGTACAATGAGTTAATATTTTTTTGTTTGAAAATGAAAAAAAAATATGAAAATGCTAACATATAAAAAGATTGTGTATATAAGTGAAAGATGATATGAAAGAATGCAAGAGAATGTGTGTATACATGAGTGAAAGGAAATGAAATAGAGTGATGGTAATTTATAAATGACAATTTTTTTCCTTCTGTGTGTACTATTTTTTACGATTTTTATTATTCATTAAGGTTTTTTGCTTGTGTAAAACATTTTAGTGTTACAAATGGTGAAGGATAGTAATTAATCTTACATTTACATAGCAGTATTGAACATGCTAGGAATTAATAGCATGGTGAAAACATGATCAAAAGAGCCAAGGGCACCAAAATAAAAGTCCTTTTCCAAGGACTATACATGACATATGTCTTTTTTGTGTTGGTTTATAATTTTAAAATTTGCATTTTGGGTACCCCCTTTAACATTGCATTAAATATAAATACATCTTGATTAAAAATTAATTTTATATCATGTATATTATGCATTCATGCCCTCTATTACATAAACATGAACAACTTTTGTTAAATGCACATTTTCAAAATTAATAATTTCAAGGTTGAAAGCACTTTTGAGCCAAATGTGATCAAATGGGTTATAAAAACAATTTTCATTAGTTCAAGTCCTTTTGCCCTTATAATCATCAATGTTAAAATCCTTTCCAATTTTAAAAAAGAATGGTGCACATTTGGTAGAAAAAAAGGACGTTTGAAAAAAACAAGGATTGTCCATTCTCAAGGTTTGAGTGCTTTCAACATGCAATTTTTAAAAAAAATTGTGTCAAGTTTTGAGCATGTAAACTTTGCAATTAATGGAAAATATTCCAAAAAAAAATATTACAATTTGAATTATTATGCTTCATTTGTGATCTTTCAAACATTTAAAACTACAGTTTTAAGAAGTGTCCACTCACTTTGATGGCTCCTTTGACTATGTTTTTACCCAATATAGCTCAAATGTGGAACCAATGTCAAGTAGCTATTGGTTACATCAAGGTTTTCTAGGCCAAGTGTCACATCATGAAACCTAGGTAGTTGAAAAACTAATTGTAAAAGGAAATGGCAACAAGGATGTGCAATAGCAATGCCATTAAAAATGCAATCGCCACCATCCTTTGGCTACCAATAACTCTTTAAACTCAAGTAGGAAGATTTTATGATGGTTTTGTCAAACCCATTTGGACTAAGGTAAAAACCTATTTTGGACAACTCATGATTAGATTAGATTGGATTGTTTGAACTTTTGTAGTGATGTGAGTAGTAATAATAATGGAGTTTCGCCAAACTAGCTGCCACTTTTTGTTTAGATAATGATATCATTTTTTATACAAATTCTTCATGTTGAATGAAACATTGGAACATCATATTTCAAAGGTGTATTATAGCCTTCATAACTAATAGCAAATGAAAAATGAAAAACATTCCTAGTAACTATACTTGGCTTGTATTATGACATTGGATACTTGACAAGTGTAGCTCTTTGCTAGATATGTTGACATGGTAGTAGAAACATGTAGAAAAGGCTATGGGGACTTGGAAATAGGCATTATTACTTGGGCCATAATTATACTGATACACGATGTGCACGTAAAGGTAGTTCAAAAACACATAGTGCACAACAACACATCTTGGGTTTTGTGATTCGTTCAAAAAACAACTATTGTCCTTTTATACTATGTTTATAACTACTTCATCACAAAGATTACTATGTTGTTGCAAATGACATCATGGTTTTGTGATTATAATCAATATGGCAACTTGTTCAATTTCTGGGTAAATATATTATTATTTTTAAATTTGTATTAATATGTTTGAATGATTTGAAATTAAGAATTAAAAAATACCATTTACTTTTTATGACTAATAATAATTAATAATGACTCAATTTTTAATGATGATGATGTGGCATGTCATGTGTCAATAAGGTGTTACAACTAATAGTCAACTTTAGGATTCATGACATTAATTTCAATAAGATTTCATTTATTGATTGATCAAAAGTGTTCATAATGCCAAAACATGTTTTTTACAACTTGTCCCATGCAACTACAATGTCTAACACAATTGGTTGAAAACATGAATAGGGGGATTATTTGGACTATCACATTTGTAATTATTCTGGATTACACACAAATGTAAAATTTAAAGCCATATTCAAAGTTTACATTATTAATTTTATAATTATTTATGTTGTCATAGACTTTAATGGGAATTATCATAAAAATTTTGGATGAATTCTAAGAAGATTATGAACTTGTAATGAACTTTTGAAATGACAACACTACATTTGTCACATAGAAAAAATGAAAAATTTCGACTCAAAAAAATGTCAAAGTACTATCAAAATAAAAAATAAAAAATAAAGCGTCATTAAATAAATATTTATTAGCAAAGTGCATTGAAACTTTCCTACTATATATTTTTTAATTTTTCAAAATTTTAAATGACGTAATTTTTATAAATTTTCTCCTTGAAAGTCCATTTCACATTAAATTTTTTAATATTTTACATGGATTTTTTTATCAATCACATGTTTAGGGATATTCATAGGTTTTTTTATTAATATTTATGATTAAAAACATAAGGGATAATTATAGGATTTGTGGTTTGATTATTATTAAAATTTAAAACAAATCACTAGTGTTAGATTATGGACTCACAAATGTCACTTTTGAGACACTTAACCATGCTTTCGCCCAATTAAGGAAATGACTACAAATATTTTTAATAACTAATAATCAACCTAATGATTCATGACATTAATTTCAATAAAATTACATTTATTGATTGGTCAAAAATGTTTATAATGTCAAAACATGTATTTTACAACTTGTCCTATGCAATTATAATGTCCAACACAATTAAAGAAATGACTAAAAATGTGTTTAACAACTAGTAATCAACCTAATGATTCATGACATTAATTTCAATAAAATTACATTTATTGATTGGTAAAAAATGTTTATAATGTCAAAACATGTCTTCTACAACTTGTCTTATGCAACTACAATGTTCAACATCATTAAAGAAATGACTAAAAATGTTTTTAACAATTAATAATCAACTTTATGATGTATGCAACTAACAAAAATGACTAAAAAAACCACAATCGCATAGGACCAATCATTTTATTAGGAAATTTTTGTTTAAATAACCTAATGTAATTTATAATTTTATCACAATTTAGTCAAATTTAACTAAATATAATGTATATATTCAAATTTAGCTCAATTTATCATTGTTTAACCATGTTTAACATAACCATATGTTAGTTTAGCCATGTTTAGTTTAAAATTTTATTATATATATAAATTATATTATTTTAAATATAAATTATATTACTTTAGTTACACATTATTAATTTTCAACCATGCTTAGCTTTATTTGTGTTTGTTTAGCCATGTTTAGACTAATTTAATCTATGTATAGCCCATATTAACTTAGTTTAGTCTAGGTCAACCTTAAATTCACCTAGGTTTAGTCTAACTTAGTTTATGTTTAACCTAATTAAGCCTACCCTAGCTTAATTTAAGTCTAACCTATAACTTAATTAATCTTAGTTAAACTACAATATGTTAATTTTTTTTTTTGCATAATGAAGCTTGGGCTCGTGACCAAGGTAAGGGTTTGCAAGGTTGCGAGCTAAGAAGGAAGCCCGAGAGTGAAGGAAAGTGTGAAGGAATGAACCTTCACACTCCCAAAGGAGCTTCCACCTTGGGAGGTGGAGTCTCGGTGGACTCCTGATTGTTTAGAGAATGATTGCAAAGGTCAAAACCCAATGGTTTGAGGAGTTCTTTATACCATTGAAAAGATATTGAAATTTAGATGTCTAAAATGGGTTTGCATGACCCATTTAGACATCTGAAACACAAGTTATGGCCAAAAGAAGGGTCGGGAGTCAAATTAGCAATTTGACTCTCAATCACTAAAAGTCGAGAATTGACCCGATTTCCTTGCGTGCAGATGGCGTGTGACATACATTGGAAAACTCTCGAATATGGCTACAACTTTGTTTTAGACCTCATTGTAATCGGAGCTTTGAACACAAAGTTATGGGGCCCCAAAGTTGCGAGAGTCCCAACTTTGGTAATTTCGAAACTCCCACTTGGGAGTCCCAAGACAAAAAGCCATTTGGATGTGGGCCTCGTGGAGAGGCACATAGTATACTATAAGGGGGAAGGTGGTGACTTCCCCCAAGTTTGGGCCGTGGTGAGTCTTGTGAATCCGAGTTTGCCCGTGGTGAGTTTTAGCACCAAAAGTGTTCGAATTATGCACTAACCACCTTGTGTTGGTTTTGTGTAGGTCCATGTGAGTAGTTGATGCTTGTCACTCTTCCTAGTCCCATCCTGGAGTTCTAACACGCCTTTCTACCCTTCAAAGTCCTATGAGCCAAGGAGCATGCCCCGATTCCTTGCTTTTCCGTTGTCTTCAGTTTGGACTCACATTTGAATCCATTAAGGAACTTGGGGGTGCATCACCTAAGTTAACCTAAACTAGGTTGGTAGGTAATAGGTAGATTGACCTATGTCAACCTAGGGTGGCCTAATTTAATTTGAAGCTAACAAATTTTTTATCTTTATAATTTTGTGTTTAATAAATTTAATATAAAATACTGTGATAATGTAATGGATGAAGACTTGAACCCCAAAGTGGAAGTGAGGGGTTCAAATCCTTGTTCTTGCAACTTATGATACCTAGGCCACTTAACCTAAGTTAGGTAGCCTAGTTTAGGCTACTTAACCTAGGAGGCCAAGGTTTGTTATAATCTAGGCCACTTAGCCTAGGTTAGATAGCCTAAGCTAACTAGGTTAAAAGGCTGAAGTATGTTTTTAACCTAGGCCATTTAGCCTAGGTTAGGTAGCTAAGGCTAGTTAGGCTAGGTTGACTTTTCTTCATGTGTGATGACTCATATTTGAGCATATGTTTATAGATTTTTGACACATGTCATTCATCTATCATGACATCTTTTGTAACTTTTAGTTGAGTGAAATGATTAAGTTGACATGGCATGCACTTTACATGTCCTACCAAAGTCAATGATGATATGGAATTTCAATATTATAAGAAAATTAAAAAAATCTTAATTGATAAGATGATTAGGCTTTGCAATTATATGTCACTTGCAACTAAATAGGTGAAACACCATGAGTTTAACAACTCATAGTCACTAGTCATAAATGTCCTTTCTAATTAATACATAGTCATAAAAGCTAGTTGCAAATCCCAAAATGTGTTGTTGTGCTAATAATTCAAATAATTTCCAAAATGACCTATAGGTGGTTGTGTTGCATAAGCATGCATTGGAAGTGGCTATTTAGGGAGGCTTAGAACAATGTGTGCACTATTACCTAGTTGAGATGTAGGGATGCCACTAGGTCCTACCTCTCCTTCCTACCAATGTACAGCAACAAATACTTATAACACTCCATAAGAAGCCTTGAAATAAATATTTCAATGATTAAACACAAAGACAAAGGTGATCAATGAACACACCTAACATTAGGACTACCACAAATGGCTATTTGGTAAGTTCACATGCAAAATCTATAATCTTGCACACAAACCCTTGAAATGCAACAATAGTAGATAACCCCATTTTGCAACTTGTTTTTAATTTAAAATGTCATTTGTGACTATTTTAGAGAACAAAATAGTCACAAACAACATTTTTGAAATCTAAAACAAGTCAAAATGGGGGTTTTCTACTAGTATAGTTTTTTAATATTTGATTTGTGTTTGTCAACATCAATTAATTCAAATAAAAATCATCAACTATGCAAGCATCAAAGTTTTTCCTCACATTTAAGAGTTAACAATGTCACAACAACCCATCCCATGTTTTTCCCTAATGGTATTGTAAGGAAGATTACCACCTTTACATTGTTCCACACTTTTATTCTTATGTGCAAAAGGCAATTGGACACATGATATTTCGGTCTTGATTCTCATTCTACCGTAAACCCTAAACATTTCTTTTGCAAACCAAAACTTTGTGAAGGAAAATTAAAAAATCTTTTAAAATATTCAAATTTTCACCATGGGATTTTCAAAATTAATTAATTAATTATTCAATAGACATGTGCTGAAATGACTTTTGTACTATTATAGTCAAAACTCTTGTTCACAAGATATTTAACATGACTATATTTATCATTCCACCTTTGCATTTTGTGGGTCTTGGTTTTCATATTCCCTTAATTATATATTCTTAATAGAACTTTTATCACATTGTAATTTATAAATCAACATGTAACTTGTGAAGGTTATTATTGAATGGCAAATTTTTCTTGGGTGGTACCACTAGGAACCACCTTACCAAAATCATAGGAAAGTTGGACCCAATTTAAGAAATAAAATTCCATTTACTTATACATTGGTTTATTTGATTGGACTAAGTACGCTATGTGTTCCCCATCTATGCACACACTTGTGAAAAATAATGAACACTCAAAAACATATAATATGCATCAACATTTTGATTCCTAAACCATTCCTAACTTTTTTTTTTCAAATGTCTTTACATTTAGATATATTTTTAATTTTTTTTAATACATGTACAAGGGAATGATCCAAATTAGTCATTCTAAAATGGTGAAAATAATTCTCATTTGTGTTCTTGACATCAATGGCCCTTTGGGGCTTCATAATCTTGATTTCAAAAATTCATAATTAAATCAAAATTAATTCAATCAATTATTTATAAAAGACATAAAATAGGTTGGCATTTGCAATATTCTCAAAAATTAACATCTAAAAAACATTCCCAAAAAACAGATTCTTTTTGTGTTCTTGATAAAAAAAATCCTTTGTGTGACATTCTTGAATTTTTTTCTTTATGCATTCGTTTTTCATATCAAAACATATTTTAAAAAATTTTAATTAGAGTTTTGAATTCTACATGATTTGAGTAACCTTTTGATAAATAATTTGGAATGAAAAGTTTTTTTTATGTGAGTCCTATGTTGTCCTGAAGTTGGATGGGTCATAGAAATTTGGGGTTTAACGTTCCTAGTGGTACCACCCAAGAATAAGGTTGTTGTCAATTGAATCCCTATTAATTTATGTCACATAAATTAAATTCCCACACAAACCCACTTTACCATACGAAACAATGACAATAAAGATGAAACAAAAGATGAAACTTTTACATTTTTGGGCTAAGATCACCCATATGTTTAAATATTGATCTTTATACAAACTACACCCAATGAGAAACTCATCACATGTATTTAAAGATTTCACCTTATGAAATCACTCACCAAAAACATGTACACCTACTTTTGTGAACATTTCTATAATCAAAATAACACATCAATTTATTGTAACATATTTTTCATTACATAAAAAGTTTATTCCTAAGGCTTAATAAAAATATAATGTCATGAAATCATGAAAGGGAAAATAAACTTGAATTCCATGCACAACCTTTACATACTTGAAAGGTGGAATGGATGAATTAATGGTAAGGATCATAAAGTGTACACTAGTACAAAGGGGGTTGTAGGTCACTAGCCTAAATCACTATGGGACCCTAAAAGTGAAATAAGTTCATTGCATTTTAGTGATTTCACTATAATATCACTATGTAAACATCATGTTTCACTATTAGTTGACATAATTCACTATTATAATTTATTGTGGTGAATAGGTTTATTTTTATGTTATTGTTTTAAATATCCTATGTTACTTTATGATATACCTTATATTATTATAGGCTACTTTAATTTTTTTAACTTATACCTTAAATTATTATAAGTTATTATAGGTTATTATAAATTATTATACCTTAAACTATTACACATTATTCTACCTTAAAGTATCATAGCTAGCTTATTATAGGTTTTTCATTTTAATTTATTTTAAATTAAATTATTCAACTAACCTTAGGTTATACCTTATGTTATTTTATTTTAAGTTAATATATGTTATTTCAAGTTGTACTTTAGCTTATTCAAGGTCATTTTACTTTATGTTATTATAAATTATTTTATTTTAAGTATAACAATTTGAAATAATCTAAAATATAATATAATGACCTAAGGTAAAATAACGTAGAATAACCAATAATAGCTTATGAAATATAATTTAAAATAGCCTACAATAAAATAACTATCAATAACCTATAATAATATAACCTAAAATAATCACCTAATATAATATCTTCCAATAGCCATTAATAAAATAGCTCCACCAATAGCCATTAATAGCTTATGGTAATTTAGCCTAAAATTACCACCAATAGTCATTAATATAATAACCATTAATAAAATAGTTCCACCAATAGCCATTAATAGCCTATGGTAATTTAACTTAAAATAACCACCAATAGCCACCAATATAATAGTCACTAATAGAAGAATAATTAATAACCACCAATAAAATAACCACTAATAGCCACCAATAGCATACCGTAGCCACAAATAGCTTATTCCTTACCTAACCAAGGTGGTTAGTTCAATTGTTTTTTTTTCCTACCTACCTACCAACAACCCACAAGTAGGTTATTAATAGATAGGTAGTAAAAACAACTTCACCTAAATATAAACCTACTTACTTAGTAGTTACTTACTTTCTTACATAATTGGTCACCAAGTTGAAACCAAATATTTAACTTAGTTGGGGTTCATCCACAACTAAACAATAATAGGCATCTAATGGATGGTGCACTGGCGGGTGCTAGTTCATGGTGGCCTTCTTCAATGTTTGGTTTGGTTCAGGTTAAATGGTTTGGGTTCATCCAAAAATGGCCAAAATAGCTTCATCCACAACCGGTGCATTCATGGGTGTTGGGTCATAGTCAACCCATGGTAAATCGCTAAAGTGAACCAACCCCCATGATTGCACCAATTAGCTATTTTGTCCATAGGATGGGTTGGATGATTTGCTTCCTTTTCATCTGCCTCTTTACCTTATGTAACCAACATTCTACCATAGTTAATTTTTGTGGTTGTTAACCTTTGACCATTTTTTTCCCAACCCTAACCTCCATACTACCCACCCACCTAGCTACCTTGTTGATCTAAATCTTAGCTTGCCTATAAACTAACAATTAATCCCTTATTTACCTTGGCAAAATTCTTTTTTATTTTTGGCTAAACTTCTATCTCTTAGTTAAACTGTTATTTCTTGACAAAACCTATATATCTTACCGATTAAACTTCTACTTAATTCCTACTCTTGAAATTAATTAAGACATTTAATAATTTTTTTGATAATGCCACTTTAATTATTAGCAAGAAATTATTTATTGGCAAAACCTACCTACCCACACATCATCATACCTACCTATGCATTTGCAAATTATGGACTTCGATTGTAAAAATTATAATGTAAAATGTGGGTATTGCAATTGCAAGAATGTTTTTTAGTGGTGGTCCTCTACATCCACTTTGGACCATTTAATGCAAGATGTACTTAATTAATTAAGGAATAGGCTTGATAAATTTAAAGTTTTAAAAAAATCAAACATTTGTGAATATTTCCACAAATTTTAATATTAATAAAAATTAATCCTAGGCCAAATTTTCACATACAAATATTTGTAACAAGATTCATTTTATCTATTTTGAAGGTGAATGAACAAGATCTCAAGTTGGGCCCTCAAGTTGAAGTGACCACACTAAAGGTAAGAGAATAAATTCTTATTTCATTCATTTAATTTTTTATTTTCATTGTGTTTCACTTTTAATTCATCACTCATTCTTAGAAGATTATTTTGTATGACATTTGTATATGTTTATATAGTTTTTTAATTTTTTATGACATTTATCATTAAAAAAATTTAGGTTTATATATAAAGATTGTGGGGTAATTACTTTTAAACTTTAGGCTAATGCTTCCATTCATTATAATTTTCACTTGATTAACTTTCAAATTCAAAACATAATTGTTCTAAATATTTTTTGTATTCCATTTGTAAATGTTTATATAATCATTAGGTTGAGAACATTTACCATTAGGATTATTTAAGGTTTGAAGTTTAAATGTTTAATGAAAAGTATGTTGATTTATTTAGGTTGTATTTTGAAATCAAGCTACAATTCCTTTTGAATGTGACATCATTTTTTAACATGAACAGTATGATATATATTTTAATCATTTATATATATTTTTTATTTTTTTGTTCCTAATTTAAGGAAATCAATCTTGTTGGACAGTTTTAACATAGTCATCAAATTCCACTAAAAATTACATGTTTAATATATGGATTTAACATTTTGGCCTCCCATACATAGTATAGATTTAAGTTCATAATGCCAATATTACATTTTGCCACCCACATATAGTGTGAATTTTAAAATTGTTATGCAAGTATTACATTTCACTCTCCCATATATAATGTGGATATTGCACTTTGCCCCCACATACAATGTGCATCCAAAAATGCTCGTGTAGGTATTGCATTTCTTTCTTTCATATATAATTTGGATTAGGTTCGTAATGTGGGTATTGCATTTTGCCCCCACATACAGTGTGCATCCATAAATTGTCATGTATGTATTGCACTTTGTTTTCCCATATATAATGTGGATTAGGGTCATAATGTGGGTATTGCATTTTGCACAATTAGGACTTAAGCTTAATAATGGTTGTCTTATTGTTATCTAATAACAATAATGCCAAAAAAAAAGAATTTCTATTTTATTATTAATGTGAACAAAATTCAAATTGCAATTCTATGATATTTTAACACATTGAATCAATAGTAATACAATGTAGATGTAAGGTTTGTTCATTTTTTTTTTTGTGTGGATTAAGGGTTTAAGGTTTATTTTAAGAAAAAATTAATGTAATAATATTATTTATATTGTTGGTATAAGATTTCAATATTTTATTGTTTTAAATTAAGTTTTAATTTTTAATTTTTAAATATTGAATGAAATACTTAACATAATGTGAAATTTATTGTGGTATTCATTTGAATGTTAATTTAATAAAATTCAATAGTACCTTCAATTAATGCAATAAAAAAAAATGGTGAATGTGATCTCAACCAAACCTTTAAAATTATTTTTTTTCAATTTTTCATGTTGCACAAAAAATGGTGATCAACCATAAGAAAATTTAGCCAAATCTAGGAATCCCATACCATTTTGGCAAACCATTAAATTCTATGAACTAAATATGAAAATTCTATAAATGTGGGTATTTATTTGAAAAGGGTGTACGCCAATAGTTATTTGAATCATATTATTTAGGATTTTTTAAAAAAATAGAAAACTCTAGTCACAAATAAAGTAATTACAATCAATATTAATATAATTAAAAGTAATGTTTAAAGTTAATTTGAATTAATGGGGTATTTAAAATAACATGATATTATTTAATTCTTGAATTATGGACTTGCAATATTGATATGTAATTTTAGAATTGAATATTTATTATTAGGTTTTGCCCTATAATAATTGAAAATATTTTTAATATTATAATTTATGATATAAATATAATATATTTTCAAGCCATTTAATTTTTTTAATTTATACATATATTTTAGATATATTTCTTATTGGATGTAAGTATTGTGAGAAGCTTAGAAACCTTAAACCATTAAAGTTTGGAAAAAATGGGGCATGACCATAGTCAATGCTTAGCTTTGAAGATGAGGGTATTGCATAGGGTTTAAGGTTTTTATTTATAAATATCAGTTGGATATTTCCTATTACATTTGGTCCATTACATGTAGGTATTACATTTGGTGATCAATATGCATTCAATAAAAACTTAGATGATGAGGGACTAACTTTTTGTAATATTTGCATACTTCAAACCTATTAACTAAAAGGGTGTTTTTGGTGAGGCAACACAATATAAATTTATGGAAATATTGCGATAAGCTTATTGTGATAGTATTACATTGTAAAAATAATGACAAAATTACCTTTGTGACCATCCTAACAATGATTACAAAATGTCAACAATAAGGGTATTGTTAATTGGATTAAGGTTTGGATTGGGGAATGCCCTTAATTAATGTTTGCACCTAAAGATGAAAGTATTGTTAATTGGTTTAGGGTTCTTTTTAGGGATACCTTTTTGTCAATTACATGTAAGCATTGCATATGGTTATTAATTTTAGATGACAGGGGATTAAGTTTTTGTAATACTTGCATGATTAAAACCTATTAACTACAAGGGGGCTTTTGGTGAAGTTACATAATAAAAATTTATGTAGGTTACATAATGCAATTTGGGGTTGGGGAATGCATTTAAAATATGACATAAGATGACAAGGTAGGGTATTGTAAATTGGGATTAGCAAAATTAAAATGGGTAGAAAGTTACAAAATTTTATATAAAGTGAACATGGTACAAAATGTTGGTGAGACACCAAAAATTCTCATCACAAGCTAGGCTAAAATGGCCTAACAATATACCTTAATGTGCACCTTCACTTGAAGAAGAGTTAGAAACAATGCCCATGTTTCTTTGATAAGTGGCTACAACTTCTATAGCCTTTGCCTCATGGTGATGGGTGAAGAGTTGTCGATGTTGAAACATGAGTTAGATCACATTTGCCACAAAGGCCTCTTTTATGGTATTTCGAAACCTAGGGATAAACAAACAAATTAGTTTCATGATTAAATGCACAATGAAAAAAAATGCTAAAAAATTTAATTAAATGATTATAAACTTACCAGCCATGTTTCATGTCCGATTCATGGTACTTGCACATGACTTGCATTTCTTTCTCTCTTTTCCCCTTGGTAGATTTTGAATTCCAATTTCAAGCATCCCATGCAAGCCTAAGAGGCTTCACATAACCAACCTTACCCATTCAAATGATGTCAGCAAGGTCATCATCCTTCTCGATTCGTGAGAAGGCACTACAAGGGATGAACCCCACACCCCACTTAGGTATGTTAATGATACTTAACAATTTATCGGAGGCAAACCTCACCAATAATGGTTGACGAACCTCTTCAAGGCCTTGAGCTTCAAGTTGAAGTCGATCCCATTCAGCTTTAGTTTTCTTCTTTGTTCAAATAACTGCCTTCTTATCATTTCGTGTTTGTTTTGCTTGTGAGTTGTTCAAAATCTTAGCATTCATGGCATGGTTGTTGCCTTGGTCCCCCCAACACAAGTAGAAGGATGACCAAATTTACTTACCTCCATGTGATGATCGTGTTTGTTGTCCAAATGTTAGTGAAACAACCATTTAGCCACACAACTATTAGTGCATCCATTGAAATTACAAATCCACCTTGACCCCTCATGGACCCAATTTACATCTTCCATGGCATGATTTGGTGGTACTTCTCCATGATCATTTTCATGCAGAGCCACCTTAGCCCTTACAAAATTTTAATCAAACCAACAAGTTTGCATTATGAAGGTATTGCAATTAAACTAGCCCCTAAACCCTAGACATGATGACGGTATTGCAATCAAATTAGCCCCTAAACAATAATCATGATGAAGTTATTGCAATGAAAATTTATATATGAATATACAAGTATTGCTCAAGAAAATTTTGGCCAAAACAAACCACCCCCACTCTCGCATGGAGAGTGAAGATGGGATTTGATGTCACCATTGGCAAATTGCAACACATTCAAATATTGATGACATACCTTGAGGAGGCGAACTTGTGTACAATACAATTGCTTGTTTTTCAATTGTAATCGGCACCTTGACCTCGGCTGCCTTTTGAGCACATTTTTTTGGAGGTGCCATCTTGAAAAGAAACAACCATTCTATTAACAAAGAAAAAACACAAATAAATTATATATATATATATTTCTTTTTTTAATGCAACATGCAAGATTAGATGGAATTACTATTAATTTTATTTAAAAGCTTAAAGGTTCAATATTTTTAAAACTTTCATTAAATTTTTATTATTATAATTAATTAATATAATTTAATTACAAAATTAAAATATTATACATAATTTTTATCATTCTTAATTGTATAGTTAATGTAATTAATAATAATAATATTATTATTATTATACTTGGTATATTAAATAATTAGTTATATTAATTAATAAAAAATGAATCTTTATATTTTCCTATTTTTATTTTAAATTGCTTCCAAATTGACACACATGTTTTTCATATTAAAAAACAAACAAACCACTGGAAGACGATAACGATCATCATCATCGTCTGTTTCTAGAGCAAAGTAAGTAAAAGAAAAAAAAATCGACAACAAGCATTGTCGTCATCTTCTTCTTTTGGAGTGCCTATTTTTTTAAAAAAAGGTGGGGGAAGAAGATGACGACATGATGCTTGCCATTGTCATCTTCTTCTAGGGCGCCTATAAGAGGAAAAAAAAAGCAAGAAGAGGACAACAATGAACACACTGTTGTCATCTTCTCTTTCTTTTTCTTATTGTGTTCCAAAAGATGATAACATTGCTTTCATCTTCTTCTTCTGGAGCACCTATAAGAGGAAAAGAAAAAGCAAGAAGACAATGGTGGCAAGCTTGTTGTCATTGTCTTCTTTTGGATGATAATAATAATTTTTAAAAAAAGACAACATCGAGCATCATTGTTGTCTTCTTCTTTGGAGCACCTATTGAAAAAAAAATAACAAGAAGATGATGACAACAAACATTATTGTTGTCATTTTCTTTTGGAGTAGACTAAGAAAAAGAAGATGATGGTGGTGAGGTTATCATCGTCGTCTTTTTCTAGAACATAGTAAAAAGAAGAAGAAGAAGAACGAGCATCATCATCTTTTGGAGGGCTTGTAAGGAAAAAAATTAAAAGAAGAAAGAAGATGATGATAAACATCGTTGTTGTCATCTTCTTTTGGAGCAGACTCAAAAGAAGAAGACATCAACAATGAACTTGTCATTGTCATTTTTTTCTAGAGCACAGTAAGAATTAGAAACATCGTAAAAAAAAATGATGATGGTTACTTGTTGTTGTCTTTTTTTGAAACAAACCCCTATAAGGAAAGGAAAAAAAAAAAGACGACAAGACTTGTCATCATCTTCTTCTACAAACTTGTAAGAAAAAAAAAGCTTGTGCAATTGCGTAAAGGAAAAAAAAAACATGTTGTAGCAAACTTACATTAGCAACGTTCTTTTCAAAGCATCGCTTTTGCTACAACTTCACTTTGCTCCTCTTGCAATGTCGTTCCGCACACAATCTCACTTTGTTTGCAACAACACTCTTGAATGCAACAATGTTCCCCCATTACCTCGCAGTAATAAGCAGTAATGCTCCAAGCTCCCCTCAACAATGCTCCCCTTAGCAATGCTCCTTGCTTCCCTTGCTCCTCTCACGCACACAGCTTGAGCTTATAGCACCTCCTTCACCCAAGAGTGCTCCTACATAGCTTGAGCTTAGAGCACCTCCTTCACCTAGGACTGCTCCCACACAGCAACCACAACAATAGCAACCACAACAACAGAAGATTGTGAGAATAGTGACAACGACCTATGGTGGGTTTGGAGTTTAGGGTTTAGAAGCATTTGAAAAAAAAAAACAGGGTTAGTGGGTGAATGGGGTAGGTATGGATGTATAAAAAAAAATTATGGGTTAAAGGGCAGGCAAAAGAAAACTTTGACTCAACCCCTTTGACTGCACCAGGTTTGGTTACTGGGATGAGAACTATTTCATCCCAAACGGAACTAGTGCAGTTGTGGGGGCTGGGTCACTCAAGCCATGGTTAGCTAGAGAACTGAAACCTAACAGAAAACTGTTTCCTGTCCTGACCACTTGCCATCCATTCTTTGCGGTGAACGGTGGGTGCTGTTGTACTGGTTCACTCTGGCCATCTGCCCCAACCCGCCAACCCTCACCAGTCTGGCCCTCGATGCCAGCGCGTGTTTCAGGAATGGTTTTAAACAGTCTAAATGGCAATCCTCAATGAGAAGATGTAGAAAAGGTAGCAGTCATCCCTAGGAAGATTTAGTCAAATCTGGCTGTAAACTGTAAACTAACCAGGATCCAGATAGGAAGAACAACATTTTAATCATCCATCTATACTTCCAGGTACTTATTGAAACCAAATATAGCAATTTGGTGATTATCCCTATTTTTCCCTTTTTCTGAATTTTAGCATTTGAAACCCCAAAAATAAGTTCATTTTTTAAAAATCATTTTGAATTTCGCCTTGTGATGAACTTTCGCCAGTAAAAAAACACTGCACCTCCAGGAGCTACCAGCATTTTTGGTGCTCTAATGCAGCCTAATTGCAACTATATAAGCCTTGCCAGCTTAGAGCAACTTCACCTTTGCTCAGTTGTAACCCTGCACATTAAAATTGGATGACAAAAGGTTCAAACATACCGGTTTGGCTAGCAAAATGGTTTTGGCCAGTATTTTTTCACAGGTTGCTGAGGCTAGTAAAACTCACAGCATACTTTTTGCAGCCTTGTGCTGGGTTTCCTGCCAGAGAAGATTTTCCTGAGTTGGCAATCATAATGATTGGTCCAGGTGGTTTACTATAAGTAATCTCCTACCTATTTGCAGTCCCACTTTTAGTGCTAATTGCAGGGGTCAGAAAAAAGTGAATAACTAAGCTTGGATGTACGAAACATTTGTGCAGGGTCACATACTGATCACTCTGCTGTAGATGCTCATAGCCAAAAGAGGCAGCAAAAATGTTGCAGTTTTCAATTAGTTGGAGTGCAGAGATGGAGATCCCCCAGACACACAGTCTGCAGTCTGGGCTGAACATTCAAGCTACCAAATAGGCATGTTCAAGGAGCATGGGTGGAAAGACTGAAGTTAGAAATGCAAATTTAACTGAGTTTACAGTATGAGAATTCAATAAGAACAATAGAAGTCTTCTTCTAACTTTGGGCGATTTCTCACTTATGCAGTTGTTTGAAGAACCAATCACAACACCCTGCAAAGATAAGTTAGTGCATACCTTCCTCGTGCTCTCTCGGCCTTTATGAACTCTGGAACTGGCCCTACCACCAACCAGGTAATGGGTTCATTGGTAACAGGTTATTCCAGGGCCTGTTCCAAAGCGTAACCAGTTCTTGATGGCTTTTTCACATCTCAAGCATCTTTATTAAGTTATTCGTCAAACATTTAAAAGCGCCAGGAAGGTATGCACCAACTAACATGGAGAACACCAAAAGTAGAGCCAGTGAATGACTGCCTGTCTCGCTTATGAGAACACTTGTAAAAGTGTGTGGGTAGGACATTAAAAGAGGTTGTGACCTACAATTAGGGTGATGAAACTTTAATGAATGAAAATATTATCACATCGATTGTCAGAAACTGGCAAGTGACAAACTTTCAGCAGTTGATGGTGATGGGAGGAAAGGGGTTTGTGAACAAATTTTCTTTGCATTTGTGTTTTTTTTGTTTCTTGCAAATTATGTGGGTTGGATTGCTTATGGTGGATTTGCTTTTGATGGTACTCGATGTTTGGAGTTATTTGGTTATTCTACATTGCTAGTGTGAGTGAGTAGTTTTTGCACAATGATTTGGAGGATGTGAGTTAAGGGGTGCAAGAGGTAAACACTATATGAAGGAGTTCCATGAGCAATTGAAAGAGATCTAGAGCTAAATTCCTTAATCTTGTTGTTTTTGGTTGTTGTAGTTTGTTTACCAATGCATGCTAATAGGAGTTGCAGTCTAGAATTGCAGCATTATGTTGGTTGGGGAAGAATGCCCTTTTACCATGAACCATCCTTCTTTTTGAAGTCATGCATTTCCATTGTGCCATGAGCTTCAAAAGAAAGAATGGAAGTTTAGAAGCAAAATTTAGGGGTCTTGGTTAGGGAAATGATGAAAAACCCTAGGGGTTTTGAAAGAGTTAGAATGGCAAGTCAATTTGTGATATGTTTGGGTGATTATGGAATTCTATAAAAGAAAGGTTGGTTATGTTCCCCAAGGATAGAGTACCCATCACATTCCAAGGGATTTCAAAAGGAGATTTTGTTCTATATAAAAGTTTGGTGTGTCATGGGAAATTTTGTTGATCATTTTTTAAAGCGTTTCATCTTTGTTCAATTTCTTGAGTTGTTATGTGTGAAGATATGTTTTCATCTTACCTTTGTGGGAGTAGATGTCATATGAATTGGGAATTTCATGTTGTATGGTGTATCTGCATGTGTTGAGTTCCATATTATCTCCAACCTCCTTAATTATTGTATATGGGGATGTGTTCCATCTTGTTTCTATGGGAAACAAGTTCATATGAGTTGGGGATAAGTTTTTTCACAACTAAAATTGCCACAAAGATGACTAATGGGCTCAATGAGAGTGAAATTGGAATTTGTTAATCCTTAAGGACCCATAGCTTAAATTTTATTGGACAAGTAGCAAGTATTTGGACATTATCGGATTGATGATTTTAGTTTTTCACTATTTTTGCAATTTAAAAAAATTGGTTATGATAATCATTCTATGCATTTGGAAACATTTGTTCCTCATTTTTTTTGGTTACAAGGTTACTATAAGGTTAAAATATTTTGTGAGGTTCTTTTTTGGGACCAACTTAGGGTAGTAGCCTAAGCCCCAAAACCTTATACAAGCCCACAAAAAGTTCTTTCCCTTCCTTACATAAATGAAGACATTCTAAAATCTTTAATTTTACAAAAATGGAAAGTTTTATGATAATAGAATTGAAATCTTTCATGAATAGAAGGTTTTTTTGTGGTTTAAAAGGAAATTTTATCAAATTATGTGACACAACACCCACCAATGCACCATCCACTGGAAACTAGGTTTAATTCAATTGTGGATGGATGAACCATTATCACCAAAAAAAAATCAAGAAAAAATTGTGCCCAAATTATATAGTCTTATTAGTATAATTAGATCATCAAGAATTGCATAAACAAAAATATTTCAATGTAGCAAAAATGTTAATAAAGTAATGTCTAAACTTTTTGTTGCCTATCCAATCACATTTAAACTACGGGCCATAAGGGATTAACACGTTCTAATGTCTTTCTCAATCATGATTATGGTAATATAAGTAATTACCCCCCCCCCCCCCCCCCCCCCCCCCCATCATCCTCTATACC
>Ga0116227_10001480_pt1 | contig 52331 bp, 39 predicted proteins | sample S1TSphgellanicum_FD_89693 | JGI IMG/M metagenome (GOLD analysis project Ga0116227, IMG submission 89693) | Host-associated microbial communities from peat moss isolated from Minnesota, USA - S1T2_Fb - Sphagnum magellanicum MG | ecosystem: Host-associated > Plants > Peat moss > Unclassified... | reverse complement strand
CTAGTTTTAGAGAATTTAAGAAATTCTAAAGCAATGGATGGTTTCTTAGCTAAGAAAACAAATTGTTCTTGGGTTCCACAACCCTAAAATAACAAGCAGAGAAGAAGGGAAGTCAACAGAGAATGCAAAACAAGAAGAAACAGGAAGACTTCTAAGAGAAAATTGCAGAAGCACCCAGGTATATATTCAATAATTGCAGTTTGAAGGTTTGATCAGAAGTGTATTTGATTGTATGTCAATCATAAGAGTGTTTGTTCACTCTTCATAACAAAAGAATTTGAACCTTCAATTCAGGTGGAGCATCCCGCGGGAGTCAGTACTACTGGGGACGACGAGCAGTTTGGGTTGCAGTCGTGCTCTAGTCTAAGCAAAATGCATGGGAGAAATCTAGGTACAATATATTTATTTGATCTGGGTAGTAAGTAAAATTGCATGGGAGGAATTTAGATACATAATTCCAGATCACTGGGTAATGAGTAAATTGCACACAAGAGATGTAGATATATATAATTCTAAATCTCTGGGTAGGAGTACATTGCATACAAGAAATATAGATACATAATTCTAGATCTCTGCGTAATGCATCAATCGTCTGGGAGAAATCTCATATAAGTTTGTGCCCACTGATGAGCAAGAGAGGAAGCAAGTTATTTGCATGATATAAGTATACACGTGTAGAATGCATGCAGGGTCTTTGACCTTTCTCATGACCTGACTGGTGATTGTAAGCATGCCCAATTACTCACCCACAAAGCCACACAGATCTTTGTGTATGCCACCTGTTTCCTGATTTGACAATGGGATCTGGGACTAACAATGTTGCTGAAGTTTTTAGCTTTTTGCACAAACGACCAACTACTAGCCCCTGGAGGACTGAAACTTTACAATTTTAAAGCATAAAGGCTGCATTTATTAAATGCATTTCATAACTTCCACACACCCCCCTCTCTCTCTCTCTCTCTAGTAGGTACATAGCAGTGTTGGGGGCACCAATGATTTGGGGGGTCTCAGATTTTTAGAGACCAGTTAGGTCTGGGTTTTAGAAGAGTTTCCAAGACTTGCCTCGAATTTTTAATTTTTTTAAATTATTTTTCAAGAGACCTGAGAAAGTTTCAAAATTTTGAGAAGATTATTTGCACTCAGGTTTTAAAATGTCGAGTCTCAAATATTTCAGACCCATCAGTATTCAAAGGCAGTTCTCACATACCAATTTTCAAAAGTTATCTTATTTTAAACTTGTAATTTTTTGATTAAAAAATTACACAAATGAGCATTCAAGGGGGGCTGAAACTCAAAAAAACCCATCAATTTTGGTGGTAAACTAAGTTTATCATGTCTTTCCTTTTTTTCGTCTCCATTGCTGCTACATGTGTTTTCACTGCTCTTACTTATACAAGTAATTATAATTATTCTCGAACCTTGTGCATTAAATGCTGAGTTTTAGCATTTCATACTGAGATTTCATATTAAAAAATCAAAGTGATAGTTAAATGTAATAATTACTGCCACAGTGAACCAGCACCAACTAGCGCACCATCCACTGGATGCCTCTTGTTACTTAGTTGTGGATAAAACCTCAAATTGAGTTAATATTTGGTTTCGCCTTGGTAACCAATTCTGTAAGAAATAGGTCTCATATATATGTAAATAGGTAAGAAAATAGGTAGCTACTAGGTCAGTAGATGGTTTATACACAGTGAAGGCTGCTTTTACTACCTTCTTACTAACAACCTGCTTGTGGCTTGTTAGTAGGTAGGTAGAAAGAAAAAACCAAGCAAGCTACCCAACCCAAGAAAAATAACAATGTAGGATGTCTCTCAAAAACCCAAATCAATAACCTTTTCAAACTTGGATTGTGCTACCTTCATATCGCAAAAAAAAGAAAAGAAAACTTTTGTCTTGTAAGTTTAAAAGATTTAAGACTATTTGTGAAAGCCTTAAAGACGAGAAAAACATTCAGCCTTGTAGGACATTGTTAAACACTCGACATGTCATGTGTTTTTAAGGAGGTCTTCCAAAAACCCTGATAAAAAAAACACCTTTTTTTTTAACCTATCCAGGTTTTTGTTAAAGAACCGGATCTTATACCCGGTTAAGCACATACCCTAATCCTCACCCCCACCTCATAATCGCTCATCTTTAAGTTTCTAAGACTCAGACGATTCTGAAAAATAAAAGAAGTGGATGGACCTGAGTGGTTCTTTGAATTTTTTATTTTCAACAAATTTTGTATTTTACAACAAATTTTGGATGAAGAAAACATGCCAGTGTGGCTAAGCAAAATGATTTTGATGCCAGCATTTGTGTACAGGATGCTGAGTTTGGCAAAAAGGCACAGTGGCAGTTCAGTTTTTTTTTTGTGGCAAAATTTTGTGAAAAATATTTTGAAAAAATCAAAATATTCTGTTGCAAAATCTTTGTTATTGGAAAAAAATTGGCCAAATGTCGCCACATTTACTTACATTACAAAAGGGTAGTTAAGATTTTCTATTTTCATATTTTTAATATCATCAACTATTGCTAAATACACTTCTGGACAATCACCACTTGAGCAACATCAGAACTTTGAAAAAAAAACAACACAAGGCACAACAAAGCCTAACACCTGCTGTTTGATTGGCTAGATGGTTTGATTGGTCCAAGTGGGTTGCTATTAATATAGCCTCCGACATTTTACAGTCCAAAGTTTCAGTTTTATGGCTGGGGTTGGCAAGAAGTACGTTGCTTGCTAAGCTCACATATGAGAAGAGAGTTGGAGGGCCATATACCGAGCATGGGTGGTTCTGCTCATATAGGAAGTAACCCACCTCTAGAAACAAGAAGATCCCAAGATCCAATATCTATTCCCTATAGGAACTCCTTCAAGTAGTTCAGAAAGGTGCATTTTAAGTTTGTTTCTGAAGGTTGATTTGGGTGTCTTCAAAGCCTCTGGACACCTCACACTTGAATAATCACCGTCATCTCAACCTCCCCCCTTTCCCACCCTCCCCAACTCCCTGGACAAAGTGATGAGGCTATGCTGGTGAAGTGGATATACATACAAGGTGTACTACCTGATTCTTAACTCGGCCACGTGGCTGAAAAAGTGCACCGAAAGGTACTTTGGCCACAAGTCAAGGCTGTTAACTTTAATCCAAAAATGGCCAGGTGGTGCATTGGAGCAGCGTTTTTTTCTTTTGGTCCGAATTTTGGCCAAAAGGGTCATGGAAATTAGGGCCTGCAAAAGTGATAAAGCGCAAAAGGATTAGAAAATAAGTGATGGCATCAAAATATTCTTATGAGCCCTTGATGTGCCATCAAGCCACCCCTCCCATCATCAAATAGCAAGGAGTCACCTCCACTGTAGATCTAAGAGGATGGATGAACCAAATCCCTCCCTCCCAGCTCCTGCATTTGCCTTTGCCTTGTACAATTCTGAGCTTCAATTCATCTTACAAGATTTTGCATTATTTTGTCAGCTCCCCCTAATGGTTCGATGTAGAATTTGTCATTGAAGCATCAAGATTAAAATTCACTAAGAATATGGGGGATTTTGTTAAGATTGAAGTTCTGAAGCTTAAAGTTTTTGGTTTATAATGGCATTGGTTGCTAGTGACTCATGAATACTTGGATTCCTTCAAGGTTCACATTTCAAAGTCATCCACACATTTGGATTCTTGAAGAAATGTCGATTGTTGAAAGTGGAGAGTTGGGAGGCTAGTTGTTGGAGCTTGGAATTTTGTAAGTTTCAAAATTTGCTTTTGCGATGTTTTCATTTGTCATTGGGGTGCAATTAATAATATGAAACCTTGAGTAACAATAAAATTGCAAAGAGGTAAAAGCTTGATTCTTGAACATTTTTCTTATGCATTTTATGAATTCTTTTGAGTTCTTTGAATTCAAGCTTTCTAAATTCCTAGCACTTGGTCATGTTTATTTTGTTGGGGAGTTTGGACTTGAGGTCTTCTTGCCACTTGGTTGTGTTTGTCTTCATCTTCATGCTTTTGTGTTCATTTTCATGTCATTCAAGTGACATGTTTAAGATTTCATGGAAGTCGTAGTCCCCTAATGATTCAAATACAAATATTTGTTTGGTAATAGGATGAACAATTTAAAGCACCATCCCCATGTGGCAAATTTGCCTTAATTTTTCAATTGTTTTGTTATTGTTGCCTAATGACAAGATACACAACAATGTAAAACTTATTTGTGCATTAAATGTTTTTAACAATTCAATGAAACATTGGTCTATTGGGTCTAGGTGGGAGATGATATATTACATGTGTGAGCAAATTTTGAAAACAATTCAAATTGTTATTGCTAGGGCAAGCTTTATTTCTTCAAATGTGGACAAAGTTATTATTGTTGACAATCAATCATGGCTTTCAATACATGTGTATGTGATGCATGCATGGAACAAACCTTTTATTTTGCTCACATTTCAATGTGTTGTTTAAGGTGGAAATGTAGATAATCTTATTACTATGATTGTTCAATCCCTCATGTAGTAATGGGATTTATAAAGAGGAGATAATCACAAGGTTCATTTGTTTTGGTGCTAATGGGGCTTCTTTTTTCCAAGGCTATTACACTAAAGTGACATCTCAATTGAAGGAGAAGAATTCTCTTTACATGATGAAACAACATTGCATGGCCCATAAGAGGAATCTTGTTCAAGGTTTGTCAAATTTGCCCAATGTGGTGGCTAAGTTGAAAGATTTGCTACATTCACTATATTCTTATCTCTCTAGCTCTTCAAAATGACATTTGGAATTCCATAAACTTGTCAAGATAATGAAAACGGAGGGGGAGTTAAAGATTTTGCAAAATGTGAAAATTCAATAAATAAGCACATTGGAGCCTTTTGAAATGTGTGATGGCAAAATATAAAACATTAATCGTCAAGATGTCACAAAATAACATTTCTATTTTTCAAACAAGGTTGAATTTAGACCTCCTTTGTGATTTCCACATGTTGTTTGTTTTGTTTATTGCCATTATTGGAGGTATTCAATGTTTTAATCAAATTTACATTGGAGAGGGATGTTTTCATCTACGATTTGTAATAACTACTTTGATGTATTTAGATTTAACTATTAATTACCAATGTGACACAATAACACATCTTGGGTTTTATGACTAGTCTAAGAAAACTATTGTCTTTTTCAATTATGTTTTAACTACTTGGTCACAAAAATTACTATGTAATTGCAAAGGACATCAAGATACCACGTACCATCATGGTTTTGTGACTATAATCAATATGACAACTTGTTCAATTTTTGGGCAAATACATTATTATTTTTGTATTTATATTAATATATTTGAATGATTTAAAATTAGGAATTCAAAAATACCATTCACTTTTGCAATTAATAGCAATTAATAATGATTCAATTTTCAATGATGATGTGGCATGCCATGTGTCAACAATTATGTTACAACTAGTAGTCAACTTCATGATTCATGACATTAATTTCAATAAAATTACATTTATTGATTGGTCAAAAGTGTTCATAATGTTAAAACATGTTTTCTATGACTTGTCCTATGCAACTACAATGTCCAACACAATTTTAAAAACAACTATTAATGTTTTTAACAACTAATAGTCAATCTTATGACTCTTGCAACTAACAAAAATGAGTAAAAAAAAACTATAATCTTATAAAACCAATCAATTTATTAACAAATTATAGTTTATATTTTTATCACAATTTAGCTAGATTTAACCATGTATTTTTCAATAATGAACTTTATTTATTTATTTCAAATTTAGCTTAATGTATCATTGTTTCAACATGTTTATAATAAAAATTATGTTTAGTTTCATTTTTGTTTGTTTAGCCATGTTTAGTCTAAATCATTATTTTAAATATTAATCATATTAATTTAATTATAAATTAACACTTTTCAACAATGCTTAAACTAAATAAATATGTTAAAGGCATTTAATCATGTTTAACCATATTTATGTCCATTTAACCATGTTTAACTTAAATAGTTATCTTTAGTCTAATTTATATATTAATTTAGTCATGTTTAAACTAACTTAATTTAAGTCGAACATAGATTAGTTTAATTTCGTTTAGGTCTACCTTAACTTAATCTAAATCTAGCCTAAAACTTAAGTAGTCCTAATTATGTTAGATTAGGTTAATTTACTTTTAGCATTGTGAGGCTCAAGTTAACTTAGGCTAGGCTTATAGGTAGTTTAGGTTGACCTAACACATCTTAAATCAACCTAAAGAGGTGTAGGTTAACCTACACTAGGTTGGTAGGTAATAGGTAGGTTGACCTATGTTAAACTATGGTGTCATAATTTAATTTGAGGTTAAAAAATTGAGCTTTATAATTTTGTGTTTGATAAATTTAATATTAAAAAATGTGATAGTGCAATGGATGATTACTTGAACCCCAAAATAGAGGTGAATTATTCAAGTTCTTAATCTTGTAACTTATGATACATAAATTATTTAACCTAGGTTAAGTAGTCTAGGTTAAAAACAAACCTTGGCCTCCTAGTCTAGGTAAAGTAGCTTAGGCTAATTAGGCTAGGTTAGGTTGACTTTTGTTCATGTGTGATGATTTATAATTGAACATGAGCTTATAAATTTTTGACTCATTTCATCCATCTATCAAGGTGTCTTTTGTAACTTTTAGTTGAGTAAAACAATTAAGTTGACATGATATGCACTTCACATGTTAAACCAAAGTCAATGATGACATGAAATTTTAATATTATAAAAAATAAAAAATCATAATTGATAAAATGACTAAGCTTTGCAACTATATGTCCTTTTTAACTAAATAGATGAAATGACATGAGTTTAACAACTCAATAACCACTAGTCGCAAAGGTTCTTTTTAACTAATATATAGTCAAGCAAGTCACAAAACCCAAAATGTATTCTTGTTTAAGCATTTTCAAATGTTTTTGGCCATGGTGGAAAACAATTCAATCACAATCACCTAGGATTGGTTATTGACCTCAAAAATGGTACAGAAACACCTTTTTTTGTATGGTTTGTCACAATTATTTAGTTCATTCAACAATTAAATGAATTCTTTAAGTTGGTTTAAATTATAATGGTGTTAGTGTTCATATTTATAGTAGATGAACAAACTTTCTCCACAATTGCATTCATGAAAAATAAATTAAACAATTGGTTAGGTCCACATTTGAAAACAATTGTTCACATATTTGCACAAAAGTTTTATACTCAAGAATATAAACCTTTGTCAAGAGGTTATTACAACTTGGAGGATCAAAAAGTCTAAATTGGTGTTGCCATTTAGCAAGTTCTATTCTTTGCACAAACCAAGCCTCAAATAATTTTGCTTTCATGATTCATACAAGTCTAGTGAATTGGGATTTTGTTTGGTTCCTTATGAAGTTATGAGGTTTATTGATGTTTAGGTGTGATAGGTGGGACTTTGTGTTGGATTGGGCAAAGTCTGATATTAGACTTGGGTGAACAATTCCTCTTAAGTGTTTGTGTTTAGTTTGTAAGTTTGAAGTTTAAACTTGGATGGACCGATGTCACTTTTTGTGTTTGTTTCTCTTTTCATTTCAGCAATGGAGCCACATTCTCCTTGATTTTTATGGTGGATGCCAGTTAGACTTACTCTTTTTTTTTTGTGAATGCCACTTGATCTTATTTCTGAACAAAAATAAATAGTCACTTTGGGCTATTCTAAAATATCCATGTTTGCCACAAAAAAAACTGGGCCGACAAATGATCAAGAAGCCACCTAACCCTCTATCAAAATTACATAAAAAACCAGATAGGTATATTAGAGAGTTGTCCTATTGCCACTTGCGCACATTTCATATTTTATTCAAAAAAACCATGCATTAGAGTCTAGGAGCTGGAAGTTGGATTTTGTGACCTTAAAGACAACCTCATATAATTTGGACAAGATAACGTACCATTGGAAATGAGTTATAAAGTCTCTCTCTTATGTGCACATGGGGTCTCAGAAGGGGGTTTGCTACCATGCCACGCACCCACCATTTATGTAACACCCTTCGGGGCAGCCTTTCCCAGAGCTGTGCCTGCCCTGGGCTCCACCTTGGGGCACCTCATTCTGCTAAAGCCTGGAAGCCATGCCCTTCAGGGTTTACACTACACTAAAGTTATTGGAGCAAGTCTTTACAATAAGGTATTAATGCTACCCCCTCTTCCCAGGCAGTAGTAGGATTAGTTTATGCAAAGCATTGCAGGGATGCAATGCATGGATGGCAAGTAGAGTGTTTGGCCAAATTGTTTAGAGCCTACCATTATGCTACACTTAGAGCATCTCCACCGGTGCTCCATATGTGACTCCAGACAGTAAAATTTATTGCGAAAAAGTCAAAATGTGCCGGTTTAGCTCAGGAAATTAGTTTTTCTGCAGCTTGCCGTAGCCCAATACAGTTGTGCACGTACAAAAAAGAGTAATAAATTGGATCTGACTGCGGCTCAGTATTTCTAATTGGTCGATCATATGATTGGTCCAGGTGGTTTGCTATTAGTAGTCCCACGTATATGCAATTCCGGTTACAGTTTTATTAGTGGGGTTGCCAAAAAAAAAAGCTAAATTTAGACATTTAATTTTATTATCCAGAGTGACATACTGAGCAACGGTGGAGTTGCTCTTATGTTTATGAACTTTCAAACTCAAAGCAAAAATTTTGTTTTGCTGAATGAGGATATAGCAAGGGTCCAGGTAAGGAAATCTTTCCGAGTGTAAAGCAATTTTTAATTTCTTTTCGGTTTTTCTTTTCACCTTTTTGACTTAGGTGCTCTTCATGGTTGCTGACAATATTGCAAGGTCTTTGCATTTGCACCCGCCCCTTTCTTTTTTATCCCTGTTTCTTTTTATGGACTGTTGTTGCTTCTGTGAACGTTTCTGTTTCAACTTTTTTTTATTCTGAAAAAATGGTGAAATTTTTTTCAAAAAAATTTGGTTATTCCAAAGATTTTCTCCAAAAACATTTTCACAAAATAGAGAAAACTTGCTATAACAAAATCACTCACATGGGCTCACATGCCTTGGTTATCTATTTCAAATTCATGACTTCTATTTACCGTATATCTAAAGGTTGTTTGTTTGTGTCGTTTGTTTGCCACATTGAGATCTCACAAACCATGTGCCTCTTGCCACACTCTTGGTACTGTTGGAAAGCCCTTGATGAGTATCAGGTGCATTGAGTTGGTTTCATAATGTTTCTACCTACAGTGGAGAAGTTATTGAATATTGAACAACTTTTTCACTGAAAATTTAATTAAATCAAAACTAAAAACATAATAGTGAAATTTGGGTGCATTCTTTGGTATTATAAGAAAGCCTTTGATGAATAGGATTTAATGAAGGTGATTTGGAAAAAAATTAGACCTAAGGTTTGGAAGATTTTGGAAGATATTGAAATTTGAAAAAAAAATTCATTAGAAATTCAATTAAATTACCAAAAATAGTTTTGGAAGGAAAAATTAATTGAATAACCAATTCACACTTGGGCCAACAACACAGGCTACACTAGTATTCACCAAAAGAGCCTTTTTTTAATCACTTTTTTAATAACTATATTTGTAAACAGCCCTTGGAAACTCTGAAATGCATTTTTGGCCCACTGGGAATGGCATGGAGGTGGGGAGAGGGGCGGTGGGGGGGCCACCCCAAGAGCTCCACTAAGGGTCAATTTTTGCCCATATAAGTGTTAGAATATGCCATGTAAAGTTACGTGTGGTGGTCTGCAACTAACCCACCCCACCAAAGGAAGAAGATTCACAGCCATCCATAACCGACTTTTTTTGGCATTTGTCCACCAAAGGAAAATGTTCCTAGCACTAGGGTAACCTAGGATGACACCACCCACCACCGAACACTAGTCAGTGACTGAATGGGCACCTTGGTTCGGGAGAAGGGTGGCCACAATATTTATATGGTTTGATGATTGTTCAATGGAGGGCCTATGATCAGATGCACAACTATTTAATATTATGTTTGGAGCATTTGAAATGCTTGCTCTAAGTGCTTAAGAGTTTGGGAAGGGTGTGAAGACAAGCTAGTGAGAGCACCTTTGGTTGTTTGGGTACCTGGCGTTTGTGTTGAGCTAAGGAATTATTTGTTTGGTAATGGGATCCAAGGTGATATCAAACAAAAATGACGTGATTGCTAATTGGAGGCTTGGACACCAAAAAAAAAACAATGAAGTGACCAATTTAAAACTAAACTCCCCACTCTAATGGTCAAACTTCATGAAGCTTGTTGTTTTGCATGGTTCATGTTTTGATGTTTTGCATAAAACAAAAAAACTAACATGTTTTGTAACTCCTCATCGGATTTGAACCCACCAACACAAGGAAGTAGGATTTAGTTATTATCTTAGCTTATTGCTTGTTGTTTAAAATAATTATGTTCAATTTTTCATTTTTAGAAAAAAAAATTAACTTATTATAGTCAAACCTTGCAATAGAACTAGGCTCCTTTACACCACAAGTGCCTCAACTAAAACATTAGCTTCATATTATGTGCATAGGAACCAAAGGAAACCTTTAATCACCCCTTCCCCAATTCATATCAATGTATTTCTCTTGCCAAAATACACTTGGATAGTAGCAAAGGCAAGAGTAACTTTCTTCAAACTTGATTATCTTAAATTAAGAGCAATTGGGTGACATAATAGTAAGGCAAGAGTGATTTTCTTCAAGCTTGGTTATCTTAAAGTAAAAACAATTGAGTCACATAATAGCATGGCATGAATAACTTTCTTCAAACTTGGTTATCTTAAAAGTAAGAGCAATTGAGACACTTGTGTAAAAGTATGAGCTTCTACTTCTCCTAATCACTCAAGCATGTCCTATCCACCAACAAGTTGGTCATATGAACTTAAATTTCTCCTAAACCTCTTAGACTCTTTTGTCTAGTTGAAGAAGGAAATAGAAGAGTTTGAACAAGATGGACAAATGAAGGAGAAGTCAAATCTAAATAGAATCTTAATATAGACCAAGAATACATAAACAAGTACTCTTGAAGCACCTTTCCTACCATTGGGTTTAGCAATGAAAAGTTCTCAAGTGCCAACACATTTTAAAAGAGTAAGGGGTCATATATTATTTCCATATGTTTCAACGTACCACATACATTAAGATTTATTCTCATTGCATGACATCAATAATAGACCTTGACTTAAAGTGGAAGGACTTCGTTAATTTATGCACATTAATTATATCTAATGAGGAAATGGAAACCTATGCATTTTCTATCTAAACAAATCTAAGGAATTTTTTGATATCCTTGTTCTTGTACAAAGAGGAGATGGATTAGGAGGAACAAGGCTAAATGAATCTTCCAATGTACAAGGAGGCCCAACAAGATGTACCACAACATCATAGGAATGAACCATTCACTAACTACCCACCAACACATTTCAATATGTCAAAAATGAAATGGAGTAAGATGCTAAGCAAAGGCTACATGGATGAGGAGAACTGTCAACCCCAACCCACCACAACAACAACACACTTTTACAAAGGTTAATAAGATGCCTAACACATCTAGCCATGGAAAATGCGTAAATGAATTGCTAGAGGAAATCATGAATGCTATGAAAATGGAAAAACATCTTTGAAGTAGGTAGGCAAATATTGGAACATAACTTTTAAATTCCCTCTAAAATCACTTGTTCCAAAACAAGATCAAAGAAAGTGAATCCCACTAGGGTGGATTCTAACCATGCAAAAGTGTGGCTTACTTATCACCCTTTGATAATTAAAAATTGAAGATAGCTCAATTGACATGCAAATTAGACCCACATCATTTTGAAATAAAACTAGAAAAATTGTACACACATCACAAGTACCCAACATGACACATCTATAACTCTAATGAAATGGTAATTCAAATGAGGCAATAGTTTAATTCTCGAGGTCTAACTAGGTGGGGTTAGATGTAAGACATGAGGTTAATAACACGAGGGAAAATAAATCAAAAAACACAAAGCTATTATATATCATAACAACAATTCAAGGATCACCTATTACTATTAAATTGAAGATGAGTGTCCCCTTCACCCGTACTTTGTTTAAGTAAACATGTCATGTATCCTTGTCATCCAAGCAAGCTAAGTTAAAAAGAAAATAAATTAGTTGTTAATTTAAAAGATCTTAAGATTTTGAGTTTAAAAATCTAGATGTTTTAAATTTGGCCTAGGAAGTTTTATTTTATTTTCTATCTTCCTATCATGACCACATTTGCTTACAAGGAGAATCAAAAGCAAAGAGCCATTAGTAGACTATTCAAATTCACATGTGGTCACATTATATGAACATTTACAATTTTGAAACAAAAGGCAATGCAAAAAGAGGTGATAAAAAAATTAGAAAATTTAAAACCAAGGAAAAGGAGGAGAAATAATTAAGATGAGTACAAAATACATTTACCCAAACTCAATGAATAGTTTAGTAATCCATTGAAAAAAAATTGAGCATAGATTCAACCAAGCTTGGTCTACCATTGCAATCAAAGTGTAAATGAACAATTCCAACTAAGCTTGAAACTAAAGTTATGAACCCACCCTTTAGGTTATAAAGGTGTTAACTTAGGAATCACATTTTAACAATATATTACTAAATAGAAGACAATGGCAAGAATGAAACATATACCTAACATGTCCAACAAGGTTGCAACCTTGTTTCTAATCGTGCAATGGAAAAAAGGGGGGAAAGGACAAGGGTTTGTGGCAAGGGGTGACATAAATAAATTAAATATATAAAATATTATAAAGGTGATGGCAACCCTAAAACACCTACATCAAAAGAAGATGACCAAAAATAACAAGAAATGTAAGACAAAACAATGATGGCAAAATAAGAACAATGCTAGCAAAAAAAAAGAACAAGACTAAGAAGATGGGTTGAATTCAAAATACAAAAGAAAACAATCGCAAAGAGAAAGAAAAATAAAATTAGGAAGATGATGGCAAATTAAGTTCAAATAATAAGAAAACAATCACAAATAGTAAGAGGAAAAACATAGGAAAAGGAAGTTAAGAATAATAGTAACAGAAAAAGATGACCACAAAGATAAAGATTAAGAAGGAAAAAAACAAGAGATGTATGTTGAGTTCAACAAAATAGAAAACAATGACAACAAATAGCGAAAGGAACAAAATCAAGAAAATGATGATAGACTAAGCTCACACAATAGAATGAATGACCACAAAAAACAAAAGGAATAGGACCAAAAGGAGTCCAAAGTAATAAAAGAGAATGACCATGAAGAGCAAAAGGAATAGAACCAATAAGGCAAATGGCGAACTAAACTCAAATAATAAAAAAATACAACCACAAAAAGCAAGAGAATGTTTAAGATTAAAAAGGTGAAAAGTAAACAACTAACAAAAAGGAAGACAAACAAGGCTTGCCCCATGTGTTTTTTTGAATGTCATTGATGTAAAAGTTGTTTTAAAAACAAGGTGACAGGAACCAATCAATACTCAAAATTCTACAGTTTTTAGAATCATTTGTAACCTAAAAATAGTGTCATCTGTTTTTCTATGGATGAAGTCTACAAACCTTAACTTAGACTGCAGTTGGACTACTGACAGCACAATGCAACAACGCTAAAAAGAAAATAAAAAAAAATAATCTACTTATGATATGTTTATGTTTTCAGTGTTTTTTGTTGTTTTGCATGTCTTTACAAAGGGAATTAGCTACTAAAATGGAATGCAATCTCTACAGCCCAATGAAAACGCTTCAGGAGATTTGTGGATTAGATTTTTGGAAGGAGATTAGCAAGGGGATTTTGGGGAGGCAAAGAGATAAGATGAGGAGGAAGATTTTGAAGCAGGCTGAAGAAGGAAGGCAAGGGGATGTGGTGTGATAAAAAGGGAAGGTAAGTGACTGGACTTGTAAGGAAGACTAAAAAATGTGGTTTGATTTTGATTTTAAGGTGTTGTAAAAAGGTAGAAGCAAAACTTGATCAAGAAGACTAAATGAAAAGAATCTTGATGAAAAGACTTTCACTATGTTAAGAATGTCAAGAAAAGGTCCAGAATTGTTGCATGTGTTTGCGTAGGGACTAACATAAAAAAAAGATGAGCGTGTCTAAGATTTCTGGAGTGGTTGTGTGGCAGCTCATGCATGATGTTTTTGGGGATTTTAAACTGGGTATGGAATGTGTTTTGTCCTTAGAAAAGTACTTGTTATGTTGTGGGAACTCCGAAGGTTTTGGGATTGAGGGGATGCTGGGAAGTAGTGATGTTTGGACTAGTTGACTATGCCCTGAATTTTTGTTCAATCTTTTAGGTTGAACCATGTTGAAGTAGTAAAGTTAATATTTTGTGGGGATTCTATTGTTGAGTATGAGCTACCAACCACATAAAACAACCTGTTGACTCCTAGAGAGGAAATCAAAATGAGTGCCTAATCCTTTGTGGTCCATTGAATTAAGGCCATGAAACTTAAATGTTTGTTAGGATCTTGAAAAAGAAAAATATTTAAATCAAAATTGTCATGTTTTAGTAAAAGTATCAAAATCATATTTCAGTCCATGGATGTCCAACAATGGGGATGTGCACACTACAATTTTTTTATGACACATCATGCACCCACTATTGTGTTCTTATTTGTAATTTTTGAGTTAATTTTTTTGTCATTTTCCAAACATGAACAATAATATAATATAAAATAAATATATTTCAAACATTATTTCGCTTATGGTGGGAGAGAAGGTGTTTATGTGTAAGATTTGGTGTAGATTGCATGGTGAATGAAAAAACATGTGTTCAAAGTATGCATTTTCATTGTGGAAGACCCTTGACACTTTGGGATGTTGTAACTTTCTCATTGTTGAGACTCACAATTGAGTGATATAAATGACTATTAGTGCAAAGGCAAAAGCTCCACCAAATCTCTTTGCTAACCATGGTCAAAAAGTGCATGGTTGTAGAAGCCCAAGGCTTTGAGTTCTTGAAGTGTTTGCTAATCAATAGCTACCCTATTGCAAGTATGTCACAAGCCTTCAACTCCTCAAAATGATAGATACATTTTTATGGATGTTATTCGCATAAGATTGAAAAAAATGCTATTCAAATAGGATTGAAAGTTATGAATAAAAGTTATAAACATTTTTAACTACATGTGCACTTGGTTGAAACTTAAAATATTTAAAGGAGGAATTTAGACCTGTGAAGAGCAGGTGATGCAAACTCCCCCACATTCACCTAAAAACTACTAACCATATGTGATATATTGATTTCCTTTTCGTCCCAGTTGGAACTCTTCAAGTAACCATCAAATTTGCAACATTTGCAAATACAAAACAAAACAAAGAATTGCAATTGTACAGCCCCCAAATACTCCACCTTGGAATAACATGGGAGCCTGATGTTGCTGCTATAGGCACCTAGTTCACGGCCACAGCGAACCAACACCCACCAGTGCACCATGAAGGATGGATGTTAAGTGGTCAGGAAAAAGTTTTCAGTTGGGTTTCCAGCTCCCTAGCTAACCATAGTGGTTAAAAAATCAGTAGCTTTTTTTTTTAATTTACCTACCTACTAACAACCCACAAGCAGGTTGTTAGAAAGGTAGGTAGTAAAAAACAGCCCTTACTTATGTTTAAACCTACCTACTTAGGTACATATTAGTTACCTATTTTCCTACCTATCTACCGATATATATGAGACCTATTTCCTACGGAATTGGTTACCAAGGTGAAACCAAATATTAACTCAGTTAAGGTTACTTTGGACTTTCTTGGCGCGGGGGGGGGGGGGTTTAATATGCGGCAATTCGTGCGCTGTTTTATTTGTGCATGAGCATACGCCCCCACTTAAAGGAACTAGCTTACACTGGTACCGTCACGTCCCTAAATTAGGAACTTGCACCACCTCCATAAAGTGTGGCCTCTTGTTGACTATATTTAACCCATTAAACGTTAAATTTGGACTGAGCGACCATTATTTTTTAAACATATCTTATAATAGTAGTGTATTGTGATTTCATATAATTTAAATTGTGGGAACCCCTAAATTTTATTTTAATTTTTTTTTGTTTTTTGTGATGGGCCTCGTGTTGACTATATTTAGCTCACTAAACGTTAAATTTGGACTTAGAGACCATTAATCTTTTAAAGATATCTTATAATGGTAACGTATTATGATTTCATATAATTTAGTTGTGAGGACCACTAAAGTTTGATTTTTTCCTTGTGTTGTGGACACCTTTGATTGGCCCATAACCTTTTTTTTTAAAAAAGAATTGAGCTTTTAAAAGTCTCAAAATAGATTTGTCATATTCTCCTCCTTTGGGTTATATAAAGGTTTCAAGAGTAAAACTTAAGGCAAAGGATATAGGATAAAGTGAGGAGCTCTTGGGAACTTGGGGAACATGTTGAGAACCTATTGAGAACTTCATGGGAATATAAGTGAGAATTTCATGGGAATAACAAAAATCCAATACCCCCACCCTCTCCCTTAAGAAAAAGGCCTAGTTCCTTGGGTGCATTCTATCTCATTTCATTGGTTGCAAGAATTGTTTTTGCCAATATGTGTTCTTTGTCATTTTTGGCTTAAGCTAATGGTAGGGGCATGAACTTTGGGTGTATGTAGTTAAATATTTTGACAATTTTATCTTTTTTTTTTTTTTTTTTTGGGGTGACAAGTTAATTTTCATTTATATTTCAATGTGACTTGGAATTTTAACAAATGCATCTCACATGACAAATTGACAAAGTTTTGATCTTTCACACAAAAAATGTGACTATCTAAACATACAAAACAAACAAAAAAACAAGGAAAAGTTTGAATTTTTTTACAATTAATTGAATTAATAAATTTTCGATTTTCCACGGGGTGCCACACTTCAAACATAATGACACTAGCATTGAAGTGTTCAAAGTTTTTATATTCAAATCAAGAAGCAATTTGATAATCAATCAAACTCAAAAAACTATTATCAAACCAAACAAGAACTAGTTTGGGTACATAGCCTAATTAAAAAAACCGGATTTGGTATATGACTAAGGTTCTCAATTTTCTTGAATTTTTTTAAAAAACCATCTCTATAATTTTTGATACTTTATTGATTCTTTCATGAAAATTCTCAATTTTTTGATGATTCTGAAATAATTGGAACCTATTATTTTCTGATTTTGAACTAACTATAATTCATAGTTCTTTCATTCTTAAATAACTAGAACCAATGATTCTTTGATTAAAGAAAACTTTAATGAACTAGAATCATCACTCATTAAAAAAAATCAAATAATCACACAACACTGATAAAAAGTTCAAACACATTTGGGTTACTTTTAACATTTAAAAATATCCATCATTAGACTAAATCAAGATTTTGGAGTTTATATTTAACACTTTTCGCCTTAAATATAGGCTTTAAGGCCTTCCATACAAAGGTGAAGGTACCAATGTCAGTGTTGGTTCAACTTAACCCAGTACACAATTGAGTGTTCAAAAGTTCTAACAAACATGTGCAAGAAAGAGGAGCAAAGGTTGTGGTTTGAAGAATAAGAATAATTGATTTTCTTTATTCACAACTTTTGAATAACTTAGTAAGAAAATGTCTTCCTAACCCCATTTAAGCCTTGGGTGAACTAGTTGGCAACATTCACAATGACACCATGATAAAAACTAGAAACCATTATTTTCTAAGTTAAGGGTTCAAACTCACACTATGCAAGTGAAAGCCTTGTCCATCTTCTACCGCTAAGCTTGTCTTGGGGGTGCCAACAACTTGTTAGTTAGGTCTATTATTGTATTTCAAAGAAAAAAAAAACCCCCTCTTTTTTCTTGGGTTGTTTCTAAACATTATAAATATTTGACAATTAGACAAAATCAAGGTTAAATTTTAACATTTCCAAAATTAATGTAAGCTCTAACTTTGAAGAGGCCTCACTCAAAAAGGCTAATATACCAACCTATCAATATAGGTGTTGGTTCAGTTTAGCCCTTCATCTAGCAACATGTGTACTTCTTTTTTTCTTTGGGGGGGGGGGCACACAAGCTTTTTTCTACTTCTCTTTTTAATTTGATGGGCACTTTTTCTCACTATAAATCTTTTGATGGGCATAATTTTTTTTAACCCTTTTTTTTAACCTTTCAAATTGCTTGTGATGGGTGCAAAAAGGAGCCTTGGGTGTATGGATATTCGTAATGCTTAGAAACAACCCCAAAAAAAGTTGGGATATTAAACATGGTAGCAGTGTATTTGATGGTTCACTCAGAAACTTCTTCCCCCCCCCCAACCCCACAAAAAGGAATTTTTACCCTGGTATAAACCTAGGTGCTGGTTCGCTCCAACCGACTAGGTAGGTGCTGGTTCACTTGAAGCAGCCGTGGGTAAACCAGCACCTACCACACCGGCTTGAGTGAGCCAAGCCCACTACTGGTACCAGGGAAGAAACTCCATTATTTTTTGGGGTTGCTTCTAGACATTATAATATTCCATGCTAAATATGAGTTCTGGGGGGGTGTCCAAATGCAACATTTCCAAAGGTGTTAAATATAGTCATAGTAAAGTGACCTCACTCACTCAAAGAAGGTGAAGGAACCTAGTACATACCAGTGTAGGTGCTGGTTGATTAACTTGTTACCCAGTTGATTGATTGGCTCCCTGCCTAGAATCCATGGCCCGGTTAAGTAACTGGGCCCATCCTCGAATCCAGTGAAACAGTTAAATTGATTGCGCCCATCCTCGAATCCAGCCGCGTAAAAACTTTGGGAGGCTGGGCTCAGTTGGTGCCCGGAACTTCGGCCCGCTTTGTCTGGTCGGCTCTTATTATAGCCCGGATTTCCCAGCATTTTCCCCCCTATTCCAAGGGGAAGCCAGAAGACACTGCACATTATACACCAGAACTGCTTCCTTGAACCCTGTTTGACTCCCAAGCACAACCGTGTCACTGCTGCACGTCGTCGTTGCCACTTGGATGCGCGGCGCGGCGACACCATCGTTGCCCGTTCCTACTCGTCGTTGAAGTTCGTTGCGTTGCGTTGCGTTGCGAGAGAGAGAGAGAGAGAGTCTGAAAGAGAACCAGAAAGAGCTCGTCCTTGATGGGCTACTTCTACAACAACTACTACTTCTCCTTTGTAGCTTCCTGATCGGAAGGAGTCAAACGAATTTGTAGGTTGCACGTGGCGTGGGCTGTACTGCATTATGAGTAGGAATGTTTTTGGTGGCTTTTTCATGAATGCACAATTTCTCGCTAATTTCGCCAACGTTATATCATCTAGAGATCATCTGAATATTTTGCTGGCGTTGTTGTTGTTCTGTTTGTAAAAATTTGTGCTCACGAGAGAGGATTTAGAAATTGGTGTTGTTGTTGTTGTTGTTGTTGTCGTCGGTTTGTTTGTTTGTTTGTTGTGTCGACGCCTCCCCGTGTCCTGGTCGGTCGGAGTACTGCAGTTGTCGCTTCTTTTTTTTTAGTAGCAGCTCCCAGCAATTCTTGTAGCGGTTGTTCTGCTAGTGCTGGGTGAATCCTGAATTCTGTTTTCCAGTTTGGAGCAACTTCGACGGAAGCTCTCGAGACCGTTTGGATAGCTACTAGGGTGTGCCTTTCTCTAGGCATTTGTAGAACCACCTGAACTTTCCCCCCTAGGTGTCTAGGCAGCAAGCAAGCAAGCCGTGTCCCCCATCAACGTCCGACGAGATTTGCGGTAGCTAGTCATTGCGTTTATAGCAAGCTCTGCAGCTTTCTGGGTTGGCAAATAAATTAGTACTGATCTAGCTAGTGACCAGAGTTTTGAAAGCAAGGTTCTAGAGTGGATTCTTGTGTGGAGCAGCTGGTCGGCAGCAAAAAAAAATTAGGTGAAATTAGGGCTCAAGTTGAATCCAGAATTCGTTGGGAAGCTTTTCACGCGGTCTAGTACTGGGGCCACGCCGGAGGTCATGTACTACTGACGTGAAAAAACCAGGTTGAACCCTTGTCGCATTCCGAGGATTTTTATCATCTGGCTACTGGTGCGGTTCCTCTTTGAAATTTTCCAGTTTGGTGGAAAAAAGACTTGCTTGCCATTTTTCTCAATCGCTGTGATTTTCGACCAATTCCAGCTGAAGATCAGTGCGGAGTTGGTTGGGTTGAAAGCATGGTGTGTGAACAAATATAATCCAGAGTTGGTCATCAGAATATTGCGACTGAACGACGTCAAGGTAACTGCGTTTTCTTGTCGTGTCGATCTCAAGACCTTCTTTTCTTTTCTTCTTTCGAGTTTTGCCTACGTCCTAGATGTCCAAGATGCAGACATTTACAAGGGTTTTTACTGAAGCCTTAGATGCTGTGTCCTTGCAGTTATCTGAAAGTGTAGGAGTTTCAAGATGGACGCCCGGATGTTGGGAGACGTAGTATTGCAACAGCTACACTTGTCACCTTCAGCGTTGCTGGAGTTTGCAGTGTCGCCCATAGCAAAGGTGTTGGTGTTATGTGGTTTTGGTGCCGCCATGGCCAGTCCTTACATCAACATCCTGCCGGCGCCCTCTCGTCGTCTGCTCAGCAAGGTGATGATGATTTTGCAGTCGACACCAACTCCTGAACATCTCCTTGCAGCTCACGAAACTGTTTGTCTGTCTTCCTCTAGGGGCGTTGTTACAAGTCCTTGTGAGAAGCTGGATTTCGATAGAATCACCGTCTCATTTGGAGATTGAACACAGTAGAAGAAGGCAGTAGTAGATGGCAATAGTACAGTGGTTCAAGAGATACATGAATGCAGACTTGCACTTCTTCTTCTTCTTCTTCTTGTGCTTCCCTTGCTTCTTTCTGTCAGAAACCGGACCTCATTCAAACTGAAATTTGTAGAAAAAAACTGATGCTCATTGCTTTCTACTGATGCTCATTGGGATGTGGGTTGTTGTTGTATGGACATTTTTGCAGCTTGTATTTTCCCTGTTTTTGCCATGCCTGATTTTTACTCAGCTGGGGAAGACTGTCAGTGTGGAAAAAATACTCCAATGGTGAGTCATATCTGCTGGGGTGCAAAGAAACCTCTCACTTCATTAAAGACTCAAGCATGTTCTTGAATAATCCAATCCTACATCCAATATACACAAATTCAGGTTGACATTATAGAAGTAGGGTGGCATCTTGTTGAAGACCCTTGTTTTTTTGTGTGAGAGATGGGTGTGTTGGTGATGAAAGAGCAATTACCAATTTCACACAATCCAAATTGTTCGGTTAAGTAGGTTTTACGAGGTAGACACTACCACACTCTGATGTTGCAAATTTGTGTGCATAGCTCGTTAAGCTAGATTTTGGACCATGAACTCAATATGTGCAAAATGCAATTGGGTGGTGCAGGTGGTTCATTCCAGTAAATATTGTGCTAGGAGCAACTTTGGGGTGCATGCTTGGCTACTTGATTGCACTCATAGTCAGACCACCTCCACAATTTTTCAATTTTTTCATTGTTATGATTGGCATCGGTAAGCAAGATTCTTTCTTCCAATCTCTGGGGCTGTCATAACTGTTGGTCTAAATGGTAAATGATTTTTCTATTGAGGTTGAACAAAAACTGTCGTGTTTTGTGAGGACTGGATACTGAATTGTATAATAACTTCAAGAAAAATCAATTTCCAAGATTAGGAATACAGAAAAATCCTCTGGAAGTGTGTTTCTTTCAAGGTTTCCACATTTTATTCATTACTCTCATGACTTTCGATTCCTTTGAAATTGCTTCAGCTTGTTCTACAAGATGGGTGAGGGATGTAACCGCAATATTGTTATAGTTTTAAAGTCAATTTCTGTCAATGCTGCTGAGTACATATATCTTGTGGTCTCTTATGGACTGGACAGGGAATATTGGCAATATACCACTAGTGATCATAGGAGCGATATGCCGAGATGATGGCAATCCATTTGGGCTGGACCCTGAAACATGCAATTCAGATGGTGTGGCATATATATCTTTTGGCCAATGGGTATGTCTTCCTACTACACATGTCAAGGGGTTGGAAATCAATCCTACAATACCGTGTATTTGGAGCATTGAGTAGAATGTCACATGCATGTGTGGGGATTTTCTGAGTTTGTGTCATATGTGATTCAGGTGGGGGCTGTAATAGTGTACACTTTCGTGTATCACATGTTGGCACCACCCAAAGATGCCATTGCATCGCATGAAAATGAGGAGTCATGTGATGAAATTGATATCAAAGTGGAGAGCATGAACTCAGAGCATGCTAATGGATTTTCTGGCTTGATCCTGCTAGAGGATATCCAAAAAGATGATTCCACGTCTGTCCCCCTCCTACTCCCCCGATCTTCAGATACCTTACCCAAGGTTAGAGTCACAAACTCTGTCTTCAATTCACTGAAATCTTGTTGTATGTTGGGGATCTTTATGACAACACTTCCTAAATTAGATATCTCTACATAACAGATGCTGGAAAGATCCTGAATTGTATATTTCTCCTTGGGTTGTGCTTACAATGCTATTCATTTTACCTGGAAGCTAACTGCATATTCTTACATTGTTTCTCTGATTTTTTTTCTTTTAGGTTCGGGGAGGATGGCTGCAGTGGTTGGCTCATTCTTCAAACCTGCAAAATATTTTCCAACCTCCGGTTGTTGCCTCGGTATGTTTCATTGTGCCAGCACCTCAATGATTCCCATTTTGCAATGTAAATGGAGTGTCAAAATACCACTCCAGTTGCACTGGTATGGTCTTTCATCTGCTGACATTATTGTCTGAGCTAAACCATCCAGGAAATTGGACATAACTAGCATAAGCTGACAACACTGGGTGAAATTGGAATTTTGCAGCTCTTGGCGGTGGTGATGGGATCGGTACCATTCTTGAGAAACCTCATGTTTGAAGAGCACTCTATCTTTTACTTCTTCTATGACAGCCTCAGTTTGTTAGGGTAAATGTCATCCCCATCACATTCACTGGAGTTGGACTGTGTCAGGTTACTGATAGAAATTGTAGGATAGGCCTGTTTGGTAATTCCTTTACAACTTCACTCAAATTGCACCTCTTTGGTGATTCCTTGACAACGTCACTCGAATTGGGCCTCTTGGTGATTCCTTTACAACTTCACTCAAAGTGGGACTGTTTGGGTTTTGCAGGGGAGCAATGGTCCCTTGTATTATGTTAGTCTTGGGTGGCAACTTAGTTGGTGGTGCGTTTTCCTCTCACAACTCCCTCCCACTTCAATGTTAAATTTTGCAGCATAGATGTGTTATCTCTTCATGTCAGGCAGGCAACTGCTCTCAAAGAACATTTACTCACAATACCTAATTATATTCTAGCATAGACATCCTAACTGGGAGTAACTGGGATGGATGAAAAGTCTTCTTATGATCCATGATGATACTTCTTGATTTTCAAGGGATGGTGTGATTAGCTTCTTATTCTATTGTGATTGTGCTTTTCCAATCTGAAAAGTAAACATGTATTTATGCCACAACAGAGTTGGGTCTGAGGCATGAAAAATTGCTGAATTGTATTGCAGGATCAGGAAGTTCACATTTGGGTGTGCGGTCAACAATAGCAATAACGTTCACAAGGCTGTTTTTGGTGCAACCCATAGGATTAGTGGTAGTGATGACAGCAGACAGATTGGGGTTTCTTCCACCCAATGACAAAATGTTCCGATTTGTGCTCCTCCTGCAGCAGTCCATGCCTAGTTCCATACTTGCAGGTAATTTCATGACCTCGTTACAAAGATAGTGTTTTGTATGTAGGCAGGTTTCGACTGAGAATCTAATAGTAGCTTGTACTTACATGTAGTTAATTGGAGTTTTGGAAAGCGTCATTTGGTCCACCAATTTTCCATGTGATAGTCCTCCATCTTGTGTCTAGGATCCATCATCATCCAAGCATCCCAGTCTGAGCTTAAACAAGAGTACCTGCTTGAAATCAAGCAAGTTTTTAGACTTAAGAAGATGTGATAAGTTTGCATTTAAGATTACCACTATTTTAGCTGATCAGTAGCTAGAAGGGATTATTAAATCTTGGCTTGCTGATTGAATTTTCATTGTGTCCATGTTCACAGGCGCTTTGACAAGCCTGAGGGGCCATGCAGAAAAAGAAGCTTCTGCAATATTGTTTTGGGAGCATATTCTGGGAGTCTTTTCACTGGCATTTTGGCTCATCATTTATATTAGAATTCTCTTTTAGTTTTTCACATTACAAATTCTTCTTTAGTCTGCAACATGGTCTGTGGCCTTAGGCTTTAGTCTTGCCTCCCCTTTTTGGGGAGGGGGGGTGGGGGAGTGAAGAGAGGAAAAAGTCTTTACGGTAGGTTGAAAAAACAATTTAGGACCAATTTCAAGGTTAAAAAATCCAGCCTTGCTGAATTGTATATACCAACCAAAGTTGGCATGCTTTGCCAAATACAATTGTAACTGTCCATATTGTATCATGTAGAGAGGAGTCTGTGACTCTTTTAACATTGGTGATACTGTGAGCTGACCTTGCCAGGACCATGTTTTCAAAGAAAATTGCCAATGACATTTTTAGCTTGGCAACTAGAGTTATCATAGATCAAGGAGTTTGGTGAAGAATGCAATCAGTTTTGAGTTCTTTCTTTTTCATATGCATGTCTCTGTCATTAACTATTGATTTAGATACTATCAACCTTTCTAGCATGATTGAACAGTTCTAACTAGCATCAAAGAGCGAAAGAGCTACAGAAAGATCAATCATTTACAGATACCTTTAAAATTAACTTTGAAATGAAGACTCAAACAAAGATTTGAAGCAGTAGCCTCATACACTTCAATTGAAGTAGTTTGTAGTTAAATCATCTCTAAATTTCTTAAAGAATCAGGTTCAATATTACTTATTCTTTGTGTAACACTGACAAACAATTTTTGTTCATGATTAAGCCATCTTTCATATCCTCGGTTTCACTGTTATTTATCTTTTGTCACACAGCAGGAGCTAAATTTGAAATCACAATCTAATCTTCTAGACCACGTTTTTCAATCCTTGTAATTCTTTTATCACTACACTGGCCCAGAAAAGTTAGGAATGCGTCAGTGTTAAATCAGGAATGTGTCAGTTGACTACTATCCTAAAGTCAGTTCCTGCAGGAAAACTCCCAACAATGTTGCACCTGTGATGATACACCAATAAGTTCTACTGCAGGCTTTCTGTGATGACAGGCTCAACAACTCTAGCATCTACACCAACAGATTGTGCTATTTATAATACTTCATAGACTTATGGAGACAGGAAAGAAACAAAGAGACATAAGTCAACATCAAGTTGAACATACATAAAAATTGGTCATGTGAACAGAATACTTTTACAAGCAGGTAGTTAAAACATCAAATTGGGGGGAGGGGGGGATAAGAGAAACTGTTGTTATACATGCACAGCACAAGAGCAAATTGAGGGACAGGACTCATAAATTCTGCTTCTTGTAGCCTTGGAGACACAAACCCCGCACCCGGTTTAGGCTTTGCCCATTGAGCAGAGAGAGATATAGATATTACTCTCAGTATGCTCACAATTATGCTGTGGCTGTAGACCTGCATGTTGTATGATCTATGCACTTATAAGACTGTCCTCTGAATCCTTGTGGTCTAGAGTTCAGTTTCAATGGAGCCAAGAGAGATGTGCACACACAGAGAGGTAGTGACCTCACTGAGGTGAGGAAGGTGGTGGTTGTTGAGGTGCTACCCTCCCTGTTGCTGTGGTATCATCCAATGGCTCAAGCTAAAGGTGCAGCAAAGGATCTCGATTTGTATCCTTGTATAGAATGTAGCGTGACCTTGTTTTACCCAATGCTGCATACCTGCAGCCATGCACCTCCCATGGTTAGACACTCTTTTCACCAAAACTGGACTACCAAACATTGGTTTGGAAATTGTATGCACAGTGTGTATCTGTGCATGAAGATAAGATTTGCAGCATAGGAAACCATGCAGAACTACACACTGTACTAGATTCTCTTTCAAGATCATGAAATGTCCTACAAACATCAGAAAAAAAACAAGCAGAGTCATATTTTACACAAGTTTTGGTTCAGAAAGAGCACCATTGTGGAACAAATGGTGCCATCCAAATTGTGTCACCTGCTTGCACTGGGTACCTGCAGACAAACAGTTTGTTCTGATCACACTGCCCTGTCTTTGCCGTATCATAATGCATGGTCCTTAGATACAGAAACACAAACTGGAGAAGAAGAGATTCATGATGTGAGATCTGGACAAAACTTTCAAACAGCAACATATGCACACTTGAAACATAGAAAGAGCTTTTGATGCAGAGGGAGAGACATACCACTTATCAGCAAGACGATAAATGCCTTGGCCCTCCAACAGAAGAAGCCCATGCTGGTTGTAGTGAACTTCCTGAGACCAAGGCACCAGAAGTCTCAATAATCTGCCTAAGAATTTCAAGTGCCACCTGTTGTTCTTTTGGCAATTTGCAATGTCAATGTAATATGGTCTTGTTACGTACTAGCTTGTTATGCCAGAACCATCAGAGTCATGCAATGACCAAATAATACAAGCAGGAATCTGGAAGAGAGATGGGCAATACCTTCACATTAAGAAACTCTCCTGGTTGGAAATCCATGACCTGGAATACCACACAATGGAAACATAGACAGTCCATAAGGATGATGAATACTTTCTTTGCATAATGCAATTCAGGATTGATGACACTCACATTGATAGTTGCAGGAAACTATGCCAACCTAATGCAGGGATTGTAATCTCTTGCTGAGGAAAACAGGGCTGCATCCTAGACTGTGTTGTCTTTCTATGGAAAGGACATAGGTAAAGTGTATATACATGGATGTTGAAGTCATAGATAGAATTTGTTGGGAGCAGCTTCCGCAGCTCAAAAATCTTCCATGGACAACCATCACCATTTGTCAGATTCAAAAAAACAGGACTTTGGAGTACATGATTCCCCCTCCATCATGCCATCTTTTGTAGTTGTGTGGCAACACAGAAAACTGAAAGTTCTCCCAAGTTAAACAGCCTACCTCTCCTGGAGCCTCAATAAGTGGCTGCTTGTCAGTAGAACCCACAATCAACTCTGGAGCTTGATTTCCACCCATTATTGTGTACCTGCATGGACCAATGAATATAGGACTCAAAATAGAACTTCTAAAAGGAAAATATTTAGCTGAAAACAGAGATCTGTCTCCTCACTCTGTCCAATTTGAAGGCATATATCAGAAATAAGCTTTTTGACATAATGTCACATAAGGGGATGACAGATGTCTTTTAAGAGTGTGAGAGGCTGCAATGATACTCATCATAGCAGTGAATTTATGCCCAAAGAATGCTTTACATCAAGCAATACACTCAAGACAGGCTCAGATTGTTGTTTCTTAAGATCGCAAATCATGACCTAGACCAAAAGTAGAACAAAAGAAACTTCCTCTTGGTTGTCTAGTATACTGCACAACATTGAACACAAGTGGTTTCAGAGATTACCTGCGCTCAAAAACAATCAAAGTAGCAGATGATCCTGCTGTAGCTAACACATGCTCCATCTCTGGAGGTAAATATGCAAACCCATCCACCTTTACACACTCAAACTAATAATATTAGCACAATTCTGCTAGAGCAAGTACGATTCAAAATAAACAGGGGAAGAGAAAATGAACAGGAGCAGGACTGCTACTGCAATCATGGAATGCTTAATTCAGTATTTTGAATTTCATAACTCATGATGTATCAGATGATATAACCTTCCAAGTATTCTCCATAAACACTTAGAAGGTTGACCCATGTACTCTGGAAAAAAAGACCTTTACAGGAGCAGGAAGAGAGTGATGCTGGAAGAAGGTAGGTTTCACAAAGGCTGCCATATACGAAAAGACAAATTGAGCCATGTAGGAGCAAACAGGCTGCCAGCATGAAATAGAGCCAGAAGCACAAATACGTACTTGCAAGCAGTGGCTTTGTAGCAATGTGTGAACAGTAAGCATGACTTCCCCTTTGACCACAAACACAAACCTGAAATGGCAATCAGGAAGATGATCAAAATTAGAGAATTCCAACTGATGTTCTTGGACTGCAAGTGAACCCAGAAGATTATGTGGTTGCTATATAGGCCTTGTACTTGCAATAGAAGGAACTTCACAACTACAAATGTAATTGGAGCAAGAAAAATTGCTACAATTCAAGAGAATCAAGAGAATTACCGTTCAATGCCTGATAGTGGTTGGAAAGAGGATGCATTCCCTGCAAAAGCCTACTGCATGAAAGTAAATACATATCCAGAGATGGTGGCTGCAAGAAAACCCAGGCAATGTCTTGTACTCCTTTATGCCTTAACATGGGGAAGGAGGCAGCAGCCTTTTTGGTTCACAATTGGATCAAATTCTATACTCTAAGCTGTCAAATCCTCCATCATTAAGAGAGGAAGTTAGGAACATACTTAAGCCTGAGTAACATGCACCCCTAACAGCAGCAAAAGGAAAAGCAGTAACAATATTAAAAGGCAAGCCAGTTCTTGCTTGCTCTTTTAATATCAGATGGAAACAACATAAATTTATGCAGGCCTCATACATCCACTAAAAAGGGATGGAACAGACAGAGATTCTATATAAAAGGTAAAGATAATATGTGTGCATACATGAAAATGGCAAATGGAGGAGAGGCAGATTAGAACCCAACCAACCTGCCATGCTAGCAAGATACATGGTGAAATGGGCACCCATAGCAGGGGTGATCAGATAAGCTGCCAATGTGTTGGTCCTGCAACCACAAACACCAATGCAATATTGGCAACTCAGCAAGTACTAATACCTCACTGAAGCACCTCATGGATAGCCAATGAACAAGAAGGCATACCATCCAAGGAGGGGGCTGAAGACCTGGCTCTCTGGTGTGATAAGCGCATAGGCTCTCTCATAGACACTCCTTGTAAACCCTGGCAGATCTGTTCTTCATACAGATGGAGTTGAGCATGATTAATCCACATAGATACTCATTAATAAATACTAGGTTATGATATAGAGCATCCAGCCAGGATACAGATTCCAGAAACAAAAATATTCTCAGCTCAACCACCAGATGTTAGGGTTTACACTTCAGAAGGGATGATGGTAGGGAGTTAAGTTGAGGCACATTTGAGATTCCTGCAACAGTTGCCGCTTCTGAAGCACAGTTTGACAGTACATGCTATGTCCACCTATAATTGAAGTAAAAAGGCAATTGAGAAAGAAAATCAAGAAGAAGAAGAAGAAGAAGAAGAAGACACCCTGCTGCATTCTCTGGAAGCTGGTCATTGAGTAGAGACAGCTGCATACCTTGGAGATGAGAAGGGGCAAGAGTAGGCTCTGTGACTTTGGAGTAGATATCTGATGTTCCTGATGCAACAAGGCATTGTCCCGTGGAGCTAGCAGCCACTGCATCCATCCATTTTTGTGTAAGATGCATGGAAACACCAACTTCTCGGAAAGAAGAAACACTGCCCATTTCTTGCAAGCTACAGCTGTATAGTCTAGGGCTATATTCTATAAGAAGATCTATGTGAGTATTCTCATTCACTGGATACAACAGAGCCAAATTGCATAGTTTTGGGGGACTTTCTTCTCAATCTGCATGTGTGGAAGATGTAGTTCTTGGCACTATTTGGACACACTTAGAAGGCCATCATCTACTTCAACAAGATACATTCTGAGACTCTTGAAATTCTGAAGTGCCTTTCCATAACCTACTACAATCAATTCAATCTCTTTCAACTCAGGTCAGTACCCTTGTGCTTCTGGTTTCTTGTGGAACCATATAGGTGACGCTGTACCACAGGAAAAATTTCACAAGCTCTTCTTCTACTTGACAACAATCAGGCCAGCAAGTTTGCAGATCATTGTACTGATGATTGATGCATTCTGTTGCAAACAATTTGAAGCAATTGGAGAGAGTAGTAGTAGTACTACTACTACTAATAATAATAATAATAATAAGAATAAATTTGAGGATTTCCGATACAAACCTGTGTTCAAGCAGGAGCAAGAGCAAGTAGGAATGCACAGAAGAAGCGTCGTGGTGAGTGCAGAAAAAATCGCAAAAAGGTGCAACGTCGCCATCGCTCCTCCGCACGGCAGCAACTCTGGCGTGACCCTCTGTCTGTCTGTCTCTCTCTCTCTCTCTCTCTCTCTCTCTCTCTGCAAAGCACTGCACAAGACTTCGCTTCGCTCTCGCACGGAGAGTATGGTACCTATTGACTGACTTTTCATCCAGTCATTTGATCTTTTCCAAAGTACCTTATTTTCTTTTGTTGGCTCTGCCCTTCACGATAGAAACATTGGGATGCATCCAGAAACCGGCCAAAGTTTGGTACCCTTACATTTGACGGTCATGTGGAGTCCACTACAGAAACATTTCTAGCATAACTCAAGGATCCCACTTGGGCTTCACCATGCCAACCATCATTCGTTTCTCGATTTAGTAGGTATGTTGAATCTTTATCATCCTTATGGATGTCATCTAAAAAGACAAACCCACAAATGTGTGGAGCCGCTTGCCTCGGCCCTTCAGGGTATAGACAATAGACATTGGGATGCACCCAGGAATAAATGGAACCAAAGTTTGGTATCCTTACATTTTAGGGTCGTGTGGAGTCCATTACAGAAACATTTCTAGCATAACTCAACTATCCACTCGGGCTTCACCATGCTAACCATCATGTGTTTCCCAATTTAATAAATACTAGTGTGAACCCTGTCCATTATGCACACGTGTGTTATTTCAACAATGTTTGGTTGATGTTTTTAGTTTTTAAAAAAAACTTTTTTTTTCAAACAACTGTCCGTGGCTCTCGAGAGACAGGCTGATTGCCACCTCTGGGACCTTGTCTAGTCCAGTTTAGAGTAAGGTGATAAGTACTTAAAGATGATCCAGTGACTTCAGCAAGCTCTGTGACCTACGTTAGTAAATACTTACTATCTATCTTATAAATAATGACACGATGAAATCACTGTCCGTCCGAAGTCATTGTCACTGACTGACTTGCTGAATTAATATATTAGATGTTAAATATTTATCATCCTCATGGATGTTATTCAAAAGACAAACCCACAAATGTGTTAAGCCGCTTGCCTTGACCCTTCAGGATATATAGGGTATAAACATTGGGATGCATTCAGAAATGGGCTAAAGTTTGATATCCCTCCCATCTAGGGTTATATGGAGTAGACTACACAAATATTTCTAGCATAACTTGAAGGATCCACTTGGGCTTCACCATGCTAAGTACCATGTGTTTCCAATTTAGTATGTTGAACATTTATCATCCTTGTGGATGGATGTCATTTAAAGGGGAGAGGCCTTATGAGACCAGCAGCTTGTTTTTCCTGTTTTTCTCCTTTTAACCATCAATCCATACAATCCCTTGGACATGATCCAAGTGACGAATCCTAGACCCATGACCACAACGGAGGTCCATGATCAAAATGAGCAGCTCCAGTAGCTTCTCACCAGCTCCCATCTACGCAGGGAGCATCAAGTGCGGCTTACTTGCAAGGAATGGAAGAGGGAATGGAGACAACGGCGGCAACAGCAAGGAGACAACACGAATGGCCTGCAAAGCCCGCATTTGTATCATCTCCAGCTCCAATTGTGCAGCTAGATATGTTGTCAGATGCGTGTTGCAGCAGAGAAGAGGAACTGTTTTGCGAAAGGAAGTCAGGAAGATTAGTCGTGGTTCCGGGAAGAAGAAGAGAGAGAGAGCGCCAGCAAGTGTTTGGTAGTATGTTTCGGGGCTTTGGAGGGAAGAGATGTGTATCAACCTTTTTGGCCTCCTCCACCCTCTGTTCCTCCTTCTGATAGCTTGTCATCTTCAGCCGCGACAACTGAAGAGCAGCTGGAAATTTTGCGCGAGAGGTTTGTGGCATGAGTATGTCGTCATCATTCCGATTCTGAACAGAGCTGGGTTCGCCCTTTCCATGATAGACGAGGCCACAGGAATGACAGGCGTGGAGCAGAACATGATTGTGGTAGCTTCCCAGGTGCGTTCCTCTCTCAAGACCAGCGGACTCGATGAAGAAAAGCTGACCTACTTTGATGTTGGAGGGGACCAATTGCTGTATGAGCTGCGGATTTTGTCAGCTCAGCAAAGGAAAGCCTCAGCCGAGTTTTTGTTGGAGAGGAAACTGGGTGTGAAGGAAGCAAATGAGCTTGCACGGGCGGTGAAGGAATATGAGAGGAGGAAGGGAGTGGAGGGATGGAAGGATTTCACTTCAGCTCCAGGTGATTGTCTTGCCTTTGCTTACTACAGGAAAAGCAAAGAGTATAAGGATGAAGTGGATAAAGAAACCGTATTGAACATGGCACTGGACTACGCAGCATCTGAGGGAGCTAAATCGAAGCTACACGAAGCTTTGAAGAGGTGCAGCTATGGTGAAACTTCGAACTTAGATGAGGATTTGACAGAAAGATCACATCTGCAAGTTGTCAGGTTGTTGGAGTGAGAGGCGGCAGGAGCTCAACTGCCAATGCTGTTACCCATAGCAGATGCAACAGTTAAATCATTGGAGGAGGCACCATCTAGGCGTGCAACAGGGAGAGGTCCATTCAATGTCTTGGAGGTCGATTTTGCATCATGGAAGGCATGGGCTGCACTGCCAGGGTGGGCACCCATCACTTCTTCCATAACACCGGTGGGTGCTTCGAGGCCCCCTATTCCTGCCAGTGAAGACCAGGCAGATTGGGAGTGAAAAAATCTGAGAAGATTTGGTGGATAGTTTGCTAAATCTGGAATTGAAATAGTACATAAATTTCATCTACAATCTCTGCTCTGTCCAGGGGATGGGGGGGGGGAGGGTAGTGTTTCTGAATTTCTAAGAGCATCTCCAATGTGCAGCACGAAAGACCCCTTTTCGTTAAATTGTGCCTGCTTTTCTCTTGTAACTACCGGCCCATATGCAGTGGTCGTTTCTTACACCTCTACAGAGATTTTCCTGCTGTGAATTTGGGCAGTGACAATTATTGGTCCAGATGGAAAGGTGTAAATAGTCTTTCACCGTTTGAAGCAACTTTTTTGAAGTTTGTGAGTAGGAACAGTGAGCATTAAATGTAGAGTATTTTAATGTAGAGGTGTAGTTTACCACTGGGGATGGAGATGCTCTAAGGCTCACACATTTGCAATCTCATGTTGTGGATCACCATCTGCACTCAGACTTTTTTCTTTTTCCTACTTCCTCTGCTGTGTGTACCACACATAACATTGCTGGCTATTGATTCTTGTAACAAGAGTTGAACCCTCTTGCTTCAGTTCAGATGAAATCCACAAGTTACTTTATGACTATAGCCTGAGTATCCCTTGCATCTATCTTGTGTGCTTTGTGATGCTTTTACCTCAAAACTCTCATCACTCACAGAGTCCAGTTTTTTGCCCACTTGCAAACATGCTGATCATGAAGGGTACAAGAAATCAATCCAAAATGGAGGATTTGATTGCCAGAGTAAGAGCAACAGTTGGATTATGTGCTGTGGCAGTGCACCACAGTTGCTGGATAACAGGTTCTTCATCAACTTCTATGAATCTATGAAGGATAATATTGAGGCAGAAAGTTTCTGAAAAAACCTTGAAACTCTGATATGGCTTTTAAGTCGGTCCCTCCTCGGCACACAGATGGATAGAACAGCCAAAGTGCAGAGAAAAACATGACACACAGAGTGATGGGTACAGAGACAAGCTTTATGACCTTAATACGAAATTTGCGTCGAATGAAGATCTCGAAAACACTCAGAATTCCTTGTAAAGTGAAGAAGGCTGTTGCATCCCATGTTGGTGGTGATAGTGTCATGTAGAAGAATATCAGTTCATGCATCAGACCAGAGACCACCAAACACAAAAATAAAGCCAGTGATCGAGGCCATAGTGGCAATCTGGAGAGTTTCTGAGAATCAAAACCTGCAATAGCCAGCAGAATAAAGCATCAGTTCAGCTCAGCAAAATCCATCCAGTGACTTTTCTTCAATGCATTTCCCCTGGCCTAGTTAGCTGGTTAACCATTGAGTTTGTACACTTTCCTCTCTGGAATGTGCACCAAATACATGACTCATCCTGCCCAGTAGGGAGGACTGTGCATTCTTTCATGTTGGCTTTGGTCCTGGACGCAGTTCTTAGATGCTGTGCTCATTTGCTTGGCTGATTGGTGGCTGTTGACAATGTGCACAAGCAAATCCCTCTGAATCCTCATCCCTAACCCTTATCTATGAGATCGCAGAGAAATCTCCACCACAAAACTTTGAAGGTGACTTGACAATGAATGTGGTCGTAACCAAATAAGAGTCACTCACAAAGTGTCAGACGTTCAACTTCAACATGAATAGAAGTGACAAACTGCCATGACTACCTGCTAACTTCATCAGCTCCTGACAGTGGGTGTACACAAGCACATAATAATCTGCCCAAGATTTCAGGCAAACCATTATACAAGAGTCACTGTTGCATTTCCAGAACCAACAGGTAGACTCAATCATGATGTTGGCTAGCACTCAAGAGACATAGCTACACAAAAAAGTGAATACTATCCTCACTAAAGCTGCAACAAGTTTGTGAGGGTAAGTTTTCATTGAATTTTAGCTTGTCCCCACACAAGCAAGCATCTAAGGCTTAGAGACTCCTACGTAGAGGGTAGTGGTTGAAGCCTCCTGCAACCTATATATCCTTTAAGCACACTACTGGTGGCTACTGGGATGCAGAACACCTGATGAGCCACTGGAAAAAATGGGTGTGTACTGAATTCCTGTGACAGCTGAAGATTTTTATAGCTTCAGGTCAAATTTTATGATAAAAATTCTGCCAGACAGCTTTGAGAAAGCTCAGCATAATTTAGTTGAGTTGATTCGAAGATGGATTTAGGTTGGGTTGAGAGTTCAAAGATGAACCACAACTGACCTGGTGAATTGAGGTGTGCACTTGATTTCATGCTTTCTCTCGAAGCTTCAATAGGTTTGTAAGCTCCATTCAACTCTTCTGCCTCTGCTTTGTGCACAGGAAATTTCCCTGAGCTTGTCTCTCGTCCCCACAAACCGCAAAAACACAGCACAGGTTCATAAACAGCAACCCGCATCAGATTGCTGACCAGCAGATTCCACCTCCTTCCCCAGAAATCTGTGAGAGAGTCTGACAGAAAAGGCTTGTTGAATGCAGGCTCAATTTCTATACCCAATGCTGCTGATGCAAGCAGAGAAACACCATCAAAGATCAGGCTGGGTGTGATATAAATCTGAGCACTGTACAGTATATAAATGACCCACCACGGTAGCTGTGCACGAAAGGAATATGAGGCAACGATCATTGCCAAAAAGATGAACTTAAAAAACAGCCTCAATAACACAATGTACCATAGCTTAGATTCATCTAGAATTTGGAAAAAATTCCTCCCGCCCATTGATCCTGTCCCATGGTTCTTCAGACGGTTGGAGTTTTTGTTTTGTTGCAAGTCCTTCCCTGCATCAGACTTCATTCTCTTCCTCTGAATGCTGGAGGTATTGATCCCATTGTGCTTTCCATGGGTCTCACTTGCAGAAGCTGGATCTTGGAGCTTTTTGGCGACTAGGGCACCACCGGATTCTGGAGCGATTCTAGACGCTCTGGACGATTGGGTCTTGAGATGCAAAGAGAGGTTCATAACAGCAAGGAACCTAGGGAAAGTAGCAATAGCCCAAGGGTCGGAAGCAGGGCCAGCATCCCAACACAAGAGTACAAGCTTGAAACTGGTGAGCCAGGTGAAGAAGAAAGAGAGCAATCCTCTCTCAAACACTGTACCCAACTTCAGAGGCATGTAGACATAGAATGCAAGCAAGGGCAGCAGTGCTAGCAATCTCCACATTCCTTTGGGGAGTAGCTTCATGACCCCAAAGTAGACATACGCCATTCCTACACTGCTCGCAGCTACTACTGCCAGAGATGACCACGCCATTCTTCTTCTACAACGTTCTGCGTTTTGCAAACAAAAACGTTGCGAAAACCGCCCCCACCGCCCACAAACACTCCAAACCAGGCCATCAACTAATAAGAGCATCACCTTCTCCACCAGTGTTGGGCGGTTATCAGAAACTGGAGAAGACCCCCGGAGGTTATCAGGGCGGTTCTTAAGATTCATTAGAATTCTCCGTAAAGTTCTCCTGCGTTTCAGCCTGCGTTTGATCCTGACTCTCCGTCTCATCCTCCCTTTTTGAGATATCACGTAAAATCCATAAAAGTCAGGACGAGCTTCAAAAGTGACTGCTGTGGTCACTTTTCTAACCACACAACAATCCTGCCTTCGTGGCCATAGACCACGGGCTCCTTGGGGGGTTGGGGTGAAATAGGGTAGGCCTACCTACCTAGTTATCTATGGGCTACCTACCTGCCATGGGTTTGAGTATAGGTTACTTAGGGAGTTATGTAGGAGTTACCTAAGGAACCATTTATTATGTTAGGAGATACTTAGGGGCTATTTATGGGAGGTTATATAGTGCTTATTTAGGAGATTATTTAGGAGCTTTTTTAAGTTAAGGGATACATAAGAGGCTCTTTAAGGGATACTTAGAGACTACCTAATGGCCTACCTTGGTTGGGGATGCCTAAGGACTTTGTACGTTAGGAGATACTTAAGGCCTACCTTGGTTGGGGATGCCTAAGGACTTTGTAAGTTAGGAGATACTTAAGGACTACTTATGGGGTTACATATGAGGGTATTCAAAGACTACATAGGGACTTACTTAAGTTAGGTGATACTTAGGTGAAAGGGCTATTTAAGGTCTTACACATGGCTTATTTAAGCGTATATAAGAATTATAAAAATCATAATTTAATATCATAATCAAAACATTTAATCCTTATCTTCACTCATAATTAAACCCCAAAACCAAAATTGTAATCCAAAATCATAGTCTTCAACCTTGTGCAAAAAAGTAATCCATAATCTTTAGTTTAAACCCATAAGTTTTGTCTTATGGGTGGGGATGATATTAATGGGAGCACCTCGCAGTCATTTTTTCTCTTTTTTCATTTCTCGCTCAAGTAAAAGGGTTTTCTCATTTGGAGATCATGTCATCTTCAAGTCATGCTTCTAGTTATATGGGAAATAGTTTTTGTACTTTAGAATCAATTAATTCTAGTGATGACGAAGGTGATATAACAGATGTTTGCAAACATGGATAGACAAAGACAATGTGCTTTTGCAATTGCAATTGTTGTTAGCAACTCATCTACCATGTTCAATGGCAATGAGTTAGAGAAGGATTCGGGTCATTTAATGGATTTAGGTGTGGGAGTTTGGGATGTGCTTACTACTATGTGAGCAACATCAAGATTTTGATCAACTTCACTTTGGTCAAATTTTACAAGTTGATGTGTTTAATGGGATCCATCATAGTGCACCATGCACAATTTTCAAGTGAGCATCACATTCAAGTTTTGAATTTAGGGTTTGGATTAAGGTTTTAATTTTAAAGCTTAGGATTTAAAGTTTATATTAGTGTTTAGATTACGGTTTTAATTTTAAAGCTTAGGATTTAAAGTGTATATTAGAATTTAGATTAAGGTTTTAGTTTTAAAGCTTTACATTTAAAGTTTATATTAGGGTTTAATTTTAAGGCTTTTAATTTAGGGTTTGAATTAGGGTTTTAGTTTTTTAAGGCTTTTAACATAGGGTTTTAATGTTTTTAAGTTTTTAATTTAAGGTTTGGATTAAAATTTTAATTTTAAGGCTTTGGATTTAAAGTTTGAATTAGGGTTTTAGTTTTAGGGCTTTGGATTAAGGTTTTTGTTTTAAGGCTTTGGATTCAAATTTTAAATAAGGTTTTAGTTTTCGAGCTTTGGATTAAGGTTTTTGTTTTAAGATTTGGATTAAGGTTTTTGATTTATGGCTTTGGATTAAAGTTTTTGTTTAAAATTTAGATTAAAGTTTTAATTTTAAGGCTTTGGATTTAGGGTTTGGATTAAAGTGTTAGTTTTGGGGCTTTGGATTTAAGGTTTAGATTAAGGTTTTAGATTTCGAGTTTAGATTAAAGTTTCAGTTTTAGGGCTTTGGATTTAGGGTTTGGATTAAGGTTTTAGTTTTAAGGCTTTGGATTATGATTTTAATTTTTAAAGCTTTTGATTTAAGGTTTGGGTTAGGGTTTTAGATTTAACACTTTGGATTTGAGGTTTTAGTTTAAAGGCTTTGGATTAGGGTTTTAGTTAATTTAAGGCTTTGGATTAAAATTTAGGGCTTTGGATTAGGATTTTAATCTTAAAGGTTTGGATTTAGGGTTTGGATTAAGGTTTTAATTTTAAAGTTTAGAATTAGGATTTACAAGTGATCGCCACATTCAAATTAAATGTCCTTCAAAATTGATCCTTGAACAACACCTTTTACAATTCATTTTGTACATGAAATAGGATAATGTTTCCATGTATGATGCATTTGTATGGAATTGGTCAAAGAATGTAGTTTGTGAAGATGTCATCTTTATTGCATATTGCATTATTAATGCAATTGGAGATGAAATTTGATGCCTCAGAACACAAGAGCAAGTTGTTAGGCACAAAATTAACCTGCCCCTAACAATTTACTCTAAACGACTGCCCCCTACCCCTTGAAGGACATCCAAAAGGTGTCAAAGTTAAATAATAAACTTTCTATCTCTTTGTAGGTATTTTACTCCATTCTACCCTTGTCTAATCCAAACAATAACTCCTCCCCCTTATTCACAACCATGTCCCCTTATTCATGTTATAACTAACCATAACCTTAAACCAATGAATTACAACCAGGACCACACACACAACATGCATTAATTGGAACAAAACTTTTTCAAATCAAATCTTCACACATCAAAAAAAAAAAAAGGAGATTTACATTGGAATCCTTAGTTCCTAAATGTTGATCTTTTATTCCAACCCAAGCTCTTACTCATACTTGACAAAAAAAACATCCTCCTACCTACAAGTAGTTTTATCTTTTCTCTTTTTTCTCTATTTTTTTCAATTACTTTCCACTTTTAGCCATGTTAACAACCACCATTTGTTCACTTGTTCTTTGAAACCAATTCTCCTATTTCCTACTTCCCTTGCTTTCACACAATCTAGGTTAAAACTTTTATTTCCTTCTTAAATTAAACCCCCTTCTTTTTTCCTCCTCGTCATTTTTTATTTCTATCTTGCTAGAGTAAGCATTAATTATTTTTACCGTCGTCCCCATTCGCCCTTGAGTGGAACAACGCCTAAAGACCTCCCTTAAACAACCATCATCATCAACTAGTGATGCCTCCACCTTCATCTCCAATGTGCTAGCTGCTTGCTGGGATGCACCTTGGAAGTTCACCTCCTCATGATGCAACAACCCCCCTAACAGCCCAAATCTCATAGCCTCGTCATTAATCTTCACTCCCTTCCATTCCATCACACACAATTCATCAATCTAGGAGGTGGAAGGATAGTCAACAATGCCTTCCTCCTCTGAGCTTTAAGAAGAAAATATTTTTGTTGTCTTGACCTAAACCTAATTCTTAACACCTTCCTAAAATCCACCTCCACCATATCCATAGCTCCTTATATGGCAAGCTTAACCAACCTAAGTGAGAATAGGGTAACTATGTTTGAACCTAATCCAATTAACCTACCTCCCACCTTATCCTATCCAAGCCACCCACCTTTCAATAGTCCATCTCAAAAAAAATTCAACCTACCATCCTATCCCATGAACCCCAAGTTACCCCCAAAACTTTACTAACCAACTACATATGTTTAACCAAAAGGCATATATATATATATATATATATAAACAATTGTCGAACCCAAATGACCATGTGTTGCACTGTGTTATTAAACTAAATTCTAAACCAAATATGCATGATGTCAAAAAACAACAAAGTCAAGCCATAGATGTAAAAGTTCAAAAATCATTGTTTAAGTTGGATGAAAGATGACTAACATTGGATTAAAACTTGTCACAATATTTCTTTTAGTGTAGATGTATATTCCTAAAGATTTTAAGTTTTATGAACTCGTTTTTTCCTTATCTACACTATGATTGTTCCAACATTGTGTCCTAAACCTACCATTTGTCAACAAAAGAGCATAAATGCAAAAACACAAGACAATTATACAAGTTGAATTGATGAACGATAGCTAACTCATTGGTTTCATTTTGTTCAAATGAACATGCATATGAAATGATGCATTGGGATGATGTGAGCAACCACTTAGATTTTCAAAACCTTTATCAAACAGAATTTTAAACCTCATATTGATCAACAAAATAACATCAATGCATTCACATTTGACAATTGTCCAAGTTTATATGTTGAGCAACTAGCTCCTTGGGTTCATTGGGTTCAAGTCAATAATTAGATGAGATGGTGATATTTCATTAGGTTCAAGTGAATAACCAATTGGATTTATTAAACCTTGATAAAAAAAAACCTTCAACTTTCCATTGGTCAATAAAATAATATTAATGCAACAACATGATATGGTTGTCCAAGTTGAATTAATGAGCAACAATTAGTTCACTAGGTTCATTGTGTTCAAATGAACAAGGAGACAAGATGATGATTTCATTGGGTTGACATGAACAACCAATTAGATTTCTTAGACGTTGATGAAACAAAACCTTGAGCCCCACATTGATCAACAAAATAACATCAATGCACTCACATCTAATGATTGTCCAACTTTATATGTTGAATAACCGGTCTTAAAGTTCATTAGGTTCAAATAAACAACCACAACAAATGACCATGACCTCACTAGGAAAACAAGTCCAAACAAATCATATAAGTAAAAATCTTTATAGATTCTAATTCAACAAAATTACAAAGTGTGCAAAACATAAGTTAAATTAGCAAGCCAATGAAAAAGAAAAAAAAAATCATTTGCATATGTCCCACATTTTCAAATAATTAAAATGTATCATACCATTCCAAAAAATCTTGTAAGTAATTTATTTCAATTTGAAGTCGTTCATGAAAATAACATCTCTTAAGACCATGCAAGGTTACAAATTTATGGTAAGCTTGATTATTGATTTTGATAAGTTCTAGAACATTCCATGCAATTGTTTTTTCCATTATTTTACACCACCCCATGCTTATTCAGTGAAAACACCCAAGCATGGACAAGGTCATGGGTATGCATAGAAGAATGTATGCAACCATAACATTGTCGGTGAAAGGTGGTAAAAAATAGCAAGCATCATCGACAATTGGTGTGATGAAAAACTACTAGAAGTTTTGAAAATCAAGAATGGAAGAATGCAGAACCCTAGGATGGAGATCGAGCTTCGAATATTGCATTATAATTGATGCAATTTCATATGTAATTAATTCACAAAGCTTGCAATAGAATTTTTAAAAAGACTAAGACAAAAACAATGCCTCTCACGTAATTAAATTATGGTTTATATTGTTGAAAAAAACATCTTCACTTTCCCATGATCTAGAAATGAAAACCATTTGGTTGGGAATGAAAGGAAAAATAATCAACTAGGTATAGAAACTTTATGCGAAGCTCCACCTTTGTTGTAATTAGGGTTGTTGTTAAAACTCTTTGTCGTCAAAATTGCAACTAATGTTGGAACTCCACCAAACTATTGTTGGAACTCCTCTATGTTGAAGTTCTACTATTGTCAAAACTTGAATAAGTAGTTCCACTATTAAAACTTGTTAAAACTTTTGTTAATGTTTCACCTTCATTGAAGTTATGTCGTGTATTTGCAATTTTCAATGTTCAAAGTCACTATTGAAACCCAAAACCCACAAAGCTTCATTGAATATCAATGTTCAAGGTTCACTACCAAAACCACAACACCCATGAAGCTCACTGAATATTGAAGTTCAAAGCTCACTACTGAAACCACAAAACCCACAAAGTTTCATTGAAAATTGAAATTCAAAGTTCACCACCAAAACCACAACTACATTACCAAAAAACTAATTGAAACCCTATTTCCTTTAAACTTTCCTCTTTGCCAAGCTTTTTACCTTGTTTAATGTTTTGTATTTTTCACAAACTAGTTTTGTTCCAAACCTTCCTCACAAATGAACGCTTATTTCAGTCACCTTTGCATCGTACAAAAGAAACACAAGATACAAGATTAAATTCTTTTAATCATGAATTAAAGGGCCAATTTTGAATTTACTTTTGTTTTTTTGCCTTTGGGAAATGCATGTCATGCCTTTTTGTGTTCGAAGTTTCTTTTGTTAAACCCAATATCGAAACCCTATCTTTCAAACCTTTATGTATAACTCTATTATCACAATTTAAATTTTTTTCAAAAATTTGGTTTTCGTATATAACCATTGGTTATTAGAAATAGGATCAAACCCCAAAGGTTATCAAGACAATTATTAAAATTCATTATCACAGTTTCAAAACATTAAAAACCTAGTTTTGGTATATAATCATGGCTTTCGAATATTGTTTTGAAAAAATCAAACAACTACCTTTTTCATAGGCAATTATTTCATTAAATCCATTGGTTCTTTAAGGTTTTTGAAATAATCAAGATGAATGGTTCTTTGATTTTATTTCTTTTCAAAAAACTAGGACCAACGATTATTTGATTTTGAAATAATTCAAAATCTTAGAATTGACTATTCTTTATAAATTCAAATAATTACACAACACTAATCTCCACCTACACCCCCTTTTGCAATAATGTTGTGAGGATATGATGACTTAATTTTCCTACATAGAAGTTTATACCTCTTTAAATTTAGTTTTGTTAACACTTAAATAAATCATGTTTATTTATTAAATTTTAATTTAAAAATTACATATTGAGCATTTGGGCCAATTTAATCAAATGATCCTTAAATTGGACAAGTTCATTTGACTAATGGTTTTTATTATGAACTTCAAATTCTGGATTGTTGCCTTATTTAAAATCTTTTCAACATAAAAAAATTCTTCTATTTGTATAGTGTAGGTGGTTAGATGTGGATTCCTCATTATCACACATTCAGTTGCAAAGCTAAATTGTATTATACCTAAGTTTTTTTTATAACATTAAAATTTCATTTCATAAATTTTCATGGCATGACATGTAAAGTGAAAGTGATGTGGATGCCATGTCAACTTAATCATTTTATTTAACAAGGTGTTATAAAAGATGTTTTCTCATAAAATGATATGTGTCAAAAAATTGTTCATACATGTTCAATTATGAGTAATGCACAATGTAAAATGAATTAGGTGTAAAATTCACTTGTCAACTTTTTATAGGATGTTAGGGGTTGATAAATATGTAGATGTTTGGGTCAATTCATTATGCCAAAAGATGGGATATATGATTACATATAAAAATTAAGCTAATTTCTTTTACTTAAGCTAATAACATGGGCTAAGTAGGAGCTTAGGTGGCTACACACCTTAACCAAAATTAGCCAAATAAACTATCTTGCTACAATTATAGATGGTAGATGATTTTGTTGAAATATTAAAGCCTAAATGTTTTCTGAACATTAACCATTTTTAAATGAAAATATATGATAATAAATCACTTCACAATTTGCTTTACATGAATTCCAATGATGGGTGTGTGGATTAATATAACGTGATATCAAATTACAATTTTGCAACTTTTGTGTGTAGAAATATGGAATAAGAAATTTGTGAGAAGTACATTCAAGGTACAATGTGAATAGTCAAACTTCTATAATGTTTATTGGAATAAATTTCACTTCCTTTAATTTTTTTCATTCTTTTGGGTTGTTTTTTCATCTTTTAAAATTGACAACTCATTAATTCTAAATTTTGCAAGGTTATTCATCTTAATTTCATCATTCACATGGCCCAATTCTAATCTTTTTCACATTTCACAAGAGTTATGCACAACACAAGTTATAGCCAAAATAAATGCCCTATTAAACACAAAAAATGAAATGTTTCCACCATCAAATCTTCAGAGTGAAAAACATTTCCAACTATTAGGATGCCTAGAGAATTGATATTACTATCATATTTCCTCACATCAACATCATTTGGATGATGTCATTTCAATCATTTATAAATAAGAGCATGTTGGACAAATAAAGTCACCAAAAAGATAAAATGTTGTCATTGTGTCGTAAACAATAACCTTTGCTTCATGTAAGATATATATTGAGAAAATTCTTTTAAGTTAACCTCCATCATAGGTTCCCATCACAAACATTTAAAAACATCTTTGAATCACATATAGCTTCTAACATAATGTTATGAATCTTTTTCCATTTATGATAGTCTAACATTGCAAGAAAGCATTTTTTATTGTCTTTTAGTTAGTGGGATGTGGGTACCATCAATGACATTCATGCCACACATATGTTTAGTAGACCAATTAGTCCTCGAATTGATTTATAAGATGCAATAAGTGCTAAAGAAGTTTAATGTTGTCACATCAAACATATCATAACAAGAAGAATGCTCATAATAGAAATTATCATTGTTCAAATCAAATCCACCTCTATGCAAGTCGTGCTTCATCTCACACTATATTGAATAGTCTTCATTGTCATCACAGTTTTTTCTGCATTAGCTTTGTTCTCGTCTTTTGATGAATCTGTTTGAAACATATTCTAAAATGCCTCTTCAATGTTTGCATATCTGAAAGTTTCTTCTCTTTGATTGGTAGTCAAAGATGAAAGAATCTTCGCAAAAGAATTCATATGAGGTATCCAATGACTTTATGATATCCAATGGGTTTAAAGGTTTACTATGATGTGCACATTTTCATTAGTGAATCTATGAAACAATGTTGAGTACTATAATCATAAATTTTAGTTTATTATCTTAATTTCCCAATAATCTAATATGCCCCTAAATATTGAATTTCATCCTCAAGATTTGTGGCATCATCTTGGTTCATCCTTCAATACCCAATGTGTTCCCATCATTTCCCAGTCGAAATAAGCTAGCCTTCAGTGCAATTCATTTTCCAAATATGTTCGACTTGTTCCCAACATCATCAATCCCAAATCATCCACTTTTTCAACATTTGATTGACGACCTTGATGTTCTCACAGGCTCTAAGAAATAAGTTAGAAACCATATCAAAACAATTGAAAAGCCTATTCTAATTTTATCCTAACCACTTTTGCCTTGTTGCTATGTAACAATCTAAGGGCATGCTCTAGTTGCAAAGTTCAATTGCAAGCTTCAGTAAATCTCTTCTTAACAATGAAGTTCCAAATTTCATTGCAAACTGGATTTCATCCTCAAAAAATTTCTGTAAATTACCATGACTGCTAAAAAATCTTGTCAGATTTTCAGGTGAATTGCTCCAGATCAGACATCACCAATTGCTATGACAGAAGCTGTGGTAAGGTTTTGGGGGAACTCTGCATGAGTGCTATCTTATCTCCAATCTGAAAACTGTAACCTGGGTCCTTGGGGAAAAGCATACCTGTCACTTCTGTACTTCAGGTACTGTTTGGGAGATTCTCAGAATTGCTATTAACAACAAAAAACAACCCAAACTGTTGATTTGAGGAAAGACATGGCTTCTGCAGAGGAGGTCTCACATGCTGCAGCACCAAACGCAACAAGGAAGTGGGAAGAAGCTGTTGTGTTGGAAGAGGGCCTGAACATGAATGAGTCTCTTGGTTTAGCTCATGCTAAAGCTATTCAGGCAAAGGTGAGGAGAGCTCAACACAAGATACTGTCAAACAAATGGAAGCCTTGCTTTCTTGTGCAATTTTCTTGAATAAGATTGTAGAGACCTAGGGAACAGATTTCCCTATGACACAAAAAGTTCTTTCCATTAGTCCTGAATGCAAGTCTAGAACTATCCAGTGCCAAAGGAGAAAGGTTACCAGTGTACACAATCTGGATCAGTGTTGCCTGTCAACCACCAACCACAACAATGGTGTATACCATGCAGTGAAGCACAACCAGATGCCCCACCTCTTTGTCAATGTTCCCAAAAAACAACACACATCAAGACATGGCATGTACCTTGGTGGTGAAGTTGATGACTTGCTAGAGACAGACAGAACAACTCCATTAAAAAGAATAGTTAATTATCAGCACAAATGGAACTTAACACTAATTGAGCTGTTCTTTTTGCTACCCCAGGCATGCCCAGTAGTCCATATAGTTCTTGATAACCTTCCAGTACCCTTTCACGACACCCAGAATTGGATATTGCCAACATGTTAAATGCAGCATCTGCCACTCTTGATGCCTCTGCATTCTCCTGAATAAACTCTGGTACCACCTGCATCTCTCCAAACTGTTACTGACATGTCCTCTTTAGCTCACATCATACACTCATAGCACATGGTAACCAATATTGAAGGGTCAACATTTAGATGCAATTGTTACTAATGGATCTGATCAACTTTTGAGAGAGAGAAAGAGAGTAAATAGGGATCTACAACACTGAATGTAAGATGGACTGCTGTGGTATTGAACTACTTTCATCAAAGAGAATAAATTATGAACTGAGTATGATGCATTTCTTGCTGGATTCATACTTGTCACTCTGCACAGTAGGAAAACTACCTGCTGCTCAAGAATAAGATTCACCAGAGAAATGTGCCTCACTGAAAACTTGAAAATGTTGCGTGCAATCCATGCTGTTGGCACATCTATCTTGTATACCACCACTTGAGGTACCTAATCATGCAGGGCAATTTGTTCTAAGGATTGTTTGCCTGAACTGTTGATCTGGGACAGTCACCAATCAAGAAAATTCCAACTGAACTGTTTGGCATGCATTCTTTTATTGTGTGCAAAACATTTGATGGCTCCTTCCTCCTGACTACATTGTAACATGGTTTGTTGCCTGACTCACATTAAACAATGCAAGTTCCAGATTTACACTGCCTGACTTTGTTATTGCAAGATCTGCTGCTGGCATCACCATCTTTGAGTTTCCCTGCATGGAGAGCTTAAGTCCATTAGAATCAAGAATTATTGAATCGGTTAAGCTCTGACATCACCTCTGGCTCTTATAATAAGTTCACTGTTGGCACCACAACACAGGCAAGCAGTGTTACATCTTTGTGGTTCACAATCATAGCAAAAACTCTACCTTCATGAAACATGGCATGGTTGGAACTTACATGCCAGAGTTTTGCACATCCTGTCAGGCCATGTTTGTGGAAACTTTCCTCGAGAATATGATGCTGATTGAGCAGAATTGATGGGACAATGAAGTGCACCTGAAGATTATTCGCCCTGGTTCCACCTAGATTGTAAGCAGTACTGACCCAGCATGCCACCTTCTTCTGAGGCAACTGCAAATCTATTCTCAAAGGCCTTGGGAAAACCTGCTCAGATGGGTAAGACTTTGGTCTTCCAGAGGGGTGAAAGTAGGTCTCTCTTTATGCTACAATAGTGAAACTCACCATTTGCAAATCAGAAACAAAGAAGAGAAGAAATATCTGTTTAGCTCAATTACCTTTGACGGACTTTGTCCAACAACTGTCGAGCTGCTGAAGCTAGAACAGGCCAGACATGCCGCAACTCTTGTGGCCGTGATGCAGGCATTAGCAACACCACCAAATCCTCTTCTCTAATTCTAAGCAATATCCTTGCCTGCACAGATAAAAAAGGAAAGCATATCACCAAACATGCATCCACCAGAACCCTTGGAGGTAAGCATCCCTATAACAATCAAGATGAGTTCACACTGACAATTTCATGTGGCCTGAAAAGCACCAATGGCATTTAGAACAATAGGCCACTCAATAACATCAAAGGAGGGGGGCAGAGTATCTAATGGTGGAGACAGCACATGAAAGGTAAATGAAGGACTAGTTTGCAATGAAGGAGACAAACATCAGTAGCACAAGGACAGTGTAATCATGGCTTGACTTGCCAACACCATTTCTTGAATGACAGAAAATAGTCATAGACAGGCCAGCAGACAATAGACCTGTTGTCGAGTATTCTTATATTCAACTAAATCCAGCAAGGGATGACCCACTTCCACAACATGTCCACCAGCTTTCCGGAAGTACTTTGCCTGCTTTCCAAACATCATTATCCTCATTTAAATCATTGCCAGCAGAAAAAAGACAAGACAAACTACAGAAAGAAGGAATCCATCTGTGAACTTGTTAAAACTCAACCCTAGCTCTCTAATCCCTCATCTTTCTCCATGCACAAAGACTTCTGACATTTGAGATTAGCAAGATATGTGTCAAACTGCACACAAGAAAACTGGAAGGAATTGATCGTGCCTCACCTGCTCACACTAAACAAGAATACAAACTGTTGCATATTATCCACTAGACCTGGTAGAGAAAAGATGTACCTCACCAGGGTAGACGGAAAAAATAGAATCGCTCATGTTGACAATAGACTGAGTCTGTGATGTGTTCCACAGCCATTCATTGGGTGGAATGTAATACACAACTTTACAACCTGTGTGCAGAGGTTATTGTATAAGATTTGATCTTGACCACCTTCCCAACTATTGAACTATACAAAGAAACCACTGCCCCCACAAAGCAAGAGGATCCTACCTAAAAAGGCTTTTACCTGCAGGAACTCAAGTTTGGCAGTGATCAAATGTGAACCTCAGCCTCAATGTGCAATGCCATATCTCACTTTTCAACACCCATAGTTTACATTGAACTTGTGTTTTTAGCCATATATCCTTGTTCAGCTAGGAAATATCCAACCCTTGATTTGAAGCCACCAGAGACCAAAACTACATCTAAAGTTAAAAAGCATTTTCTTGGGATCCCTATCAAGGGTTGTGTTTGTTGTTGGAGCTCACCAAATTTCCTTTTGACATATCTTCCAAATGGAATGTTAACCCCTGGGTAGTCAAGTAAAACCTGCATACCCCAAAATCAAGCCCTCTCCAGCAAAAAAAAGAGCAAAATGCAAGCCCACAGTGGAAAAACAGGCATTTCTAGACAGGCATACAAATTAATCACCTGCACATGTTACTACTGTGGAAGCTTTCATTAGACTTTGCTTGCTGTAGCTTCATGGCAAATATCCAATGCCCAGGAAAACCAGTTTGAGGTACAGAAGGGGAGGATGAAAGGCCACATAATGGACTTATCAAATCAATATCCTTCTGCTAGCCACCTATATACAAGTCCAGAACTACTCTTCATTACATGAGCAAACTTTGCTTGCTGTGGATCTGTGCAAATGGTGCCCAGGAAAAGAGAGAGAGAGAGAGAGAGAATATGCGTACCACAATATCAGGAGAATGCTTATCAAGAAAAGTGCGTATACTTAGTTGAAGCTGAATTGAGGGAATGATAAGTGGCAGTGCTTCCAAAAGTCCAATTGAGCTTAGACCTGTATTGTCTCCTGTGCAGTTGCCCCCAACATGTGCTTATTGAGATCAGAGTTCATGCAACTTCCTACTGATGAAAATACCTCATACATAATTTGACCTTGGGAAAGCATGGACATAAGTCATTCTGGGGTATGAGGTCTTTGCAGACTCAGGAGACAAGCAAAACACATCTTGCAAAGCAGATGGAACCACACAACACCCACCAATCAGTTTAGCTCCAGCTGCCTTCATCCGATGCCCACCTATGGCATAAACCTCCACACCAATTTCCTTCTTTCCTGCTTCCTCAAGGATTTCTTGCACAAGGGCTGCCCCATGAATATCCCCCATCACGTCTCCTGTGCTAATCTGCAATGCAAATGCTCCTCACTCATCCTTTGGGAACCACATCTTGGTTACCCATACGTCCATACCCTAAACCCTAAACCCTAGTTCCATCAGCGCAAGAATGTAGAAACGAAAGAAAAGCGGGGTGTAGAGGAAAGACAAAAGACATGAGGAAAGGAAACAGAACACACCACAATGCGGTAAGGTCTGCTCCGGTTTTGGTGATGGTGGACAGAACAACAACTGATGTCCGAATCCACAGACGTAACATCTTGCTCCTCTTGGCCGTATGATGGTAAAGCTCGGCATGTATGATGAGTTCTCCCTCTCCTCCTTTGCTGCTCATCATGGGTGCCACGCAACAGATGACAGGACCTAGAGTGGCTGAATCTCCAGCAGGATTGCTGCTGCAATTGTGCTGTATAAGCTTGCACAAGAAGTTGTTGGGTGGTTCTGCTGGTGCTAATAATGTGCACAGCAGCAAGAGGAGAAGGAGGAGGAGGAGGAGCTGCTGCTGCTGCAGAGTGGACATGCACAACACATCCGCTGATAGCTTCTAGCATGGACATGATGAAGCTCCCTCTTTAATTTCACACATCAAAATCCCAGTTTTCTTTCTGCTTCCAAAATCACCAAACACTTGGATTTGTCAGCCAACCCTAAAACACGCTAGCCTCAGAATCAATCCATGGCTGCTGTGCTTTGCAAAAGCATAAACTTCAAGAGCACTGTGGGCTTTGCTGTGAGGGTTTAGGGTTTATGCTCCCCCTAAGGCCTCCCTTAATTTGAGGGTCATTTGAGCCCTCAAATTAACTCAAGGGTTAAGGCCCAAGAATTAGGGAAGGCCTTATGGAACACCAAAATGGGTCATGCTTGTGCTAAGCCCTGGCATTCATATTTGTTCAATAAGAATATAGTATCTTGAAAAAACAAGTGATTTTTAAATCAAGAAAAATGTTATGTGAGCTTAATTTAACATCTAACTTATAAATGAAATGTAAAGTGTCCCCTTTCAAAAACAATGCTAGACATAACCCTAAAACTCCTAGTTCATACTATTTATTAATTAATTACAATTCATCTATTTCCAATCACAAAAAATCTCATGCATTTAACGCATTTTCAAGTGACAAAAAATATGTTTTCAATTGGTTATAAATTATAACAATCAATTTGATTATTTATGAATTTGTGTTTCTTTATTCGTTTTTTCATCTTTCTCTTTCATCATGGATAATCATGTTGCATCCATTGGGCATATGTGAGGGATGACATACGTGATAGTCTTGTTGATGATTCTTAATTTAAGATCCAATTTATTATTTTTTTTATAGCTTTCATTTTGTTACAAATTTTGAGACAAGGTGTTAAACTTTGAGTTTTACAAGTGAACATTATTATCTATCTTATAATGTATTTGATGTCATTATATTTAAAACTTTTTGTTTATGTGTCAATGGCTAAAATAGAATAACATTTTGGTTTTGAGGCTTTTTAAATTATATTTTTCATATTAGGATTGATAGTATTTCATAATTCTCTTTTAGGAACTATGAAGATTCATGTCAACTACAAGTCACCAAATATGTTGATATTTAGATGAATAAATTTAGTAAGTCAAAGTATGAATCTAAAATCATACTAATTTGAAAGTGTTGCGTACGATTATTTTATGTTTTGTTGCAATTGTTTCATTATGATGATGCTATTTAGGCAAATGTGATTTTTCTAAAAGATTTTACTTAATATGATGTTTTGCACTAATCGAAAGACCCTTAATTGATTTAACATCCTTTTTGCATCCTAGTGTATGTTTAGATCTTTCTAATCGATACTTCATATAAGCCAACTAGTCACTAGCTAATCAAAAGAGAATTTTCAATCACATAAAAATGTGGTGGAATTTTCTTAATGTATTGGGCACACTAAAAACCTTATAAAGCATAATTTTTTTTCATTTGTTTCAAGGGAGGGTTTTTCATTTTAAGGGAGGGGCTTTACACTTTTGTAAAGGCCCCCCCTTTTATTCCAATATTTTGAACAAAATAAATCTTTTGGTATTATATATTTTTAATCTACCTACTTACATGCCTACCTACCTAATACGTACTTAGTCACTTACTTGGTACAATATATTTGACGTTCCTACCTTGTTGATATGGAGAGAAGTAGGTAGGTGGGTATATCTATTTACCTATTACTACTTAGGTAGGTAAGTGGTTATGTAAATGGGTTGATACATATGTTCTTAGTAAGTAGGTAGTAGATAGGTAAGTACCATATAAGTTATATGTAGATATTTAATATTTCTCGGTAGATACCTAGTAAAAAAATAAATACATGGTAAGTGGGTAGATAGCTAGTTAATATGTAGTTATTTAATAGGTAGGTAAATAGGTACCTATTCATGTTCTAAATATAGTAATAAAATTATGGAAGTAAAAATTAGCACTATTACAAATCAAGGGTTTTACACTAGATTTTTTGACATAATAAAATCATATTTTTAGTTATATTAAAGATTGGACAAAAATGACTTAATCTAAACATACTAATCATTTAGGCTAAAAACTTGATTGAATTTATTTTGATTAATTTCATATTAGTGTTTGTTTTGATTGAATTGTTTCATGACATGTAGGTGTTCATTCTAATGAACATGATTAAAACTATTAGTTGAGATGTAGTAATAGTTTTTTTTTTTTTTTTTTTTTTTAAATTTTTATTATTTTTTTTTTTTTTTTTTTTTTTTTTTTTTTTTTTTTTTTTTTTTTTTTTTTTAATTTTTTTAATAAATTTTTAATTTTTTAATTTTTTTTTTTTTTAATTCAAAAAAATTTTTCAATTTTTTTTTTTAAAAATTTACTTTTATAT
>Ga0116227_10001477_pt1 | contig 52377 bp, 40 predicted proteins | sample S1TSphgellanicum_FD_89693 | JGI IMG/M metagenome (GOLD analysis project Ga0116227, IMG submission 89693) | Host-associated microbial communities from peat moss isolated from Minnesota, USA - S1T2_Fb - Sphagnum magellanicum MG | ecosystem: Host-associated > Plants > Peat moss > Unclassified... | reverse complement strand
CGACAGGCATATTCGGAGTTACTGGGTCTCATTTTACCCAAGTCTACCAGTGCATCAATCTGTCTTTTCACTTCAGCTTCCTCCCAGTAAGACAGTCGACCAGGAGATGCTTTGCAAGGTGGAAACCCTTGCGTGTCGATACTATGCTCACCAATGGTGCAGCAGCCCAATTCGCCCTTGTTCCAAGCAAAGATGTCTTGGTACCTCTCTAGGATTCCCCAGAGTTGTTGTTGCCCACGTTCACCTAAATCGGTGTCGATCTTGATTTGTTCACAGATCTCTTTCCATCTGATCCCCGATTCACAATGACTGGACGATACAAACTTCTCAATGGGCTCGGAATCAGAGTCGCCATCTTTTACCCGGACAACTTGGAGCAGCATCGAAATTGTAGAATCATGTTCGGGACAGTGTTGCTGCAACAACAATGGAACAGGTACATCGTGTGTGGATTCATGCACGGTCTGTCTGCTCTTCTCCGCATCAGACACTCACCTGATCCAGTCGGCATAATCATCCCCATCTGCGATCTCTTCTGTCATGATCCCATCAGCCTGCTCCTGCAACATTAGTCGCAACATTTCCTACGGTCCTAAGTATTCACTGGTATCACTGTCATCATTGGAATCTGAGGTAGACACGTCGTCCCCCTTGTTGACAACCTCTTGATCCTGATCAGGTACTGCGTAACCATCTTGGTCGGCACGTGCGTCCTTCCAAGTGGTCGACGTTTCTCGCACCATCATACCCGCACTCATTCTCTACAACAAATTTACCACTATCAGTGGCAACACCTCTACATTGGTCCCAGGCCCATGCCTTACCTGGATCAGACCTCGTTCCACATCAACCACCGCTCCAATCTTCATCAGAAAGTCCAGACCAAGTAGCACGTCGTACCCATCCGTGTCTACTACCATAAAAGTCATGGCACATTATATGCCTCCGATTTTTACTTGTATCTCATCAACCCGGCCCAATGCCCGAGTGATCACTCCCGATGCAGTCTTGTAACTCTCATTTCCTATCACAAGATGCATCATACCCAACTTTCTTACTACAGCAACAGCCAGTATAGACATAGATGTTCATGTATCTACTAAACCTTCAACAACACAGTTGTTAATTTCCACAGGTAGATGTAGAATTTTGCTCCGATGCGTCTTATTGACACAAATCTTCCTTAGTGACAGGAGTGCAGAGACCACTAAAACTTGATCTCGGTGGTCTCCGAATCCCTTTTTCTCCTAGCCAGCTTCACCAAGCTCTCAAGGTGCTCCAGCTCTCTAGGGATCATGAGAATGGTTTCCATGGGAGATAGAGGGATCTTTCCTTTTATGAAATGTGATAAAATTTTGGACCTCACAAAAGTGTCCCGGTTCGCACCAATTCCCTCCCTTTCAGCTAGGGATTGGCGCAATTCCTCCTGGTGCTACATCGACAAGAGTCCTTTTCCTTGGCACTTGGGTGTAGGAAAACAAATTTTCATTTCCACATAGCTTATCAAGTTGCTGCTCGGTCGCTGTTCGGTCGCCACTCCATCGTCGAGCAACACTTCTAAGAAATTCACTACTCCAGCTGTTGATTTCCCATCTTTGGGCTTCTTCCAGCATTTGTCTTCAGAATGCCCTAGTCCTATACAGAAGGTACATTTGATTCCACAGTTTTCTGTCCTATGCAGCATATTGCACTTTGCACATTTTGGTTGTGCTTCATTTAGCCTCGAACAGGCAGTGGCCATATGGTCCCCACCTTTACAGAGCTGGCATGCTCCAAAGACAGTGGAAGAGGATGATGATGCTAGATCATGTGAATTCCCCTTCAAGAAATTAATGAGCGTGTTGTTCAACGCTACAACCTGCTTCTCCACATTGCTCTCCGACGTCTCTTCTTCCTGTTCCTCTGGAAGAGACTCATACGATGTTTCCCCGAGTTCACCCAGAACTCTTTCAACCTTCGTTGCAGCTCCAACGAATTTTTCGATATCTGCGAACGTTCTCACCACGCAGAGCTTTCGAATCTCTGGCCTTAGTCTGGCCAGGAACCTCCTCTTTTGCTCTATGTCTTGTATCTTGCCTTTCCAAAACAATTTGTCCAGGCATTCAAAATATTTCTGAACCCTTTCTTTGGGTTTTTGCATGATGGCATCCATCTTCATTCGAATGTCATCAGCATCTACGTTCCCGTACTTCTGCACCATCAACGTCCGTAGTTTAGTCTAGTTGGTTGGCACCGGCTACAACCTCCTAAACCACTCCTTCGCTCGACCTCGCAAATTCAACTTAGCGATCTTGAATAGCTTGTTAGCAGTGAGATCGCGCACTTCGGCAACCATGGTAAGTCGCTCCGCCCAATCATTCACATCCTCATGATCTCGTCCCTAGAACAACTCATCCATTCCCTGAGGACTCGTCATCTTCACATAAGTTCAACATAGCAAAAATGCAACACTCCTCTCCACACACAGTTCTTCAATTCAAAAATAGATGCAAACAAAATTGATCAGAATCTCAGCTCCTGCAACACAGTTCTGATTCTTAAAAAAAACAAATGTTGTCCGAATCACCCATCAAACTCGGATTGAGCACCCTCAGCTATCGGTTTCAAAGGCGCAATAGTGGATGGAATAGTGGTGAAGTTTTGCTCATCCGTAGACTCTTGCTGAAATCTCCATTCTCCTTCCTGGCTTTGCCATACTTTCCAGTTAATGAAGCGGGATCTCGATCCGCCATGCTCCACCCGAAGCAAGCGATCTCCCTCCTTAAATAAATCCTCCACGCTAAGGATGTACAACCTCACAAAATGGTTAGGTGACATCGCCGACTTAGGAATCCAAACATCCCCTAGCCTTGGTAGTGCACGCTGTCTCTCAGCATATGAAGGAGCAACTTTATGCAAGATAGGAGGTGAAGTAAAAATTGGTCTGTAAGTCCGAGGTCGATGCCCACCCCCTTGCTCCATCGATTACCTTCAACCAGATTTGTGCACAGTGTAGAAACCACTATGAACTACTTCTACAACAATGTCCCCTACTCAAGCTTCGTCGAGATCTATCCCTACAAGTTTCACCACTCCAAAACCTAAAAAGCGTAAAATCACTGCTCCTCTCTGTGGTTTGTTCTGAACAGTAGAGAAATCAAATCTACTAACAAGCTGTTGCTCACGAATCTCCTGAATCACCTACTCCACAGGAACTCCCTTGTCGCTAGACGAAAACATGATCTTCAACTATCATTTTATCTCAGCATCTACAGGTTCTACCAAGGTTGGAAACACGGAACCATGCTCTGATACCAAAAAGAGAGGGTCCAAAAACACACAGCACATTGACTTCCTTCAACGAACCCAAGCGTCCATGTTCTCATGATCTACTCCACACAATTCAGACCTTCGATCTCACATAGCACACTAACTACCTACCGACTCTTTCAGACGAACATTACAAGATCAAAGACGTACAAGTGCTTTGCTTCCACACAACAACAGAGCAGATTTTATAGTATCCATCTCCTGCCTCGCCCATTCACATAGATGCCAGCAAGGGAAACTCTCTCATTACATTACAAACTAGGTACATTCCCCGAAAGCATAAGCTCGCTTTTCCATCAAATGTTCACAAAAACACCAGATTCCCAATGTTGTCTAATCTCTCTCTCTCTCTCCAATTCCTCTGTAGTAGCTTGACCGATTACCAGGCACAACGGAAAGTTCTAGCATTCAGCCAAGCTATCCTAGCTAATAGAGCTTCTCCTTGCTATGTCCACAAGGATCGCCTCTTCTACCTCCCAAATCTCTCCTCCTCTGCTGATCATCTTCCTCCCTGTTTTTTAAAGCTACCCAAAAGCTCACCAGACTTCCGTTAACTTCCTCCTGAAGCCTCCCAAATCTCCTGCCACTCCGTTCTATCCGGCTCCCATCGTCTACCGCCATTGTTTGCTCCTCTCCATCAATTCGGTTCCATCCCTCCTCATAATTTCCAGTCGCCAATTTTCCTGGACCACTCAGCACACACCAGCAAATACCAAGCAAGCCATGCAACTCCATGCAGTAATTAATGGGGCGTCACAATAAGATGACGGCTGATCAGGCAATCTAAACCTCAAGATCAGCCAGCATTTAGCTTTGCGCAGTGACCTAATTTCGCACTACACTAGATCTAATTTCCAAATAAATTCGTGATTAAAAATTGCAGAATATGACAAATAGTTCCCAAGGTATTGTAAATGTCTTTAAGTCTTTTTGGATGTGTCATCAACACAATTTCAACCATGAGATTGATCATCTTTTATTTAAAGTTCAAATATGGAGCTTTGAATAATGGTCATGGCATTCAAATTATAAAATTATATGCCTTCAAGCAATACATTTACATTGACATTTTATAATATATTGCAAGCAATTCATTACATAATTGCTCTACATTCTACAAAATATTTTGAAAAATCATGAAAATTTATGAAATCATGCGACTTAGTCAATGAATCATTATCAATAAATTATAGAATAATTTTGGTTGTTAAATAAGTCATGATTTTCTATAATGATGTGAGATTAAAGACCATTCATCTACCCTCTAGTAATTGGTCATGAATGTTGAACATGAAGAAATAGGATTTAGGATGTTTAGTAACATTATTTTGTAACACATTTTGGGGAATGTGATTGATTTAATTTTAACTACTACCATCATTTAGGTACTTCTAATTCATTACTATTAGAGGGATTACAATTTTAAGTTCAACTTGAAACAAGTTTTTGATAACAATGGTAGTTTTTTTTTTGGTCCTTTATGTCTTCACCCAAGTGGCTTAAAATATTACATAAAAAATAAATTTTCACAAACTCATTGTTGCAACCTTTAACCTTGGTCTTGCAATTAATTCCCAAAAATGATGTGAAAAAAAATTATTGTGCCACTTTCACTTTTCAACACAAATATTATTGTACTACAAGTGTTTATTCAAGAAGATTAGAAAAAACAATTACCTTGGTAATGAACTAGGTCACAAGCTTTACCATTTGTGAACATACAACAATTCTTATGAATTATTTATGGTGATAGGAAGTACTTTTATGTGGGTTTATTTTTGTGAAGAATTTTTTTTAAATACCAAAAACTATAACATCAATGTGATCTTTTCAATACTTTAGGATGGTTTGGGGATAGGAAAAAAGTTGAAATAATAAGAATAAAGTAAATTTAGAAAGTTTCAAAACAAGTCAATAAAAAGAATATAAGAAAAATAAATTTTGAGCTAAGAATCGGTCGAAGGTTAAAGACAAACAAAAAAGTTTTGTCCCAAGAAAAAAGAAAACTTGAGAAAAAGCCTTACAAAAAAAGGTGGTAAACCTTGATATTAGATCTACAATTTTATGGATAACATAAACTCAAAATCTACACCATCACTTAAAATCCAAACATATTGAAAAAAATTTATTACACTATCAAATAGACAAAAGGTCATAACATATTCAAACCTTGTTATATATTATTACCCATGTCTAATTAGATCATATTATCAAAGAAAACATGGATAATTTTGTTGCAAAAATGCAAGAATCAAGGTCAAGAGGACAACCAAAAGAAGAAGTAGTTGAATTTGATGGTGGGTAGTTCTCATTTTTCTTAAACACCAATTTTGGTTCTTTGAATAAATTTAAATAACTAACCCGAATTATCCTTTTTGAATTCAATTCTAAAAAACTATTTGGTTTTCAAAAATCCCAAGAAAGATAATTGTTGAGTTTTAATTAAACAATTTTCAGTTGATTTTCATTTTAAAAGGGTTTGATCCAAGACCTTCTAAAGAGGATATGATATTTATCATTAGAGGTTACACTCCCATGTGTGATAATAAAGTTATGATAGTTTTCATTAAATATGATACATGTGTAGATACATTTAAGTTTAAATGTTTCACACATTCAACTTTTAAATAAAACTATCATTCGGTCCTTTATCTAAATAAAGGCATAACTTTAGTGGTAAATGTACCCTTTGACTGCAAGAAGGTTTTTGGGTTCAAATTTCCACTTGATAAAGTCTAGAAAACCTAGAATACATGAATTTTTACCCCCTAGTAAGGTGAAAATTGGTTTTCCAAAAACTAAGTTCAACAGTTCACCCCATAACCCCCTTGTGTATTAGAATTGGGGCCATAGGATACCATGGATGGTTTTTGAAAATCTAAATTTTATGCAAATTAGAACAATCAATTCTCATTGAAAGAATAAGTAGCTTGAAAATCAAACTAGTTTATGAGAACCACCCAATAATGGTTGAATCTCACAAACCATTTAAAAAGTGTAAACATTTCAAATCAATGTAATCAACCAACCATACAATTGACATGATGTTTTAAGGGCAATAGGGTTCATTGACAATAGGGGTTCCAAGAGAGAGTGTTTAATAAAAAGGGACTACAAAGGATAATTTTGGATTTTCATAATGTTTAATATATTACAACTAGGGTGTATTGTTTTGTTCCTATAATTATTTAGTATTGAGATAGTTTAAACAAAAAAAAATATTCAATAATGTATTGGATGTTGTGTAAAAATCATTTGAAGTCTTTAACCAATTTAAAGTCAATTTTTCATATTACAATTTTTGCAAAAGGAATGCATAAAATCATGTAATTGATTTCAAATGTTTTGTACAACAAAAGCATGTTTCTATGTATGGTTGAACTAAATGAAAGCATAAATCAAAATTTCATATGCTTTAAATTTTATACAAAAGGCCTTTAGGAGAGAAAGTTTTTTAAAAAATTACCATTTGGTTAATTGTTCTCTAGAGTTATTTAAAGTCTATAGCTTCAAGCCATTTATGTTTGTGCACCTTAAGTGCATTCTAGGATTATATTCATGATTGCCAAAACAAAAAAAGACCTTGACAAAATGTGGCTGCCACCTTCAACAAAGTGTTGACTTTTATCATCAATGTCAAGGGTACACATAATATCCCTCCTAATACTACAACTTGTTTTGATTCAATCCCACTTGGGTCAATTAGTGGCATAGAAGAAGTCATAATTTTTGCCAATGTGAATGATTGTGGAAAGTGAACTTGCAACTATTTTTTGCCCTTTGTGGATCCAACACCAAATTTGTTCCTCAAGGTCTTTAACCTTAAGTAGTTGATTGAATAGCCACCATTATAAGACGCAATGGTTTTGGTAATGTAGCTCCACACATGAAACCCAATCTTACCAAATCCACTATAATAAATAAATCATGGTTTTATGTTGAATCATGTGGCCTTGGACCCAAATGGGTAATAACCATCATTCCAATAAGGCAATTTGGCTACCATGCCTTGGCCTACAAGACCTCCATATCCTTGACCTTGATTTATATTATTTTTTGTATTTTTCTCTTGTCCACTTTTTCCTTTTTGGACAATGCCATTCCCATGCCCCCAACCACCTTGATTTCCATGAGTTGAATTTGGTCGAAACTCAAGATGCATATCATAATAATGTGTTATGTCATGACCTACCTTATCATAATGCTCACATTGGAGCTACATACACACCTTGGACCTAAGCTTGCCCTTCGCCTTTTTGTGGACAATCCTTCTTTAGGTGATTCCTTACACACCTTGGCCTTAAGCTTGCCCCTTGCCCTTTTGTGGACAATCCTTCTTTAGGTGATTCCTTGCACACCTTGGCCTTAAGCTTGCCCCTTGCCCTTTTGTGGACAATCTTTCTTCAGTTGATTCCTTCCACACATCCAACAATTTGCATTTAATTGTTGTTGTCCCAAAAATTACACCAACACAATGTTTGATTTCCTTTTGAAAACCCCCATATTTTGTGAAACAATTTTGTTTGGCTGTCCACTTTGTTATTGGGTGAATAGTTTAAATGATTGGTGTGTTAATTGTCCTTGTTAAAACAACCATCATCATTTGCTTTTCCACCATATTTAATTTAATCTTTTGTTTTAACATAAACACATTTGCCAATGTAGGTTGACCAACTTGTAATACAGTAACATCCCACATTCCTTGCCTAAGTTCCTTATCCAAATTCCATACCAAAATTCGACAACCTAAGCCTTTGTCACCTTCTAAGTCATAATAATCAAACCTTCACATACATGAATATGCTTCATGAAAATTTCATTGGTTTTACATTGAAACTCCTACAAACATCTTAGCTTTTTCCTTCATATTCCTTGGGGTAAAAACATAGTCAAAGGATCTAATACTTAAGTGAATGGACACTTTTTAAAACTGCATTTTTGTATATTTAAAAAACCGCAAGTGAAACATAATAGTTTGGATTGTCATTTTTTTTGGGAATATTTTTCATTAATTGCAAATTTTATGTGCTTAAATCTTAACACAAAACAAAAAAAAATTGCATGTTCAAAGGATTCAAACCTCGAAAGTCGATAGTCCTTGTTTTTTTCAAACTCTTTTTCTACCAAAATGTGTACCATTCCTTTTGAAAATTGAAGAGGATTTTGACATTGATGATTAGAAAGGCAAAAGGACTTGAATTAATGAAAACTTTTTTTATAATCAATTTGAGCACATTTGGTTCAAAAGTGATTTTGACCTTGAAAATTATGGATTTTGGACATGTGCCTTTAACAAAAGTTGTTCATGTTTATGTGATAGAGGGCATGAATGCATAATATACATGATATAAAATCAATTTGTAAACAATATTTACTTATACGAAAAATGAAATGTTAAAGGGGATACCTAAAATACAAATTTTCAAGTAATTATAAACCAACACAAAAGTAACACATGTCATGTGCAATTCTTGGAAAATGACTTTTACCTTGGTGCGCCTAATTCCTTTGATTGTGTTTTCACCTCTTTGTAGATTTTTTTCAACTCCTGGAAAAACTCCACTATAGGGTTAAATGTAGGCAATGGTCATTGCCCACTAATTGAAAGGCCAACCTTAAAATTTCCACTTGCCAAATTTCGATTTGAAGCAATGGAACTACATCCAAGTAACAATGCCCTAAAATGATTAAAACATAATTTGACAACTTAATACAACTACCACTCTTCAATCCTAGACTTCATGGGTTCATCAAAACTCATGGTATCCACCTATAAATGGCCTTTTTAGATGTTGAAACAATCCCTTCCATGCCATGAAATGTGTGAATAGTTGTGAAATGCGCATTTGCTACATATCACATTAATTATCAATTTCATGGATGAAATCATCTAGTGTAATGGTACCATCACTTTGAAGTACTAATGTGGCCTTTTGGTGGCTCCATAAACTTCTTCCATGTCTCACAATAATGGTATGATGACATGAATATAAATTGTGTTAAAATTTGAACCAAACTACTCCCCCTTCATCGATGTTGGTGTAGTGGGTGGTTTGAACCACACCTTTTCCTTCATCAACCCACTACTACTATTTGAAATACCTTCCCATTTAAAGAAAATTTAACATTTCCATGGTGCCCTAAAACCTTAAAATATGTTCCAAAATATTAACCAAATAAGGATGTCACATTCATGTGGCTATGACCCAACATTAAATTTATAAGGCACTTACATCCATTGAATATGTTTCATAGGGCCAAACAAATATGAGGTTCATTGTGAACATAACAAATGTGATTTACAAATCATTAACCCAATCTTACCATAATGAAAAAATAATGAGGTTGTTTAATCATCACTTCCAAATGCAACCTGCAATAGAAATTCAAATAATGATAGAAAGGGGATTAAAACTTTCGTTCAATACTTAATCACATTTTGTAAGCTTCGATTGAAAATTTATGACAAAACAATTAAACAAAATTGGTAGATGTTGGCAATGTGGCATTCAAAAATATAAAAACATGATTTTTTAATTGAAATTTCTAATAAAAAAACCTAAAATGATAGGCATAAAAAAGACCACCCTATCAATATGGACAAATTAGTTTAGACTCATTGTTGTGATTGGGGTGGTCTTTTTTACTTATCAATTAAAAACTACTTGATTGGTCGTTTTTATTAGTAAAAAATTGGACCATTTTATTTTATTAGTCAACTTTTTTTCAAAATCTAAATATTTTTAATGGATTATTATTTTTAAAATATTTTTTAGATAGATATATAGTAAATAGATGTAAATAGGTCATAAAGAGGTAGCCAAGTAGGTAGGTGGTAAGCCTAGCCTAATCTACCTAATTACCATAGTTTAACCTACCTACCTTAGTCCTTTAGGCATGCACATAGGTTATAGTACAAGGAATTGAACCCCAAACCTTCACAATGATAAACCAAGTCTTTACCAATAGATTATACTTTCAAAAAAATAATTTTTGTCAATTTTTTTAATTTCATATGTTTATTTCACATGGTAAACAAGAAAGTTAGGTAATTAATAAATAAATTAGAAGTGGGTTGGTGGGTAAGTTGCAAGATGATAGGTAGGTAGAGGAGGTAGCAAGTAGGAGTAAATAGGTAGGTAGGCCTATGTAGGTAGATAGGCCTAAGCTACCTACCTGCCTACCTAAGTCTACTTATGTAACCTAAGTAATAACTAGGTAGGTGAATAGGTACACCTAGGTTGGTTACCTAACCTATGTGATAGATAGGTAATTTTGCCTAGTTACATAAATAGATTTAGGTAGACCTAGGCTACCTACCTAACTTTGGTACTAGTTAGCTAACCTTTGCTTATTAACTACATAAGATGTCCAACTTGATTAGAAAATCATTGGTCATTTTACTTTGTCCAAATTCGTTAGATCTCCCATTTCATTACAACTTATTGGCCATTTTGACCAAGGTTATCAATTTTTTGTTCAATTTAACTAGATGTTTAATTTCATAGATGGTCAAATAGTTAAGTTCACTCATAAAAAAATACACATAACACTAGGCCATGGGCTTTTAGTCAAAATGGACATGTTTGTTAGTCAAGGTGGATAGGATAGTCAACTTGGACAACTTTAAAAACCATGAATTGTAATAGTTAATGTTAATGGCATGACATTTCACCACTTGGAGGTTCAAGTAATGAAATAACAAAAATGGGTTAGGTCTTCTTGCTACTTGGTAATGCCACCTTGATGATGTTAATTCAACTTGCATTGATCCCACCAAATTATTTTCCTTGAAATTTCCAATACCAAAAATATCATGTCAATATGACATTGTATTAAACCATGGAAAATTTCCAAAAAAATCCCCAAAGTTTCAAAAAACTATTTTTTTCAAGTCATGTCCTTGTAATGTCATGACATGACTTTCACATCATGACCTATTTAATCACCAAGTGGAAATTGTATGGGTTTTTTAATTTATTATTTTCCTTGTTTTGCTTATAAGTTGGTGTTCACTTATTAATTTAGGATGAAAATTTTTAATGAAAACTTCCTTCATCCATATTATGGATGAAAAAATATATTTGTGGATGAAAAAACTTTTCAAATTTTAGATTTAAAAATTGGAAAACCAAAAAAAATAATGAAAAATAAGAAACTAGGTTCATATTGGCTTTAAACTTGTACTTTTTTTAATCCAACATTACAAGTCGCAAACCTTTGAAAAAATTCAAACCTTGTAAGTTCAACAATTTAAACTTTTTTGGTGATAACACTTCAAACAACTATGGTTGTTCCTCTTGTTGCTTTCAGGTTATTATAGTGTACATGAAAAAAACATTGATGAAAGAAAGGGGCCTAACAAGGTTCCTCGAGCCCAAAAACTAGCTATTGTTTGGAGCTTGTGGCTATGATGGTGGTGGGTGATGGTGGCAACTTATTATTGTTAATGGATGTTATTATTGTTGTGTTGGTTCAACAATTGTCATTGTCAAGTATGTTGGTCTCAATGGATGTTAACACAATGTGATTTTTGTCTTAGCTTTAATAATGTGAAGAAATTTAGCTAAATGAGGTAAACGACAATGAAAAGGGATGGGCCCTATTATGTGATGGTGGGCCCAATTCCTAAACCCTCCTCCTTTTTTTCCTTTTTTTTTTCATTTCTTTTTTCTTTGCACCCTTTCTCAAAATTCAACATAATTAAACCAACCTTCAATCCTTCATTTTTTCATTATGTTCGTTTTTTTTTTCATTCACAACCTTTCAAACTTTGATTATTAGGCCCCATTTAAAGTTCAAATCTTAAGGAACTTTTAAATAAAAAATCAAGAAACCCAAAAAAATGTTGTGAACAAATTACCTTTAAGCTTATCAAGCTTAGTAAAAACAAACAAACAAAATGTTACAACTGCATTATCTTGGCCAAAAGTGATTTAAGATGATTTGTATACATTTCCAATGAATACCATAGTAGTTGCCACTTAGTGCTTTTGAAGGTGCATTGTTGTCTTACATATTACCATATTGATGGACCAAACAACCTAGATGATTCCAATCTTATAAGGCTCTATGCATGCAACATCCAACAACCTTTGGATTTTAGAAGGAATTTTTTTGTGTAAGCTTGACCAAACACAAGGCACATGTGAAGATGTTAATAAAGGAACTAAACAAGCTTGCAAAGAAGGAAAATAATGAGTTATAAACAAAAATAGGTGTAGGTTCTCAAATAGAAGTTGAAGAAGTAAAACCAAAGCATATGTTGAAACAGAAGGTGAATTAGAACCAAAATTAGAACTTGAGACAGAAGCAAAAGTAGTTGCAAAATTTAAAGTAACACAAAAGTAAAGACCAAAACCCAAGTAAGAGGATATTTGATTGATTCAATGAGAGGTTGAGGTGGATGCAAAACTAGCACCAAAACGGAAGCAATAATGTCACAAGAAATGGCATCTAAAGTCAAGCCTAATGTTAATGTTAGTTAGTAGTATTTCAATGGTTTATTTAAAAATTTTGTTAGTTTAAACATTGGGTTACATTTGTCCCAATGGTTTGTGCCTATGGCCATGGTTCATAAGTTTATTCGCATGCACTAGTACAAAAATAACATGTAATTCATGAGTTTAAATCATTATGGGACTTTAAAAGTGAAATAAATCCACCCCACCTAATCATGTCACCTTGTCTAAATGTATGTCATTATAAGGACACTATGTATTCATCAAATTTCACCCCTAATTCACATAATACACTATTTATTGAAGTAATTTAATATAATAAATAAGTTTTTTTTTATGTTGTTGTTTTATGTTCCGCTATTATCATCCTACTATCATTTTAAGAACTTTGAAATAATGTCTTTTGGCCCTATTGATGAAATTTGTCTAAAATAATATCTCCAATCTACAATTGTTTTTAAAATCGAATTGCAACATATTTTTGACCTATATTGATATTGTTGACATGTATGATCAAGTTCAATTGGATACACCACCATCAAGAACTTGGCAAAACAAGGAGTGTGAAAATAAATAAATTTCAATGATGATCATACTATTGATTTTTTTTTTTAAAATGGATGTTTTTATATTTGAAATTCTTATTTCAAACCTTCATTTTAAACACATAATCTATTGTAATGAACTATTATGTACTTAATTTCTTTAATCTATAGTAAGCAACACATATTTTTACAATCAAAAGCAAACAAAACAAACTTGTTTCTTCACAAAATTGTATAGGCAAAGTTATATTGTGAAGATCTATATTTTTCATACTTTCAAAAATGATATTATCACGATCATTCTCTTTTCAAAATTACATCTTTCTTGCTTATATATAGGAAATCTACGTTTGAAAATGAAATCAAAATGATGGTCAATAAAATACAACTGGTAGAATGTAACTAGTAATCATTAACAATGTCTAGTTCTAGGTTATCTAACAACTATACACTACAAATTATTATAGCTAATCTACATAACTATAGAACAAAAATAATCCACACAATGTAATCTACAAATCACTCTTTAACAAAAGTTCTCATACAAGATGGCATATTGATTTGCATTGTAAGAAGCCTTGGAATCTTTGTGCAACTAAATGAATAGTTCACGGATCCAAGGTGAACAAGGGCAAAAATTAACATAATTCATCAATAGCAAGTAAGATTGGAGGAAAATCTTAGAACACACAAGATGCATGCTCATGGATGACCAATATGCTTCTCCATTTGCTGATCATTCAAGCTACTCAGGCAATTTTGGATATAGTTCAGACAGTTACCTTTGTCAAATAATAAGCATAGCCATAGTCATTTGGGATTCTTAGAGCAAACAAGTGTCATTTGGTGTCATACATGACAATGTGTGTAAAGAAGAAAAGAGAGTTGGCAGCTGAATCCACTGTCTGATGTCTACACTCTCTTGAGCAATAGTGAACTTTTGTAATTGTGACTCGTGAGGGGAAGCTGTCAATGGGCCACATAGTCTTCACTGGCAGTTTTCAATGGCAGAAAACTTACATTTCCAAAGCCCTGTTGCACAGGGCAGGAAGTATGGTACCAGGCAGCTCCACAATGCACACCCATATGTTACTATTGACATTCTTCATCAACCCTTAAAAACATTTCCACAGCCATGATCATAATAGTTGTGGCATGCATGTGTAATGATCTAAACCTTCTATGAATGAAAGACAACAGGAATGACCTAAAATTAACTCTTAACAGCTGAGGGTCAGTTACTAGTGTGGCCTGTGCTGTTGGCCCAAGTGTTATCACAATCTTACCAAATAAATTCCAGTAAACCCTGCTCATTAAGATCTTTCCAACAACACCAAAGGCACATTCCAATTCCTCTGAAATTTTCAACTACGATTTAATTTAATTTTGAGTGAAAAATCCATTCAATATTCAAGAACTTTTGCACCGCAAGTCTAAACATCTTGGAACCAAGCCAATGCACCCCTCCAATAGACCAAGAATGCAACCTGAAGCATCCCAGTTTGGTGGATCTCATAAGTGCAAACAAAACAAAAGAAACAAACTACCTTGCTTCATAGATAGATTTGTCCAGTGTAAGAGTTTGGTAGTCTACTTTAGGGAACAAAGAACTGATCAATTGGTGGATTTATGAAGCTACAACCAGTTGCAAAAGGAGCTTGAGACCCATGTTGGTGGGTTGCCTAATGCAGCTGGTTTTCTGTTCTTGTTCAGACTTCAGACATCTAAGACTATTCGGTGTAACATAAATGATCTCGAGTTGATATGCAAGATGGGCATCATATGTCACATTGTTTTATGAAATTTTATCCATAGGGATATCTAGATGCATTAAAAACCAAAGACCTTTGTGAGTGTAGGGTTTCACCACAGTAATGAGCATCAATATGATACACTGAATTCATACTCCAGGTGTTGTTTTGTTTTTCCTCCCCAATTTTGTAATATCAAGAATTTGGAAAAATTTTCCCCAAAAAAAAGAAAAATTAGTCAATTCACACTAGACAAACAGAAATTCCAAATTTTTCCTAATTTTGTGTCAAAAGACCAAAAAAAAAAAATTCAAAATAGAAAACGCTGTCATACTCATGTCTCCATTTTGTTTTGTATTATTGTATGGGCTTTCAGATTTACTCTGCAGATGTACCTATTATGTTTCTTGTGTTTTGGAAGGATTAACCTCAAATTATCTCTAAACACTGATTAATTTTTATTGGTGTCCACTCAAGATTTCCAATGACTACTAACCAATGACTGGACAATAGGAAGGGCCAATGTGTTACAAACCGGGTACTATCCATTTCAATTATTGACTCCAGACCAGACCAGTCAGAGGATTGCATTGTGCAACAACACTCCTTGGCCATACCTGAAAATTTCCAAACATAAATTCTAGTTGGTACAATGCAGTCTGGAGAGGTGCTGCAGAATAACTAGGAATACACGCAGTTCCCAAAATCACAAAGCTCCATGTGTACGGCGACATGCAAAATTGTGGACTTATATATATGTCTTCGAGTACCTTGCCAGTATGCACCTTGATAATGATTCTGATAAGCCTTGCACCATGGAAGCAGTTCTGTATGCCGCACCCCATATCCCTCCTCTGTGTGAGTATGTGGTGGTCTCCTTATGCTTTGTGTCTTGTGCATGAACTTTTTTGCACTAAGAAATTCCAGTGACAGTGCCCAAATTACATGTGAAGCACAAGCATGCTGCAAGTCTTACATGGTTTGTTTCATAAATTAGGCCCACTTTAGATGGGAGTCCAAGGTCCAAATTCTTAGGAACCAATTTGGACTCATTTGAAGTAAATTGAATCCTTGAGTTGGACCCTATCTTGCATCTTGGTTCTCCAAACCATGAGCTCTCCTTTGAGCTCATTTTTTTTTGGGGTCCAAACCAATTGATTTTCTCTTCAAAATGGTGCCATGTAATTTTAGCCTTGATTTGCCACTTGTTGGTCTCGGATCCTCATCTATGGCTGTGGGTCCAATTTATGGCTCTCAGCCAATAGGATTCGTTCTATTTCATTGGACCCTAGACCTTGGACCCTCATGTAAAGTTTCCGACCATTGCAAGCGTATTGAAAAGCTTTACATGTAATTTCTCCAAACTTTTGTAGATTGCGTGGGTTACTAGCTTTGCTTTGGAGCCATGCAAGAAGGTTTTTTTTCTTGGGACCTAGGTATTGAGAATCTCATCATGAGGAGGGATTTTTTAGGTGGGCAATTCTTGCCATTTTTGGACCTATGCAAAGGATTTTTTAATGGGAAAAAGGCCCACATTTGCCAGATCTCTGCAGATGTTCTGGCGATCTGTTCTCGAAAAATAATGATAACAAATTGCCAGATTTCTGCAATTAGGTTCGAGGCAGGTAGCCAATAACAGAAGGATGCTTATATTTTGAAACTTCCATATCTATTTTTGATAGGTAGCCAAATTTGGTTAAATCTTCTCATAGATGATGGCAACTTTGGCTATATCACAAGATGGAGGAAAACAACACTGATCATAAAAGCATGGGAGGAGGGAAGTTCCCTGGAGCAATTGTAAATTGCAAAATAATGAAGGGAGAAAGACTCTTTCCTGCTGCTGTCTGGCACTGCAGGTGAAAATTAAACAACACATCTCTTGAATCCTCTCCATTTATCTGAGAAAATCAGCCTGACCACATGCAATGATGATACCTTTCATTGTGTTGACATAAAGAATAAGGATTATTAATTAACTTACCAGCAATCTACACCAACTTCAATCCTCTCTTAACATTAAATTTCAGTGATGATGATTTCATCGGATTTGGTTTAGGTTTGATGGGCTATAGTCATAGACAATTTCAAAATGCAAATTTATTAGAGGTTGATTCTAGACTGAAAATTTTAAAATAAACATTTTACAAATTATAATGTTTCAAAATGTTCTTATTGATTTTAAAATATCGAAAGAAAAAAAAATAAAATTCAATGTCTTTTGGAATCTTTGTGTCCTTTCAAAAAAAAAAATTGAATTTTTATGTCTTTGAAATTTCATAAACATGTTTACATGTAATTTCATACAAATGTGAATATGGGTTATTTCATTTGAATAAGATTATTTCAAAAGATTAACATTTTATTTTTCTTTGAGATTAAGGTAGTTTCTAATAAAGACTTCTCCCTTAAATACCTGATTCAAGCATTTAATTTCCACTTGCTTAGCTGATTTAATGTTTATCTACCCTAATTACTTCCAAAATTTTAATGAATTAATAACAAGGGTGACTACTTAAATCTCCCCTTGGGATGATAATTGAGTGATATTTTGTACAATTCGAATTTTATATATACTTGAAAATGATAAATATAAATATTTTCGCAAGATACTTGGCCAAAGTGTAACCAACTCAGTCATGATACAAAGGTGACCAGTCAGGGAAAATGATCTAGATCATTTCTGAGGGGGTCAAAAATCTTGAAATTGATTATTGAAATAGTCTAACCATTTTTATTGATTAGTGGGTAAAAAACCTACTGATCAATAAAATACTTCTAACCCTTTCTTCTTCTTTTTTTTGTCATTTCATTGTCACTGGTAGTGCATAGTAATGCGGAGCCCAAGCAACTTACCAGCAAGCTACACCAACTTCAATCCTCCACTAACATTATATTTGCCCATTGACCTCTAGGACCCAGTCAGGGTTTTTTTATAAAGGATTTTGTGATGTAGTCAAAATATTGATCATTCAGAAAATAATTTAACCAAATTTGGCAACATTCTACATATAAAAGTAGAAAAACAAACACAATCTTTCTATATTCCTGACTATCTAGTAGAACTTATTATAAAATTTTGAAGATTTGAAAAAAAAAAAATCTTCTGGAAATGGGGAATTTGGGCCAGTTATTGCTTTTTTAAAATAACCATGTGGTAGGTTATTTTCTTGAATTTCTTTGGGATCATCATACATGTTATCAATTTCAATATCTAAAAATGGTGCCAGATTATCAGAATATTTTGAGGAATAACCATTGGTTATACATAATGGTAGGTTATCAAATAACATATTAATAACTGTTGGTTATACACCAATTATAGGATTAAAAAATAAAAATCTGATTTTTTTTGTTTTAAATTTTGTTTTGTATATTTTTATTTAAAGATCGATCCTACCTGGATGATAATCAGATCATCCAGGTAAGTTATTAGATTTTGAAATTTCAATTCAGGAGGTTATCAACAATCAAGAACCGACCAAGACTAGTTGCAACTTCCAACATTTCCTGGGCTCATTTTCACAGCATTGAGTTACCATGTTATGTCCAATAATTATTGTGACTTTTAATATATGCCCCCTTAAAGAAGTCCTGCCCAAACACAATGTACATTCTTATAAGATCCCCTGATTCAAATCAAAATCAGACTCAACAAGAGCAGTATGCGGCCCTGCAACCCAATTTGTCACATCCAAGATTAGTTATTTACTTTTTCTCATTCTCACTCATAAAATTGTTACTGGGATTGCAAAAGGTGGGAGACTACTAATGGCACACCAATCTGGACCAAGCAAACCATCTAGCCAATCAACAGCAGGTGCTAAGCTTTGCTGTGCACTCAGCCCGCCTCAACATCCTGTGCAAAAATGCTGGGCTAAAACCATTTTGCTGAACCAAACTGGCAGTTTTGGCTTCTCTTCATTTAAAATTTTCTGTAGAGTGCACAGGTGGAGATGCTCTGATTTGCCGAGGTGAGGATATGAAATTTGACACCAAACCCCCCTCCTAGTATCAACCTGGGGAGGTGAAAATTTCAAAAATCTGCCCCTGTTTCATACTTGGGAAACGCAAAATTCAAGTCCCCACCCCCACCTTCATACTGGGGACCTTCCCAAAACATTTGTTCATAACCTTGCTTGGACCTGGCACTAAAAACAAACACGGTTATTAGCCCAAACTGGGTTTGGGTTGTATCTCTTGATGAAGTTCGTAACTTTTAGCATTATTGTGATAGAATGGAGCAACTGCATGAGCAAGATCCATTTGATCTCCTCAATTTGTTTCATCATATTGGTTTGCAAAATGCATCCATAACTGATTTTTTATGCATTATGTCTCTTAATTGAATGTTTTCTGTGCCTTGCAACTTCGGAACAAGCTGCAGGTTGAAAGAACCGGATGGTGGACAAGTTCAAGATATTGGTGTATTTGTCAAAAACCCATGGGCTATACTCAACAGGGTATTTGTTAAAAAATCAGGCAGTATACCCAACCTCACAATTAACCAAACCCCTGCCCCGGTTCATACCTCAATATGCATTTTCATTATGCCAAAGTGATCCAACTACGTACATATTAACATTAACCATTAATATCAATCACCTCTTCAGCTCAGCCATAGCCCCTTTGACAATGATAATGAAAAGAGGAGCAAGAGTGAATGATGAAACAGATAAACAAAACCAATTTTGTCATGTGCAATTTTGTAATGTGTAGTTCTATTGAATTGAGAAAAGTTGACAACTCCGATTTTCTCCTACATACAAGTTAAGAATTTCTTAAGAACTTTTATTTCCTTTATCCTTCGTTGCTTTGTATTTTGTTTTCTATTCAGCTGTGTGTTATTGTCTAGTCTTTCAATTGCTTCTTACAACTACTGGCAGGATTTGAATATCACTTGGAAATTTGATGTCAATCATTCATAATCATACGCTTGTGAACTGTTAGGTCATGGATCTTGTTGACATGTTCAAAGCTTGGATCCACCATAGGCCTATTTGGACAAATCAATCTCCTCCCCTTCTTTTTCTTACACTAAAAAATAAGCTCCTTACGTAACAAGATCAAGTGTAATTCATGAGGGCTCTTATCGGGAAGACCACGTCTCTTGTGTAAATGTATACTTAAGAATATTCTCAAACAAAGAGGCAAGAACATTACTAACAAAACTAGGAAGGGAACTATAATTACAAGAGTAGCAGATACCTTGGTTCCTATTGAAAATAGATTTGATGAGTTATGCTATATATATATATATATATATAAACATTGTTTGTTTGTATACATTTTGTGATTTTGCGGTTTACATGTATGACCAGATTAACAATGGGATAAAAAATAAAGTAATACAAAAAATAGTAATTTTGAGGGAGTTGAATGGAGAATCCTCTAACCTTTCAGGAAGGTCTCATTGATAAATATCAAGGCTTAAAAAATTGAAAATATGTTGTCTATCTTCATTTGTCCTTTTGTTGAGTTTTTGTTTTTTTTTTCCTTCATCTTCTATTGGCTTTGCTTTTTACTTGTGTCATGTTTGAATGTGTTGGTTCGTTTTTTTTAGCTTTTGATGTGTCTTGTGATCTTATCGTAGTAGTGGAACATTTGGTGATAATGAAGGAATGCAATGAATGGAAGGATACATCCTATCGCCACAACAATCTTATGATTATCAATTCAAACAATAATGTAAAAAATACAAGTCTTGCATGTATAGTTCTTGTATCGAAAATGAGTATGATGTATGCTTTTGGAAGTTTTTAGAAGGTTCTTCTATTTTAAAATAAATAATGATGAAATATGATAGAAGGCCTTGATTTGTAATCGATGTTGGTGGACATTTTCACAACTTCACTAATTGCAATAATATGATTTTCATTTTAGGTCCAAGTTTTCAATGAACTTTGGAGAAAAAGTCAAAAAGAACTTGGAACACTCCAAACTGGAAGAACGTACCTTTTAACAAAAAACATTCCCCTATTTGTGAAAAGAAAATTATATTTCATAACATGCCTTTTGAATACACTAATAAATTTTTGGTAGGTCTTTAAGATGTTGCTTAGCACAAGCAACATAACAATGAACAAAGGATTGAAAGTTGACTTTGCATGCTAATGACTCATGATAATCTTAAATTGGGTATTGAATATGGATGATCAAATCTCACAAGTTTTCACAACCCTTTATAACTATGTACACAATGTTTTTACACATATTTCTCCAAAGATTGTCACATATCCTTGCACCTCCTTATATACTAAATGTTTAAATGGAACCTTTTCCACAATATTCACACAAATCATCCCCACATATATAAAGGTAAATATTTTGTGTAAAGAAAATCATTTCATTAGCATCCTATTAGCATGCATAATGAAATATACAAAAGGCATAGTCAACCATAGGTCAGTGACCCATATATATACATGTTTGTCTATGTGTGTGAATTGGATCACTAACAAAACAAAATGATGGAACTTGAAGATGAGTAGTATTATTAATAGTAATTACTAAAGTTGTTAAACAATGAAACAACTATTGCATAATGATGGAACTCTGCATCCTCTTAGTAATTTTATTTTTTGATGGTGGAACTTAATGTTTTTTCTTTGATTTGTTGGTCCTAAAATCTTGACATAAAGTAGGTTAGGTGTGATTTATTCAACATTCTCCCACACCTAATCCCATGTGAAATTACAAATGAAAAATATTAATATTGTTTTAGACTATGAAAGCTCATTTATCTTTTCAAAACTTGGAATGAAATTCTCCCTAACGGTTTGTGCTTGCATATTTACCTATTGTTCATTTGTTCAAATGCACATTATTTCTACATACTTAATTTGTGTTTTTTCTCAACAATAGTGATGATGTAATTTTATGTGTTTAGTGAAGCATGCAAAACTAGATTTTCATTAATAAATTATTAGATTAACTGTCATAGTAGATTGTAATGGTTTGATTTCCAAGCTCTCCCATTTGGGATTATAGCCAAGATGACTCATTAACAACAATTGCCAATGATGTATACCTTATTCTTGTCATAGACAATGTAACTATTTGTTATAGTCTACTACTCCACAAAATTAAATTTCCTTCAAATTTGAATCACAAACCTATCATGGACTTCCTATTGCCCAAATCTCGAGCCCAATTGGCATGAAAATAATCTATCAATTTGTTGTATTAACTTTCTTTGGGAAGAAAATGTCAATGTTGCATATCCCCTTGATGTATTGAAAAATTCAATTTTTTAGTTTATAGGTGCATAATTTAAGGTGCACACATGCACATGGACACATAACTTATTGCATATGTTATGTTTGGTTGGGTATGTGTGAAGAAATAAACTATTGACTATGAATGTCGCAACCCCACTTTGAGGGAAGTGTGAGGTCGCCACTCACACTCCCGAAAATGGGACTTGGGAGTCCTCCAGGACTCCCAAATCTTCAAAGCTCGATTGCAAGGGTCAAAAAACCTTGCATTGAAATGTTCTTTATACCATTGGAAAGGTCTTGAAGTGTAAATGTCCAAAATGGCCTTGTATGAGCCATTTGGACATCTGCAGCACAGGTTCTGGTCGAAAGAAGGGCCGAGAGTCAAATTGACAATTTGACTCTTGACCACTAAAAGTCGGGAATCGACCCGATCCCGGTGGGTGCAGGTGAAGTGCGACACACCGTTGGAAAGCTCTCAATGAGAACTACAAGTTTGCTTCAAACCTCGTCCCAATCAGAAGTTGGGGCGAGAAGTTATGAACACCCAAAGTCCCGGGAGTCCAAACCGGGACAATTTCGGGACTCCACTTTGGGAGTCCCGGGAAAAAGTGCCATTTGGATGCAAGTGCGGCGGTGAGACGCAAAGAATACTATATGGGGGAAGGTGGCGGCTTCCCCCGAGTCCAAACTATGGTGAGTCAAATGAGTCCAATGTTGCCCGTGGCTTGTCCCAACACTAAAAGGGTGCAGAATGAGTTCTAACCAACTTGTTAGTTGGTTTTGGATGCAAGACCGAATAACTAAGTAGCTTGTCCGTCTTCCTATTCTAATCTCGGAACTTTCAGTACGCCCCTCTTACCCCCTTTAGTGTTGGAAGCTGGAAGTGTGCCCCAAGTCCCCCACATTTCCACAACTTGAGAAACTTAGCCCCAATTTGGGCTAACTAGGGACTTGGGAGCGCATCAATGAATTGGTACTATTTTTTGCTTCAAAATTTTGACCACATAACAACTTGCAATCATTTTCCTTTGAGTCCATCAATGTTTCCAAGGGATGACAATTCAACATCCCAAACATGGTTAGTATTTTGTGAGCACAACCCTTTTGTGTGACAATGATTGGGCCTTCAATATGTAGGCAAATTATGTCTCAATGTACATTTGCATGTTCCCCACTTTGAACATTTCAAAATGTCCTTCTAACTATTCCTCTAAGTTTGTTATTTTGATTAATTATTATTTATCAATAATAAATTATTTTCATACAAGGTGGGGGTAAAATATTTCTTGTTTTCAATGTTATAGTCCAAATTGTGATCTATATAGTTATTTGCCAAACCCTATTGCTACAAAAAGGTATACATTTTAACATACCATGTTTTAATTCTGCGCTTTAGTTTGTAGACCATTTTTTGCAACTTAAAGACTTTATTTTCTTTCCTTCAAATGGCGATGCCTTCAACTTGCACCATGTAAACCTTTTTTTTAAGGTCATCATTTAATAACAATGTTTTTACATCTACATGCTTAATCAACCATCCATTCTATGAAGCTATTGTTACTATTATATGAATGATAAGCCACTTCATTATTGGCACAAAGGTCTTTTTAAAATCCAAACAATTTTTATGCTCAAAACTTCACATCACAAGATGCATTTTTAGTTTCTCAACTTTCCCATTAACCATTAGCTTCATCTTGTAAACCCATTTGCTATAACAATTCTTAGTGGCATGTCCATGAATTGTTAAGGTCCATTTTTGACAATGGAATTAAATTTTTGTTGCATAGATTCTTTCCATCTATGGTGTTGAACTATTTTTTCATAGTTTATTAGTTCCAAGATCTTAGCCAAATAGATCTACACATTGGTGGTCCTTGATTTTTTTATGAACATGTGATCATGTCAATCATTCCATGCTTCTCTTTTTCATGATATTATATACTCTTGTCTTCTACATGTATGTTTTCATGAATTGACAATCTTGCAAAGCCTTTGGACTTTCTAATGGATTGACAATATTTGAAACCTCCATTCTTTCGTTGTTCACCTCAACTAATGGAGATGGCTCATGCAATTCATGTTTAGGTGGTCCAAACACTTGCTCATGAGGCTGATTTTCCAATGATAATGGCATAATATCCAAATTAAAAGTCACAAAAAAATATCCATCCTTACTTCTCCTTTGATCTCCCTTGTTTGTTATATTTTTGTTAGACTACTTTGCCCCTCATCAAATACAACACACTTGACAATTATTATCATTTTTGTTTTAGGGTTGAAACAATGGTACAATTTCAAGATTTTGTCATATCTTGTAAACATGCATCTCATTTATTTGAGCTCTAACGTTGTCTTCTTGTTTCTTAACATTGTTGTTCAAGAAGAAGTTTTCCAACAAGTAAATTTCAAATGATGGTAGGTCATCTTGGGTAATGATGGGCTAAATCAAACTTTGTTAGCTACTAGGAAGTGGTTTGAACACAATATGAATAATCGCACTTTCTTGAATAACTCGTTTAATCACAACCAATTGGTTCACAAGTTCCTTAATAGTTTTGACAAATTTAATTTTCTTTTAAAGAATTCCTCCATATTCACTAAGTGCAATTTATTGAAGAGATAATTAAATTTAGCCACGTTTTGAATTTCATATAAATTTTGCAACATCTTCCAACAAGTTGTTTGGTTTTATTCATTTGATACATAAAGTATGATTTCATCTTTAATAAACATGATCAAAATTGTGAGGGCCTTGTCCTTTCATTCTTATGTGATTAAAACATTTTAATTCACCACCTTTAGTTCATCCACTCTTGTGATGGGATCATCAAGCCTTGCTACCATTAATGTAAGATCGTTATCTTTTTCACTTAAAGTTTGTACAGTGTTTACACACCAATGAATGGGGCCACAATTGGTTTTACTAGGTCATTTGCATAATTTTTCATGCTTTAGGACTATTCGGGACTATCTTTATCTTCACCTTCCAAACAATGTAGTTAGTAGTGCATTCAAGTTTGTTAGATTGTGAGACATCGTATGATTGTTCCCCCATTATGATGACTTGTTAATATAGTTCTTAATTTTCAATCCTTGTGAACTTGACATTAATATCAACAACATAACAATGATAATAAGTTTTTAACATGTAGTTTTTCATCATTATCTTGAACAAATCAAAACTTTCAATGTGCAATTTCACTTTGACACCATGTCAAGAAAATCACTTCATTAACATGCACAATGAAAAATACAAAAAATGTAATCAACCACATATCAACAAGCCATAAATAAATATACATACATGTTCATGTATGACATAAAAAATGGGGTTAGATGTGATTTTTTAACAATTTGACTTCTTCATTTAAATTTTTTTCCTTGAGTTTTGAATATTTCATGTTCCACTATCAACCTTGTATGCATTTAAAAAAGTTTAAAATATTATATAATCACATAAACTACTTTGCATGGAATCAATGGTATAAAATCTTAAGTGTTTCAAGTTTTACATTTCATCCAACCAATCACAATTTTGCTTAAACATATCAAATTTCATTTATTAGAAAGATTAAAATATTAGTGTTTGGGGTAGATATTTACATGCCACATGTTGTGTGCAAACTTTAGTTTCAACATTGTAGTGTCAAAATATTTATTTATTTTCAATGCGGGAAATTCAACACCTATAGTCAAACTTCAATTGAAGGATGCCAAAAGTTTTTGGAACTTTGATAATGGGTAGTATGGGCCTACACATCGCACATTTTTCACATTATCTTTTGAGGTTGTGGCTATTCCAAAGCTTGTTGTTCCTTGTGTACACATGCACATTCCTCTCACACAAACATAGAGAAAAAGGTAGAGAACAAAAGACAAGGAATGAGGGAGAAAGTGTGGATGAAAGAAAAAAATCAAATCAAAGAAAAAAACCACTACACAAGTGTAGCCTAGGCTTGTTAGTGGGACTTGGGTCTTTACCCTTCAATGATTTTGCTACCCACCCAAGTAATAGTAACAAAATGGTTTGTTTATTTTCTTGCTTTTTAACCATTATTGTTGATCTTTCCAACATTCTTGGCCCTTGGAATCTCACAATTATACAAATTTTGTGGCTTTTCATGTTTCCTTTTTAGAACCCTAAATCCTTGTTAATTTATTTCAATTTTTTTGTCATGATAGCTACAAAACAACTTTCTTTGATGAAATTTGTTAAGTTCATTAGTGAAGAAGGAACTGAAAATTTGAATAACTTTTTCATAGCTTTCAAATGCAAGCATATTTAAATTCAACATTTATTCCTACTTTTATTTTGAATCAGTTTTGGATAGCCCATAGGGAGAGCTCGAAAGGTGGTTCCTTGAGCTACATGCTTCAATGTGCTAGTTTCCACAACATATGATCCTTCACCACATGTTTTTTATATATTGTGAAACATGTATTAAGAAAAAAAAGGTGAAAAAGGCATTATAAAGAAGGGAACATACATGGATTGGTTTATTAAGGTTAAATGACCTTTACTCTAAGTTGACACAATGTAACATGTCATATTTTATCTACAATATTACACTATTTGAAATGACCCATAAGTACTTATATCAAATTAATTTCATATCATGTTATGATTGTATTCGTGCATATCAATTGCAATTGCCCAATTGTAGTTGCTTCACGTGCAATTTCTTTGTTGCAATTGTTTCGTGTTTTAAATGCAATTCCCTTGTTGTATTGTCTCATGGCATCAAGTAGGGGTCATTTTTTCTCTTTGTTGTTCCTTTTGTCCAATTGTTGTGATTTTGTATAATCTTGTATGTGATGCCTATGAAGGAAGCTAGGGTCACATTCAAGCCCTTTGAGAAAATTATTTGTATTAATCTATACATTTGATTTGGAATAAATGGGAGATTCAAGCCAAAATATGTTCCTCATGTTTAAAGAAATTGTTAATCCACACCAACAACTTCACATGAAAGACAACTTGCACTAAAGCCTGATTCGTTATAAAATTTGTGGGAATTGTTTTTAGCAATGTGAGAAGCAGGACAATCTTTGAATGTTGGGATTATGCAATCCAACATAGGTTGTTTCATTTCTCCTCACACACCAAAACTTAACTTTTTGATAAGTCCAAGGTGGCATTAAAGTGGACACAAGGGTTCTTGAAAAGAACAATTGCATAATTGGAATTATTGTCATGTAACCATGGCTTGTGGGAAGTTTCCACTAGATTGGGAAATCTTGGAAAATGCATGACATATAATCCTACAATCTTTGTCATGAATATTAATCAATCAGGTGGGTGCTAATTTTTTAAGGTGTTTTGAAAATATTTTCGATTATAATTTTTTGGATGAAAAATACTACATAAGAAAAAGTTGAATTGAATGTACAATTATTTTGAATTGAAAATGTTTAATAATAAAATAAATGCATCATAAATACAAAAACTGAAGTAATGTGAATACTTTTGATGGTATTTTGATATTTTGATAAAATTTTATGCATACACTAGTTTGTTTCAAATTGCACATTGGTATTTCAACACATGATATTTTTATATTGCCAAAATAGTTGTGTACAAATCGTGACATTGATAACTAACACCTATGTACATCTTTTGATAGTTGTATTAACCCCAATAAAACTATACACAACACAATAAGATGTTAAACATTTGAATAAAGGTTTTCTTATTGTCCATAAAATGAAATACACTTTTTTGGGGGGGCTTAGATTGACCTATCCCTCAATGTGTTCAAAATAATTTGTAATAATACCTTTTTTTAAAAAAAAAAGACTATTGGAATATTGTTATGATTGATGTGAAGCACCATGTGTCTAAAATTTTGAATTGCAAATGTAGTTTTTCCTCAATTTGTGACTATATAAAATACAAGTTATGTGGACCCCAGTTAGGTAATTTTTTTTTCAATTGTGGTTTTCAATTTGCAACCTACCTTCGAGCATTATAGAATATTAAACCATTGAATATTCGAACATATTTGAACTATTTTAGCAAACCAACACCTTGGCAAGATACATTTTGTTTTTAAACTGTGAATCTTGTGATTAACCTACTTATTTCAATGGACTATAATTTCAAACATGTATGATACCATTTCAATAGCATAATAAATATTATATAACATATATTTAAAAACTCAAATGTGTCATAAATCTTGAATAGGCATTAACCTCATTCCAATGGGGCAAGAATGTATACGGGAAAAAAAAGCTCAAAAAATATAAAGGTGATTGGAATGGAAAACAAGCAACAAATGATATGTTACATATCATTTGCATGCAATGGTACATTGTTTTGTTTTCAAGTTATTTTTGCTATATTAAAACATATTGTTGCTTGCCCAAATTTGAAAGTGGAAGGAAATACTTGGATTATAGATTTCATTTCATAATGGCACAAAAACACTATTCAAACTTGAAAACATGCTAGTATTTTGTACATCATATTCTTGTTCCATATTTTGTGGATGTTGTTGAAGAATTGTCAATGTCAAAGAGTCAAATAATGATTTGGTTAATTGATTAATGGTCCTTACAAAAATACTAAAAAGTTTCTCTCATGGATGAAGGATGAATATCCATAGATTTGTGTCATATTCGTGTTGACTAACCACACATGAAGATTACAACTTGTAAATGTCATTTTGCAAAGGCCTCTAACGTGTAACTTTGCAAATTGTTTCCAACAATGGTTGGTAGCATCCAATAAAAAAAATTCTAAAACATGCTGAACAAAAAGGACAAAAGAATTCCAACAAATTCAGTGGGAGGCACACTTTTTAAGTAGAAAAGAGTTTTGCCATTTATTACCAATTTGTTTTTTTTTCCCTCAATTCCCTGATGTCGCCAGAATGGTGAGCATCCCTAGGCAGATTTCCACTTTACTGGCGACTCTTTTCCACACAACTCATAAATATATAGACAGTAATAGAGGTGAATGTGGCGACACTCTCCCCCCAAAAAATCAGTTTTCTGTCACAATTTGACAATTTTTTAAAAAGGGAATTTGTGACAAAATATTGTCTTTTCCGAAAACTATGTCACCTATCGATGATTTTTTGGCCCAAAAAATTTGTCCCAAAAAATAAATACTGATATCAAACACACACAATAACATGTTGAAAATCTGTGTATTCACTAATGGCAATTGGGAGGAGCCTCCCAAGCCAGCATGCGTGCAGGATGCTGGTGATGTCCTGTGACTGGAGCTAGCGTTCTGGCGAGTTCTTGGCCCACCTCTGGAGAGGTCCTAGGTTTCATTTTGGCATGCAGCAGCACGTCCATTTTACAGGACGACTAGTGTGAACACCCCCCTATTACCTGTGACAGAACCATCTGAGTGCCGTGCTGTGCACGTCACCCTGATGCCCCTACAAAGCTCACAGGCAGTAGGTTTTTTTCTGGCGAAATTTCACCATTTTTTGACAAAGAAACTGTGAAAATTTTGGAATTTTGTTTCTCTAGCGTAAATTCGGCTACTTTTGCTTTTTGGGGGGGGGTGGGAGCGTAACTTAGCCAAATTTTTTTTATCAATTTTTTTAAAAAAAACACTGCTCATAGGTGGCCAAGTCAAGTCGGAGCAATGGCCATTGTCTGACATTTTGGCACTGGGGGAGATTTTGCCACATCATTAAGGACTTTCCATACCATTGGCTAGACCTCACTATAAGCTAGTCAGGTGCATTGGATGGCCCTTCATCTTAGGGTTAGAGATTTAGCCCTTCATCCTAAGCCCTACTGAGTAATACCTAAACATGTACAACACCCAACATGTCAAACATACGCCACACCCAACATGTACAACATATACAACACCCAACTTATGTTACAAACAAAAGACACTCTAATGTATAACATGTACAGCATATACAACACCCAGACTTCTTACATACAAAAACACTGTAATGTAAAACATGTACAACATATACGACAACCAAAAGATGTAAAACATTTACAACACCAAGATCTTACACAACATGCGCAACAGGCAACAAGTTCCAGATATATGTAAGGAGTCAAGACCTAAAAGGTGTGCAACAGATACAATATACCAGAGAGACACAAATTTTCAACATGTGGAAGCATCATCGCCCAAACACTGTCTTATTTCACAACTCTTCCACTGAACTCTGCTCTCCATAGCTCTCTTCTCTGCTCTAGTCCACAACTTTCTCGTACATCTGATCACCGATTTACCGAACTCTGTGCTCTCCACAGCTCTCTTCCCTGCTCTCCACAACTGTTTCATCATGCTTATTATCTTTGTTGTTTGTGCCAGGAGGAACAACTAGGAGACCATTCAGCAGCGACTAGGGTCATGAAAACAAACAAGTGTTGACAGTAAAGTAAAGGACTGTCACTGAAGATTGGGGGGGGGTGCAATTTCTGAGGGATTTTTTCTTCGGCTCTTTTGAATCCAGTCAGGCTTTGAATACGCGCGTCTACAGCCAGAATTACGTCCCAAGAAAGCCATTTGAGTCCTTTTCCCCAGCAATCAGCGCTGTGGCAAGAGAGATGTGAGTTCTACTGAGACGAAGCATCCCTTTTTCTTTTGGCGCTTGAAGTGGGTTCATGCGTTTAGAGATCGTTCTACAAACCGTAAACTGTGGACTCATCAGGGGTCCTTAATTCAATTCCTTCTAATACGATTTCATGCTTGTAAAGAGTCTCTTCATAGAGAGGGCGAGGAGGTTAGGAAGTAGGTCAGAGCAGGTCATGGTATATGTTTTGCACATGTTTGAGTCTAAAGTCCTCAAAATTGTGCAGTTTTGGGTGTGGGGGTGTAAAAGGTGAATGTGGACAAGTTGCTCCCCAGTAAGATTCATTGTTTGCCAAGGCATTGGAGCAGGCATGGAAGCTGTAGAAGTTGCAGACGGGGTCTCCAGGCTCCTCTTGAAGCCAAATTACTGAAATCTGAGTTGTAAGGTGCGCATGAAACTTTACATACCTTCATACACATACGGCACCCTCAGACATACATGCTGAATATGCATTATGTGTTATGTCTTCTTTTTTATGGAACAGACATGTGCAAATAGGTTGATGCATCCTAACTTTCAGTTGTCCCTGCAGCCACCAGTGTTACTTGGCAGGGTCCCCTTCCATTAGGTGTTCAACAGATTTCCCACCTCAATGACACCCAGGAAGTATCTTTAAGATTTTTCTTAGCACTTCATGCATCACTCCCTGTTATCCTTTGCAAAGTGGAAGAACCATCCATGCCTGTGATGGGTCTTTGTGATGTGGGGACTGCAATTGGAGTGTGCAGTATATGTGAATGCTGAGGTTGAATTCTACAATGGGAAAGAAAAGTTGGAGGAGTTTCTTGTCAAGTGCTACTGATCTGCATGATGGAGGAATCAGTCAGCTGAAATGATATGGTTGTTGGATCCTTAATTCTAGCTGCCCTGTTCCCTCATGGTGTGTCCCTCATGTTGAAACTTCCTGAATCTGAAGTTGAATTGTGTATGACATGTAAATTGCTGGAAGTATACCGTGAGTTAGTTGCAGATTGCAGCATTGTCAGAATTGGCAATCTTTTTAGTTCCTTCAATCCCCAATTTGCAATCCTGCAGATATAAAGTTGACTATGTAATGGGACAAATTGGGAATTGTTGAGAGCCAGCAATTCATCAATGGACGCCTGAGGCTTAATTAATGAACATGACACAGGTCAGTCCATGGGCTAGGGTTGAACAGTGAACTGCTTGGTTCATGTTTTATCCTCTAGAACACTATATTTTTCACCCTCTCAGACCTGTATAAATCTGATGCATATTTAGTAGCAGACCACCTCATGTACATGGCTCCCACATGTGAGGAGCATAGTCCATGCTTGCAGTATCTGATAGGAATTGTGCAGGTGATGTGTTACTTGTTGAGAATGCCATGTGTTAGGACATTTGAAATACGTGCAGGGGTGAAAGGCAGTAGCATTCCCTCCACAAATTTTGCAAAGGGAAGGGTGGAGCTGAACCCTCTGTTGCTTTCATATGGAACTTGGACCAGTGTGCCAGTGTAACACAAACTGAAGGGGGAGGCCAGATCTATACATGAACTGATCATGAATTGTGACTGAGTCTGATCTTCTGTGTCTAATTTCTGATGTATTTCGAATGTGGCACTATATAAGAGGCTGCACAGAGAGTGATCAGGACGTTCATTGAAGTCATTGCTTAGGGTGCCATGATTTCCTCACATGTTAGCAAAGTCCTTAGTTGTTTATTCAATTATGCTTTGGGCCAAAATTGTTTCTTGTGTTTCCCAACATTTTGAAATTCTAACCAAAGATGTAATTGATTCTGCTCTAGAAGAATGCAGCTAACTGCAGTTGAGTAACATTGACAGCTACACAAAAAGTGTGAACCCATTCTACAATTGCCATAGATATTGGTCCCAAGTACTGGATAGTCTCTCCTAAGGGGACAGCCTACACAAATTTGTTTAGTTTCCCAACATTGTCCTGGACACTGTCAATTTTCCAATGAAAAGGATGATGAGCAACTCAAGTTATGTTCAATACTGATGGCCATTTTGTGGTAGTTGCAGGGTCTTTGCATTCATATTGCAATCATGAAGACGAGTACTTTAACGTATGCCAGAAACACATGGACTGATGAATATGGAGATGATGAGTATAACGAGTTGTTGTCAGAGTGCTCACTGCAATGCCAACTACCCAAGGAACTGAGACAGAAGCGTCACCAATGGCGATGCAAATTTTGCACTGAAGTTTTTAAATCCAAGCCTAGCCTTAACTACCATCGATATAGGGGTTGCCCTAAAATTGGGCACCGTCTGAAGATGTATCCAATGGTGGGTAAAGGCAAACGAGATGTAGTGAAACATGCTTGCTCTCAAAAGGGTTTCACAATTGCTGCAATTCCAGAGGGCACTGAGTGGGAATTAGTGTCCATGCCCCAAATGAATGTAGAGTCACATGGTTCCCTTGTAAGCTTTCCTGCAGGGTCCAAGGGACACAAGCAAGGGGTGATGGAGGTTCCTATGGACTTCATACAGGAATGTGCTGCAGAAGATGAGAAGTGGAAATGGTCTCCTCTTTATCTCTTCCTTAGAGATTTTTCCCTTCTTTCCACACATTTGCCCCGTCCGTGGAAGCACACAGCTGAAGAATGGGATTCAGTTTTGAAGTTCAGTGTAATGAACCAAGTCACTAGGGTTGAAGGCCATAGCAATATCCCTCTTATTGTAATGGCCTTAGCAGACACATGGAAACTTCATTTTCATGAAGATATAGAAAATGTGGATTTGAATAAATTGCCAGACCAATTGGAACACTTGAGCCAAGAAAAGGAGTTTGGTAATAACCTGTCACGGTTCCAACGTATCATGTCGAGGCAGTACCTCATGGAGAGTCAAGAGCAGCAAATACTTGCAAATGATATTGCTTCCTTTAAAGCTACTTCAGAAAGTCCTGGGCACCAGGAAGTGATTAAGAGGGTATGCAATTACTTTGTTGGCATTGCATATGAAGCGATGGAGGACATGATGAAGTTTGATCCTCAAACAAACGCGAAAGGAATGTGGATTGGAGGCCACCTTCAATGTGACAGAGAAACATTGATTAATTTGTGGAATGTTACTTCGTCCAATATTTTTGTAGAGAAACGTTATCGTGTTGGTTTCATAGTTCTATGACAGGCTCAAATTTGGATAGGGATGTAAGTGTACCAGGACATAAGATATCAAGTTGATGTACATTTGGATTGCACTCTAGAATGGTATTTGAGTTAGGATCTTTTGTGTTGGGAACATTGTGCCAGGTCTAGAAGTTGGGAATATTGACTAGTCCATGTGGAAACTTGGATTACTATAGGGAGTTTGATGTTGTTGTGTGGCCAGCTTGTCTTTCAACTCTTGCACAATACCTGTTGTCTTTGATGTCACAGTAAGATTTGTAGCTCAATGCAGTGAAGACATTGTTTATGAAGCATTGTGTAAGTACAATGAACTGGTGTCCTTTCTGGGGAAATAACTCTTCATTTGTAATATTCAGGAAGTTTACAATGTAATTGAGGCTGATTTAAAGTATAGTCTTAGGCTTTGTTACAATACAATCCTTATGGATTTTACCAAATGGAATCCTTTTGCAAGTCAATTTAGTCTTTTAGTGAGTAGGGTAGGATCACCCATCACCGAACATGTACATATCACCGAGCACTTTCCAATGTTTTCCCCATTCCTTAACCAAATTGAGCAATTTTCAGGTCATTGGTCATGCAAATTGGAGGGCCACAAATGTTCTTTGAGCATCAAAAGTAAAGGAGAAACCTAGAAAACTTAGGATGACTGAACTAATTTGCTTTCATTTTTTTTGAAAAAATATCCTCTAGACCCTTCTCTAGTTTCAGTCCCATATCTTCCTCATTTTTAGTCTGTTTTGAGTGATTAAAATCTTATAGGTGTGCCAACTAGAGCTTTACAAAACTTCTTTGTATTCTAGAAGCAAAGATGCAACAATCAAAGATTTTAAGCTTGAGATCTTAATGTGTTTAAATTCACTAATCATTGAACACTAAACACTTCATATCTTCTCCATTCCTTTCTTGAATTGAGCAATTTTTGTGGCTTTGGAAGTGCTAGATGGAGGGTTACAAACATTTTTGGAGCTTCAGAAACAGAGAAAAAATGTGTGAGGATTAGACCTCCTTTGAATTCTTAAATGTTCGTTTACCGACATATCTACCCTATTGCACACACAATGGGTTAACCATTTGAAATTCCTCTTACTTCGCTGGTTGTTAGATTGTTGTAATACACCATGTGTATCTTGATGTGTTTTCTTTTTTCCTTTTATGTGTTAAAAGAAGTTTCGTCTTATTTCATCTTCATGTTGTCCAATAATCGAAGCACTACAAGGTAATGAACTATGTCCTACTTGTGAGTTTATTGTTTGTAATCAGGTCTATATGTTTTGCTAGCAAATAGGAGGGCATGTTTTATTATTCAAAATTGTCAATTGGAAAGACACAACATGATGTTCCATAAGTGTTTTTAGAAGAGTACATTGACTTCAGTTGAAACATTCAAAATAAAATGAAGGTGGACAAGACCACAATATGAAAATCATGACCTTAACTATCATTATTGTGAATATTTTCTTTTAACTTTCAAGCAATTTGATCAAATTAATGAAACAAGAAAACCCCTTTTAACAAATTAAATCATATTTTCACTTTATAATATATTCTTGTTTGTAAGACCACAAGCATCCTAACCCGAAACTTGCATCAAATATGATTAAAAGCCCCACAATAAGAACCAACAAAACAAACAATTTATGTTCGTTTTCTACTTCCCTTTTGATATAAATGTTAACATTCCTTAACTAGCATTAACATAATACATTCAAACCCAAATGAGCCATTTTTTCTAAAAATATCAACCCAACTTAGAAATGTGAGTATTTTATGTTCATGACTTGCCCTTATTGAATCAAATTGTCAAAATTATGAAGCATGTCACATACATAGAGCTTCATATTACCTTTCGCTTGATCCAATGGTAGTTCAAAAGGTTAACTTTCCACTAATAGATAACATGAGCATGCACATGGTGGGCATACACACTACGAAAAAATGTGTTGTTGGCAACAAAATTTTAATCATTGCGACACTTGCTACTAAAAATCAACATAGTAGGAAACAAGTTGTAAATGACTGCTAGTTGGAAATGAATGAAATATTTTTTCATAGAATACAAGTATGGAGATTTTATACATATCCAAATATGAGTTCCTACGACTACACTTGCGACTATATTGCATACCAATATGTTCACACTAGTAGTCTAAAATTGTGACACATGGCATCATTTGAATTTTTCAAAATATTTTGACAAACAATTTTTTTTATATATTTCAACCATCTAATTAAAGTGACTAAATTGTACCATGTGGTAGCCTATGATTGTGCCACATGGCAACTTAAGATTGCCCTATAATCATTTAGGGTTAATTTAGGTTTGGACCATTTATGATAAACCATGTGGCACCTAACCTAGGCCTAGGTTAAACCACCTAACTTAATTAAATGCATGAGGTACCTAGCCTAATTTCGGGCTAGGCCATGTGGCACCTAGGCTAAGCCTAAACCACCTAGCCATAGGTCTAACCTAGGTAGGTAGGTAGGTCTAGGTTTTAAACTTTTATAACAAAATCCAATTTTATTTGAGTTTAGCCTTTTGGGTTAAGCCTATGTGATTAGCTCCTCCCATATGGCAATTGAAAAAAATTGAACATGTTTATTACACCAAACCAACCTATTTATATAATTTATAAACTTGACAAACAATATGGGATAAAATTTTAGTTATAGCCTACTTGCATAGTTGTAGCCTAGTTGCAATTATTCCCTAACACATAATATTATATAGCCTACCTAGTAAATAACATAAGTTTTTACTAGGTACCTATTTAAATAATATTTATTTTAAGTACATATTTAGATAACCTTTACATAATTATTTATAATTAAATATCCCAGTGGTATGGGTATGTGGGTATATATGAATGTAGGTACCTAGTAATTATGTAAGTAGTATGGAAGTGGTACGAACATAAGTACACAATAGGTGGCCATATGTATGTAAGTACATAATAGGTGACCATATGTACATAAATACATAATAGGTGGCCATACGTACATAAGTACATAATATGTAGGTAAATGGTAGTAAGTAAGTAGGATGTAGGTAATTAGTAAGTAGGCAGGTAGGTATTTAATAGGTAGGCATATACATATAAATATGTATGTATTATTAAATAATCTATACATGTAGATAGGTAGCAAACGTACTTTATGCAATTATAATGTGACTATTTTGGTTGAAAGTGCAATTAAATGAATATATGATGTTGTAAAAAATACAAAGACATTATGAAAAATCAAACTATTGGAAAGATGAAATAGGTCATAATCACAACTAGTTGAAAGGAAGACAAAAATCCATCCAAATTTGAAAAATAGTCACATAGGCAACCATTTATAATCGTAAGTGACAATTAATTACACATAATCACACATGGAATGGTTACAAATGACATGATTTTTACTAATGATAACATGTGGCATGGCATATTGGAGTGGCATATGGTGAGCATGGGAGTTGAGCTTCAAATTTGAACTTGGTTCAAGGAAGCTATGTAATTGCAAATGGACACAATCCTTTAGCTAAGGTATTTTTGAGATGGATCCATGTTGCCAATCCTTTGTATACACAATGTGTTATAAATTTTATTAGATTGAAAGGAGATTGTTGTTGTTAGTTTGTGAAGAATGTTGTGGAGAAATGTAGTGAGATTAGTTATGTGTTCAAATAAAGTTGTTGACATGACTATAAGAAAACCCACCATGTCACAACCCTAGCCTTGGGCTCATGATCAAAGTAAGGGCTTGTAAAGGTGTGAGCCAAAAGTGAGTTCGGGAGTCACATTTCATGCTCCCAAGAATGTAGAGAATGTGAGGGAATGAACCTCCACATTCTCAAGTGAGCTCCCATTTTGGGAGTTGGAGTCCCAATGGACTCTCGAATTTTCAGAGGGCAATTACAAGGGCCAAAAATCATTAGATTCAAAAGTTCGTTATATCAATGGAAATCTCTTGGAACTTAAATGTCTAAATTGGGTTCGCATGACCCATTTGGGTACCTGAAACACAAGTTATGACCAAAAGAAAGGTTGGGAGTCAAATGGCCAATTTGACTCCCAACCACTAAAAGTCAGGAATCGCCCTGATTCCCTTGCGTGAAGGTGGTGTGCCACATACCATTGGAAAGATTTCGACAAGGGCTACAACTTTGCTTTAGATCGCATCTCAATATGAGATATGCACACAAAGTTATGAGTCTCCAAAGTCTTAGAAGTCTTAGTTTTTAGAATTTTAGAACAATTCTTTAGAACAACTTATGAATCCCAGGACAAAAATGACATTTGGGTGTTGGTTCCGTGGCCACGCACAGAGCATACCATAAGGGGGAAGGTACTGGCCTCCCCCAAGTTTGGGTCGTGGTGAGTCTTGTGAGTCCATGTTTGTTTATGGCTCGTTCATGCACCAAAAATGCTTCAACTATGCATTAACCAACTTGTTGTTTGGTTTGTGTAGGTCCGTGTGAGTAATTGAGTTGTTTATTAATTTTTTTAGTCCCCATCCCAAAGCTTTAACACGCCCCTCTACCCCCAAAATGTTGTGAACCAAGGAGTGTGCTTCGACTCCTCCTTTTGCTATCTTCACCTTTGGACTTGCACTGAGTCCATCAAGAAGCTTGGAGGTGCGTCACACCATGTGCCCATTTTTGTTACAAGATTTGTGGTGGTAAATAAAAACATGTGCACTTAGGACAGTGATCATGAATCAATGACAGTAAAAGTGGCATACATATTTTAAAAGAGGTTAAACAATTTTTTAAATGGAAAAGGTAACCATGTAAATGCAAAACATAGTTTCAACCACAAAGACAAGGATGTAAACAAATATGTTAAAAGTGTCATGTATGACATCCCATTACCTACCCCAACATAGGACATAAAACTTATATTAGGTTTTTCATTATAATTATGAAAATAAGATATTTGATTTACTTTCGTTCATCATTCATGGATGAATTTTTTTTTATCATTGTTCACATTTCACCTAATAAATAAAATTCATCCATAATTATTCACTTTTCATTCACCATGAATATTTAAGAAGGTGGGAGAAGGTGTTCAAAAACATTCTTTGGATGATGAACGATATGAAACCTTTATGGAAGATTCTTTTAATTAGTCACCAAATGGGTACATAAATAGAAATATTTAACATATATATATATATATATATATGTGAATGTGCAAGAAAATGACATATAAGATAGAAAACATTTTTTCTTTTAAAAAAGGGAATGTCAAAATATTGAATGAATCCTCAAGGCTTTAGAAAATAAATTGGACAAAAAGAGAACTACAAATGATCTAGCAAGACCTTCTTGGCCTCAAAACGCAAGCAAAAGAACAAAATTAAATGAACAGTTTGCAAATGTAATAAAATTTCCAAAAACATATGTAATTTTTGTCAAAGACATTTTAACAAACAAGAAGTATCAAACTCCAAATGGAAACAAATACATATTATAAATTAATTGTCAATGTATGTAATGCATGCATTTTGAAAAAAAAAAAAAAACATTTTAGAATAAAACTTCAAGGTTAAATTTTTTTTAAAAATAGGAAAACAATTCTCAAACTCATAATTTTTTTAGAAAAATACAATTTAAAGTAATGAACTACACAACTGCACCTTAAATAGAAAAGGGTCATAAAAAAATATTATTCATAAACATGTTAAAAAAGGAAAAAAATGAAGGTCATGACATTTTTGCAAGAAAAACCGACAACAAGCTGACAATACGCATTAATGCTTGTTTACACAAACCCAAAAAGAAAAAAAGATTAGCTATAGTGTACATCCAATCAATTCCCAAATATTAAAAGAAAACCAAACACACACAAAACAACAAAAACACAAGAACAAAAAACCCATCGAGCAAATGTCCAAAGATTTTGGATCAAAATTAACATATGGTGCATGTATATACATTGGAATGTTGATGAAATGTTGACCATACACATAATGTGATATGCACAATCAATGATTGCACAAAACAATATTGTTGATCTCCCATAAGTACAACTACAAAAAGATTCATGTGCCCTCCTTGAAACAATCACAATCATTGGATCTAATTCATATGATTGCCATATTGAACTTATATAAATCTAAAAATAATATGGATTGAAGATCAAATTGATGGTAACCAATAAGTTGTTGAGTTCTAATGTCTATGGGATTGAGATTCTCAACTTTAAAAAAAAGAAGAAAGTAAACAAGTACTTTCATTAAATTGATAAGATGGACTATTGCATGTTAGGTTTTTAATTTGATTGTAAGATTGAACTAATCAGAATAATTTAATCAAAATTGCTAGAATAACATTACCTTTTGTGAAATCATGATCATTGATTCAATTGATTTCATTGCTTTTGAGCCATCAATTTTAGAACTAAAAGTTACATTCTTTCATGACGAGATATTGATCATCCATTAAATCAATCTAAATCATCCAATCAATGGTGGGAAATACAAGACTAATGTCATGACTTTAGTTTGGGTTCTTGGGTAACTCCCAAGAATCACATGTCATTTGGTAATTAAAAAACCAAGTGCCAAAGTTATGATTTAAAATTAATTAATTATTTGGCAATTTTGTCCAAATTTGATCAAGGAGCATGGTATGTTAGCAAGTAATTCAAGATGTAACATAAAAAATCAAAGAATGAAAAGTTTCAACAAGAGTGAGAATGCCTCTAAATATGTTCAAGTTAAAAATTAGAGCCAATAATCAACCATTTTGAATGACAAAAAATAACACATTTTGGACAATGATTAGTTTGAAGGGCCACTAGAGATTGAGCAAGGGTATTGACCATCTTTGAGATTGGACTTGCCCTTGTTGAAATGTTAGTGTTAGTTTCAATAACTTTTCAAAATTAGACAATATTGATTCCAAAAAATTATTTTAAATAGGAACTTTTGTTAGGAGGATCTTCTTCTTCAAATTTCTTATGTGTTTTTAAGGAAGATCCTTTTTTTAAATCTTAAAGTTTTAAAACAAAAGTTTTGGCTTTTTCTTTGGATACAAATAACATTGTGTAGAAAACTTATTTCTTGTCACTTTGTTTTGTTTTTTTGTTCTTTGATCTTAGTTGCTTGAAATTTTTATCTATTTAATCATTTCTATATTTTGTTAACATGTATCAACGTAGTTGTAACCACTATTTAATTTTGTGTATCTAACATTTTTTTGTAAAAGAATAAAATTCAAATGAATTTTTTAGAAATAATGCTTTATTTTTCATATATTGATATACATGCCTTGAAATTTTGAAATAAATATAGTGGATAAAAATACCCAAAAGTACTTTGAAAGCAATTGTAATATTTGCTTTTAAATAGTAAAAGTTATTTAAAGGACTTGTAAACAAAGTTGAAAAGATTTGAAAATGACATATTTTTGAAATTTTCTTAATACAAACCTTTACATTATATTATAAGGAAAATTTAAAATATTTTTCAAGATTCAAAAAAATCAAATACATTTCCAAATAAACAATTAATAAGCAAAGTAGTAAGAGGATTCCTCTAGTTCATTATAGTGTGTTTGGACCCTTAAACCTTTGCAAAAATGTTAGCAAAATACAAATTGATAGTTTTGTGCAATTTTGAGAATTTTTCATTCTACTGACCCCATTTTAGAAAATCCTTTTTGAAGTTGTCTATTTAAGATCCATAAAAAAACCTTTAGAACAATGATTTCTTAGTTTGGACTTGAGCAATTAAATAATTTTTGCAAAAAAAATTTGTTGGAGTATTATTCCACTATAACTTGGTAATTAATTTGAAATATTTTATTACAAAAAACCAAATACACAAGTGGTAAATTTATTGAATGGCCTTGCTTTTTAGATGCCTTTAGGTCTTTCAATTTTTTTATTTGATTTATTGTGTTTTCTTTTGTTTCATAACTCATATTTTTTGATTTATTTCATTCCATATTATTAATTTTGTAAGAATAATTTGTCACTTGCTTGGTGATTGGTTTCAAAGTATTATCCCTAAGTTTTCAAGGTAGAAGTTGATTTCTAGTTTTATTATTCATTCATTAAATTAACTACATATTTTTCATTTCATATATTGCATATTATTTGCTTCAAATTATTTACTTGGTGGTTATAAATATCAATTGAATGTTTTTCTTTTCATTTACATTGAACTTTGTTGAAATTATGTTTTTTTTTCCTACTTTTTCATATAGGTGCACAAGCAATTGAATGATTACAAACTTTTCTTTAGGCAAAACCTTATATGTATTCTTTGCTGAAATGTTTGAAAACCATTTCAACTTATGGGATTATCATTTTTGCACAAGATTTTTTTAGATCATTCGAAGTAATTTATTATATTTTTGGTATAAATTCAATTACTTAATTTAATTTTTTAATATTAGCTTTGTTGTGATTGCACAAATAATATAGTATTGATTATATATATATTCTAAAAATTGCTAGTTAGAAAAAAAAAAGTTTCAAAAACCACCTAATTAACACATGGTCATATTAGCACTTCCTAATTGGAAAACTAATTGATTTGTGTTGTTTGCTTGTAAAGTACAAAAAAATGTTTGTTCATGTCTTTATGTTAGGAAAGGTCCTCATGAAAATGCATTCCCATATTTAAGGGCCTACATTCATTTGAACTTCACAAATTGATCATGCACTTGTCCACATGCTTTAATTTACGTTTATTATGTGACATTTTACATATACAATAAACATATATAAAAAAGATTTAAAATATTCCCAATCAAAATCATGAACAAAATATATACAACTTTAATTTGTTTAATCATTGAAATGTTGTACTTTTTAAATGTGCCAATAGAGGGATGGTTGGTTGAACACCCAAAAATAAAAATAAAAAGTTTGATAATCTTGAATTATGGAGTTAATGTTCAATATGCATATAGTGTTGAATGTGACATATTTGAGAATATTATATTCAAAAGTATTGAAGATGATGTATTTCATGTGAATGTTAAACAACATACATATTTGTAGATCTCCATATCCTTGGTTTTTCAACACTCTACACATAAAATTGATATTGCATGCATCGGACATTTGAAAGAATGATTTGAATTCGATTGAACCCATGCAATTGTCAAATCAAGTTCACCATTATTGAAGAAGAGTTGAACATAATGGGCTTGGTTTGTCAAACATCACTTGAATTAAGAATTTAATTATCAAAGCCAATATGACAAAAATATTCAAGAAAAAGTTGTGTTGACAAATTACAAATTATAGAACATAATTTGGCATCCATGTAAACCATAAACTCTTACTTGTCCTTAGCACTTACACAAGTGGTGTTACTTTGTAAACCTTGAACCTTGTGTATTTCTCAATACAAATTATTGGTCCTTCACATGTTTTTTCAATTATTGTCTTTTATGTGCCATAAAGTCTTTCACTTGATTGGTAATTAAGTTTTTTCTAACTCTACTTGCCACTTGGTAGCATTTTGCCAAGTAAATCAATGTTGTAATAGAGACAACAATGACCTAAAATCTTATAAAATAATTTAACAAAAAGAAACTCTAAAAGGGTGCATTAAGTTGAGTAAACTTTGATTGTGAACATGACCTTTACGACATTTCAATGAAATTTTTGGAAAATTATAGTTTGTCCACTTCACCATAATCCTAGCCACAAAAATTAGGTTTAGCCATCTCATTGAAAGCAATTTTTGAAAGTTCATTAAAATTAGACTTTAAGTTGTCCCATGTAACTTCAAGTTACTCCCTATCAAATTGATGCACATGCCTTTACATCCATTTTCATTTCTCCATTTCACATGACTTTATTGCCATATGGTTTGAGTTTGGACTTATACTGTTCATTGCCTTTCATGACTTCACATTGATTTTCATCGACCCCCCAATCTCCACTTCACCCAACTTTGTATGACTAAAAGTGCATGTTAGGAAATCCCAATCTCATGTTACAACAAGGGGCTCCATTAGGTTTAAGGAAATTTTGTGGGGTCTACTAGGAAATATTTGAAGACAAAGAAAAATGCCCATGTTTGAATGCTTCATCCTATTTTATTACACAAGAGGAAGGGTGCAATGTAGGTTTCAAGTGCAATTTGGCATGTTATGGTGTGAGATGCAATGTTGTTGCAAAGGTGTGTGCATGACTTTTAGATAATTCTTGATTCCTTTGTTTGCATGGAATGTACTTGAAACCCTTCAAATCTTTACATTATAATTTTTTATTATATATATTTTTGGTTATAAATATGTGTGCTTAAAATATAATTTGTGATGCTTTATATGTTTGGTGTTTTGAATTAGTTGTGTTTGATTTCTTATTATGAATTTTCTTGTGGTTATGGATTCCAAATTAAATGATTATTATGTCATTATGACCCAAATGCCTTTATATTTTTCATGCCTTCTCATTCTCATGATTTGGATATAGATTTTTTGCACTTGATTATTTAGTTGCAAATGCAGTCCACATCCTACACTCATGTTTTATTAATGGGACACGTCAAATTTTGCAAATGATATTGTTTGTTATAGAAAAATTATTTACTATAAATCTTTTGTGTGTTTTTGTTGCCACCATGATGTTGCTTCATTTTCTCATTACTTGTTTGTGTATCCTATTGTCGGAAAATACAATTTTTTCTTGGTTGCATCATTTGATTTGGAATTAGAATAGATATTTTGTTTACAACATATTTATACATGTTAATCCTTTTGATGATTGATTATTTCCAATACAACAAATTTTTTTTTTCAAAGTCCTTGATGGGTGAAAAGACACTAAAGCTAAGTCACTTCTCACTAAAAAAAGTGACGTATAAAAAATATTACAATACAAAATAAAAAAATCTTGATGACATCCTTTGGTTATATTAAACACAAGAAAAAAGATTTTTCATGACAACATTTTGGAACTCAAAATTAATTTGATCCAATAATTAGATGAAGATGATTGAATAAAACTAATGTGCGAGAATATATAATTTACAATTTTTCAATGACCATAGCGCTTCATGTTTGTGCTCCATAAAGCATTAATAAACAAAAATTTTAATACCCATTTCTAAAATCTCCTTCTTTTTTATATGGTAATGGTTTTTCCTAAAAAGAATATATTATTATGCATTTATTGAAACAAAATGCAAAAAAAATAAAATTTCAATGGAGTTTCATCCAAAAACTTTAATTTTTTAAATGGTTCTAGATTTAATTGATGGATATCAATATCATACACCATAAAAAAAATCACCCAGAAATCCATAAGCCTAGTTTTGAGTATATATGCAAATTTTCAAACTCTATGATGGTTATTATTTTTTCACAAATACATTCCATATGTTCAAGTTCTTCAATTTTTGTTGAATTTTAAAAAATAATTGACTAGATTAAAAGTTAATGAAATATACTTTAAAAAAACAAAAATAATCCAAGATGTGATGTCCATATGTTTACAAAAAGATTATACTTTTGACGATAATTTTTGGGGGGCTTCATGTGCTTTCATCCTAACCATGTTAATATTGATTTCACCATTTTGTTGCTTGCCCATGAAAATTCTTTGAGTAACAATATTAGGTACAAATGAGGTTGAATATCAAAGGTGTTAGTTTGCAAGTGTGTGGGTATAGCGTTGTGGGTGTGCATTCCAAAATCGGAACATGACCTATTATGATGTGGCATTGATGTGGTAATCAAAAATGTAATGGGGATGCCACAATGAAACACATTTGAACACAATGGAATATATGGTCACAATTCAAGAGTTCATATTAGGAAAATGTCATAATATATTTGACAAATGTTGGGAACAAAATTGAAACACATTCAAGTTGATAACAAGTTTGCAAGTTATGAAGAATGTTGAAAGAACATAAAAGTAACATAATGGGGACCTTGTGAAGATGTAGAAGGAACCAAAAAAAAGGAATGTTATGGAACAATTCCCAACAATGAGCCTTTTGGGTGTAAAACTAATTGTGTTTTGCCACCCATTTTTTCCCTTCATATTTACAACACAAGAGTTTCACAGCCACAAAGTAGATTTCATCAAGCAAGATCGAACTCTAATTCTTGTTTAATTATTCATTATTTGGGCATTTTAGTAGGATTGTCCAAGTGTAAAAATATTCAATTTGTTGTCAACAAGGTTTTATGGTTTTTCGTTTGTTCAATGCGTATCATTAAGGCTAATCAACCTTTAGTTATTCTAGTTAAAAAATGTTTTGTTTGTGCATCCGAATAAGACATATTTTGAGGTTATGACGCGCTCCCAAGTTTCTAGGTAGTCCCAAGTTAGGACTAAGTCATTCAAGTTGCGAAAATAGGAGGGACTCGAGGCACGTTCCTAGCTTCCAGCACTAAAGGGGGTAAAAGGGGCATGCTGAAAGCTTCGGGATTATATTAGGAAAAGAGACAAGCTACTTAGTTACGTGGTCTTGCATCCAAAACCAACCATCCAGTGGGTTAGCTCACATTCGATACACTCTAGGTGTTGGGACAAGCCACGGGCAACTTGGACTCACTTGACTCACCACGGCCCGGATTCGGGGGAAGCCACCACCTTCCCCCATATAGTATTTTCTAGTGACTCTTTGTCGCACCTGCATCCAAATGGCACTTTTTCCTGGGACTCCCAAAGTGGAGTCCCGAAATTGACTCTCGAAACTTTGGACGTTCATAACTTCTCGCCCCAACCTTCGATTTGAATGAGGTCTGAAGCAAAGTTGTAGCTCTCCTCAAGAACTTTCCAACGGTGTGTCGCACTTGACCTGCACACATCGGGATCAGGTCGATTCCCGAATTTTAGTGGCCAGGAGTCAAAATGTCAATTTGACTCCTGGCCCTTCTTTCGACCATAACTTGTGTTGCAGATGTCCAAATGGCTCATGCGAGGCTATTTTGGACATCTACACTTCAAGACCTTTTTAATGGTATGAAAAACACTTCAATGCGAGGTGTTTTGACCCCTGCAATCACGTTTTGAATTTTTGAACTTATTGAGCTTCAATTATTGTTGTAAATCTATAAATTAATGCCACCACATGAGGTTGCATGCAGTTCAACCATAAATCCAATTTTATATTGAATGGAAGTTTGACATCTCAATGTATACAAGTTATTTTAGGTTTTGAAAGGGTGTAAAGTTAATCATCTATAAAAGCCTTGCCCAAGGTATTTTTAATGGTTGAATGATTTTAGTTTGAAATTTGCATTTTTCTTTCGGGATTATTTTGGACAAATTTCAACTCCATTCCCCCATGAAGAGAAATCAAACACTTTAGATTTCAATTCTTCCAATTGTTTTTAATCTTTTTACATTTTCATCTTTTTCATCTTCACTAGTTTTCATTTTTTTACTTTTGATGTTACCTTCTTTTGATGTTGTTTCCTTTTTTAGGTGAAAATGGTGCTTGAACATTGGATGCCTTGAAAATTGAAAACTTCCATATTATTTGATTTTCTTTTTGGGACAAATTTATGTAATCTTTTCCCACTTTCATTGTTTGGAAATGTAACATTTAAGGTTAAATTTAAGATGGACAAGTGAACTTTCATAGTTCGAAATGCATGAAGACATGGGTTATAGTGTTGAAATGTTAGAGATCCTACAATTGACATATCCTTTCAATGCAACATTCCAAAATATTTGACACTAAAATAATAAATAAATATGGAAATCCCTTCATGATTCACAAACAAGAACAAAGTTCACCTAAAGAAAATAAGCAATGTAGATGGAAAGACAAAATGGAGGAAAACAAAGGAAGAGCAAGTCCTACTTAGGCTTCAATTTAATCCTACAAATGGAGATCTCATGAAAATATAATAGTTTATTTCTACCACATTGGACCGAAGGATTGTAGATTAGCTACCCAAGCTGATAGGCATCCTTCTTTGTCCTTGGGACCATAATGGGGGAAAAAAGTAATAGATTATAAGATTATTTTATATTTGGGCTTGAACACCACAATTAAAGCCTTTTGGTGTTGATTTCATTCATCTCTAGAATATAATTGCTTAAATTGGGTTCAATCTTTGTGTTGACTAGCTTGTTGTGTAAAGTGGGCCTTATTGTTTGATTCATCATGTGAAAGCTTAAAATACCACAATCATAGTCATCACAATGACCGTTTCATTGTAGAAAATATTTGTCTATACTAGCTAGTTATCTTGGCCAATCACCAATCAATTCTTGTAAATGCACAATATGATATATCTTGTTCATTGACATGTGTATACACAACTTGATATAATTCTCACTTTCTTGACTTTTCAAGTACCATTCCATGAGGTGAAAGGTACTATGGGCCCAGGATAAATGATATTTGAAGTTAATGAATTTGACATTGTGGTTGGAACATTTCCAACTATAAGCCAAAGACACCCCTTGAAGAACATGATGTGTCCTCTCAGTCGGCCATTTGTGGATAATAAACTATGTGCTCCAACTTGCTAGTGACAAAGGTAGGTCCAACTGCAAATAGTAGACCCACAAGTAGCTCACACCTCATAACCTTTGTATTTTCAATTGTTGGACCGCATGAAGATGGACAAAGATGAAACTTCACACAAAAGGGAAGAAGGAAAACCATCAAGGGACATGTATTTCCTAGATTGCACATGATTGACAAGGCAGTAAATGGAACATTGCAACAATCTAGCAACTGACAAACCATAAGGAAACTAAAATGATGGGCCCATCACATATGCAAGACAACTAGAGCTTAAGAGGCTAAGCTGGTTTTTTGTAATAAGCATTCTATTTGGTAAAATCCACAAAAGACATTAAATACTACGACCTTAAATTGCACTTCAAACAAGACTCACTTAGAATTTGAACTTCTTGTATATTATGAACCTGGAGCCATTCCCCCCAAAAGGCCACTAGTTATACAGTGCTGCATAAATCATCCCAATTTTCTTACTCCTTGATAAGTTTTCCCATGGTAATTATCTACACACAACTGCAAAAAGTCAAAAAGAAAAAACAGTATGTCTTCTACAAGGTTGGGTTACAAATCTTACTGTTACATCAATGCCAATAATTATGCAGGAGTTAAAGACAAACTAACCATGCAGGAACATCAAGCTCCCTGTAGTCCTACAGAAATAATCCAAGTTTCAGCGTGGACTAGATAATATTATGAATTCCTATGTCAGGCATCAAATTGCCAACACAAAAGATCATAACACAAAATACCAATCTAGAGGTGCAATCAAAATATATATCAACTCGGTACCTAATGTTCTTGTACACTTCTGGTAATGTCCATTGCTCAAGCTCATATGTGAAGGTCACCAAGGCCATCAGAGAACCATTCCTCCCAAAATATGTCAAACAAAGTTTCCCTCCATTTTTCATTCAACATTACCTGTTCACATTTGAGATGGCCTCCAATCCACATATCTTTCAAACATTGAGAATGAAGATTTACCATAACCTTAATGGCACGACGGGCCATGCCAACAAAGTAGCTGCATATCCTCTTAATCACTTCCTGGTGCCCAGGACTTTCTGAAGTAGCTTTGAAGGAGGCAACATCATTTGCAAGTATCTGCTGCTCTTGTCTCTCCCTTTCAACAGACCAGCCATCCCAGCTGCTCATCATGAGATGTTGGATCCGAGATAGGTTATTACCAAACTCCTTTTCTTGGCTTGCATTTTCTAATTGCTCTTTCAATTTACTCAATTGCACATCTTTTATCCTTCCATCAAAATGAAAATTCCATGTGAAGTTAATAGCCATCACAATAGGAGGGGGGCGGCCATGGTATTGAATCCCAGTGGCTTGGTTTGTTACAATGAACTCCTTAACAAAATCCCATTCTTCAGCTGTGTGCTTCCAAGGACGAGGCAATTTTGTGGAGAGGAGGGAAAAATCTCTTAGTAGGAGATAAAGAGGAGACCATGTCCATTTCTCATCTTCTACAGCACACTCTTGTATGAAATCTGTATGACTCCCTATCTCCACTTGCTTGTGTTCCTTGGGCCCCGCAGGAAGGTTCACAAGGGGTATGCACCCTAGTTGCCACTTGGTGCCCTCTTGAATTGCAGCATCTGTGAAACCCTTGTGAAAGCAAGAGCGTTTCACCACATCTCGTTTGCCTTTGCCCACCATTGGATACATCTTCAAACGGTGCCCGATTTTAGGGCACCCTCTATATCGATGGTAGTTAAGGCTAGGCTTGCATTTAAAAACCTCAGTGCAAAATTTGCATCGCCATTGACAACGCTTCTGGCCTTGTTCCTTCGGTAGTTGGCATTGCAATGAGCACTCTGACAACAACTCATTATACTCATCGTCTCCATATTTGTCAGTCCATGTGTTCTTGGCATATGTTAAGGTACACTCCTTCATGACTGCAGTATGAATGCAAAGACACTGCAACTGCCACAAAGTTGATATTAGTATTGGACATTGACTTCTGTTGTTCATCATCCTTTGTGTCTGAAAATTGACATTGAAGGCTGGGACAATCTTGGGAAACTAAACAAATTCTTGTAGACTGCTCTATTAGGAAAAAGTATCTGAAGCTTGGGACAGATATCTATGGCACTTGTAGAATGGATCACACTCATACTGTAACTGTCAATATCACTCAGCTATAGCAAGCTGCATTATTCTCGAGCAGAATCCACTACAGATTGGTTAGCATTCCAAAATGTTTGGAAACACAAGAAATATTTTAGGCCCACAAGCATAAGTAACAACTAACATTATGAGGCATTGCTGATGTGTGGAAATCATGCCACTCTAAACAACCACTTCAATGAACATCCTGATCACCCTCAGCAGCCTCTTGTGCGGTGCTACAATAGAAAAACATGAGACCTTACACACAGAAGATCAGACTCACATTCACATTTCATGATCTGTTCATGAACACACCTGGTCCCTTTAGGTGCTGCTGCAATGGCACACAGTCCAAAAACACCTGTGACAGCAATGGGGTTCAGCCCCAGCCTTCCCTTTGCAAAATTTGTCAAGGGAATCCTACTACCTTTCACCCCTGCACATATTTCAAATGTCCCAAACACATGGTATTCTCAGCAATTACCATATCAGTTGCACACTTCATAGCAAACACTCCAATCATCCACTATGCTTCATGAACATGGGAGCCATGTCAATGAGGTCGTTTTCCATTGAATAGGCATCACATTTATGCATGTCTGAGAGGTTAAAAGTAAGAGAGGTCAAGAGGATTACATATCAGTCTGCAAGCAGTTCATTGTTCAATAGTAGCCCAAATACCCATGTTCTGAGGTGTCATGTTCCATTACTTTACTTGCTTCAGGCTTTTTGTTGATAAACTGCTGGCTCTTAACTATTACCAATTTGTCCAGTTGCATGGTCAATTGTACATCTCCAGCAATACCAATTTGTGGTAAGGAACTTAAAAAGACCACCACTTCTGACTATGCTGCACTTCATGGTATACTTCCAGTATTTTACATGTTACACACTTCAGGAGGTCTCATGTGTGATCCAACATGAGGGGAAAGCAGTCAGTATTATGGATCCAATCACCATATCATTTCAGATGACTGATCCTGGGCATCAATAGTACTTGACCACAAGGTCCTCTAGTTTTTCTTTCCCATTGCAGAATTCAATCTTGTCATTCACATACACTGTACACCCAACAGGAGTGCCCACATCATAAACATGCACTTCAGGTGTGGATGATTCTTCTTTCTTTCAGAAGATGATAGGGAGTGGTGTATGAAATGCTACCAAAAACCTTAGAGGTATTTTCTGGGTGTCATGGATGAGGGAAACCTGCTGTGCACTTAATGAAAGGGGACCCTGCCAAATTGCATTCACTGGTGCAATGACAACTAAAAGCTAGTCCATATGTCAACCTATTCAGTTCAGCCCAACAAACATCTTGTCACATGCTCTGTAATCAGTTCCATGACAAAGAAGACTTTTAACATCTAACCCATATGCAGCATACATTATAGGAGTGTCTAGTGAGAGTGCCATATGCACCTCAAATTATGTCAAGTTTCTCACACACCTTACAACACGCACATCAGTGATTTGGGCCCAAGAGAAGCCCAGAGACCCTGTCTGCAGCTTCTAGGGCTTCTATGCCTGCTCCAATGCCTCTGCCAAGCAATGAATGCTTCTATGCCCGGGCTGATGCAGCTCATTCACATTTACCTTTTACATCCCCACACCCAAATCTGCACATTTTCAGGACATTAGTCTTGAACATGAGCAAACATATACAACCCTCACCTGCTCTGACGTATTTTGCAAAAATGGAATGAACTTATACCACTTGAAATCCATTACTCACAACTGAGACCTCTATAGCTTGATCCTTAGATATGTACCATCTGAAACATAAGTAGTTGATGGAATTAGGCAAACAATGGGCTTCT